>Ga0257114_1000901_pt1 | contig 22454 bp, 16 predicted proteins | sample SI112_10mmetaG_FD_190149 | JGI IMG/M metagenome (GOLD analysis project Ga0257114, IMG submission 190149) | Marine microbial communities from Saanich Inlet, British Columbia, Canada - SI112_10m | ecosystem: Environmental > Aquatic > Marine > Inlet | place: Canada: British Columbia | collected...
ATATAATTAATAATGTGTTCACCAGCCATTTTTTCTGCTTCTTCCATTGTCTCTGCAACAAACATATCCCGAACTAGTGATACACCCTCACCTAAAGGAACATCTCTATTTTCTGCCTTTGACTTTGCTTCTTGATATATTTCAAATCTTTTCTTCAATGCCTTAACTGTTGGAATCCACATAATAGTATTTAAACCATTTTGCGCTGCCCATTCAATTGATCTAGCACCATCAACAACTTGCCATATTGGTGGATGAGGATTTTGTTTTGGTTTAGGAACAATACTTATTTTTTTAATTTCATTTGTTTTTGTATCTAAAAATTTATCACTAGGAGGGCTCATATCATGTTGCCATGTAAAATTTGGTGAAGGATAAGTGTAAAATTCACCATGATGACTAAAAAATTCTTCAGTCCAAGCTTTTTTCATTATAGTTAAACTTTCTTCAAATAATCTAAAGTTTTTTGCTTGGTCTTTAAGATCGGCTTCTTTATTCATGTTAATAGCTTCTCTTCCGTAAATACCTCGACCAATTCCAACATCAACTCTTCCGTTTGATAATTGATCAAGTAAAGCAATATCCTCTGCTAGTCGAATAGGGTTATGAAATGTTATCACATTACAAGCTTGTCCAATTCTAATTTGTTTTGTTCTTGCCGCTGCATCCACCCCCATCATCAATGGGTTTGTGCACGACTCCATTCCTTCATGATTAAAATGGTGTTCGGTATACCAAATTGAGTCCCAATTATTTTGATCACAAAAAGTTGTGATCTCTTTAGTCTCATCTAGTAATTGATTATATGGTTTATGATTCCAATTAGTTGTATTGCAAAAATATCCAAACTTCATTCAAACCTCCTAAATAATTAAATTTAAGACGATCGATCCCACTTTCGTAAACCTAAACTTTATTCACCGACGAGTTATGTATCTGTCTTTAACAGTTAAAATCTTAACACAGTTTTATCACCCAAGGAATAAAGAAAATTAATGGTTTTTTTAGTCTATTAACAAGTAAAAGCCTAGAATTTTTACTTTTACGTGATCTTAAAACTCTAATTATTTCTTAAAAGTATCAAGACTATGGATTACCCGATATGGGCACTAAAAATTCGTGATTTAGATCAGATCATCTAAAAAGTAATAGTGATCAAAAAATACCTAATTATTTTTTTAACCTTAATTGTGAGTTCATCAGCTTATTCAAAGCCATTACCACCAGGTGCTGGAAATAGTATTAAAGCTAATATCATGTTTATGGTGGATAAATCTCTTAGTATGTGGTGGTCCTCAAGTGACAAGGGAAGACAAATGAGAATTAACCCTTTTACTGATGTTGTGCCAAGAGGGGATGGAAAATATATTACAGCAAGTGTTGAAAACAATGGGTTTGGTTTATGGAACCCTTACCAGAATGATATTCATTTAGATCCAAATTTTTTTGGAAACTATGCTGCTGCAAATGCATGGCAAAGAAATAATACGCTTAATCTAAAATCTCCATTGAATATGGAAGTTAGAAGAGTTCAAAATGATGACTACCTTTATATTCTTCAAGATAAAACTCATGAAAAGGCTAATGGATATACCCTTATGTCGATTTCGACAAAAGTCCCTGTCTATCGGAATGGAAACCTTAATACTGGAAACCACTCAAAAAATGCTAACAGATTTTTTGCAAGATCAAGTGGGGTTAGAAACGGGGATTTGACAGGATTACGTCAACACAACCAAACGAAAGATAAAAAGGGATTCAGTGCGTTAGTTTTTAATAGCAAACCTTCCATGGATCTTTATGAAGATAAGATTTTGGTAATTTCAAAAGAGGCGTGGAGAGTTATAAACTTAAGTAATACAAATGGACATTTAAATACTGACAGCAGTTACAATAATGGTCTCAATTATGATGTTACTACTCGTGTTTGCTCTAAAGACGAGCCAATGAATTTATTATTCGATGATGCAATTGATATAGTTAAAGAAGGTTCAAAAATTTATGTTTACAGTAAAGATGGATCAAATGGATTAATTTTAAAACAAGAAGTTGATAATAATCTTTGTCCAACAGGCAATCTTTATACACAGTGGAATAAAAGTTCAAACTACGATCAAACATGTGGAGAAGGAAGGGGACAAAGTATTGCTGTTAGAAATAATACAATCTTTACAACTGGTTATAATTTAGGAAAGGTTTGTAAATATTCTCATTCTAATTCAACAATAAGGTTAGATAAAAGTATTGGAACAAAAGATGCCTATACTCCAAATGCTGCGGGCAATCCTGAGGTTTACATTGAAAAACCAATGGGTATTAGTATTGGTTCAGGTAATTCAACTGAAACACAAAGAATATATGTTGCAAGTTTTGGAAGAAATGAAGTTATTATTTTTAATCAATCTGACTTAGGTTATGTGGATCATTTTGGTGATCCAGGTGTTTCAAAGTGGCAGGGTGCTATAGATTCTATATCTAACGTGTTGCAAGACTCAACTATTAATCAACAAGCAAATTTTGGAATTGGATATTGGGGGCCATCAGGCAATGCAAAATTTAATGGTTTTAAAGGATTAAATGGAAATCTATCTAATAATAACCCAAGATTTGATTCTCCAGTTTGGCATGAAGGGAATAACCCTGGAGCATATATATCAGTTGGTATAAACCCAAACGGGGCTCAGCAAATTTTACAAAAATTCTCTGAGGATAATATAAAACTGTTAGATAGCACTAATGGTTATGGTCTTAGAAAATTAATCCAATATTATTGGCTTTACAATGATGGAGGGGGAATTGTTAATCCTATAATTGATAATTTAGATTGCCAAATTAATGCAACAATTATTATAGGAGACGGGATGTTTCAGCCACCTCAAACTAATATAGAACCACCTAAAATTGCTCAAACCTTATTTGATACTAAAGGACATTTAACTTTTACAGTTGGATATGGCGATACATTCCTTAATAATCAAAGTGCAATTGATGATTTTATAAATATTGCTAAAAAAGGAGGCACTCATGAAGAAAATAACGGTGTTGTCACCAAAAGAGGATATTATAATGCAAAAACACCTACAGATCTTAAAAATGTAATTAATGAAATTGTTCAAACAATAGTTGCAAAACAATATTCATTTTCATCACCATCAATTTCAAGTAACGTTAGAAACGCAGGAGAATTGTACCAAGGTAAATTTCAAAATAGACAAAATAAAGAATGGATTGGAAGTGTAATTAAAACCAATCTTAATGAGGATGGTACCGCACTTTCATCAGATCAAAGTTGGGATTTTAGTGAAGAAATACAAACTCCTAGTAACAGAAAGCTTTGGACTGCAATACCAGGTAATACTGACATAAATAACTTTATACAATCTAACGTTAATTCAATAAGTAATTTTTATACTGCAACAGGAAATATTCTAGGAGACTATCATAGGAAAACTATTGGATCGAATAATTTAACAAATGCAATAAGGTGTAAAAATTCATCAGGAGTTGTTGATGGAATTTTAGATGAAGAGAAAGGTTTAATTAAATTTGTAAGAGGTGAAGATTATTTTGATTATGATGGAGATTGTGATTTAACTGAGCCAAGAAAAAGAATAGACGATGAAGGAAATCTCAAAAAAGCATATGTTGCTGACTTTTATAATTCTGAATTATCAGTTATTGGTTCACCCTCTGCAAGCACCACTTCAGTAGCGCAAAATACTGAAAGCTATTTCAGACAGCAAAATAATTATGGTACTTTTGCTAAAAATAATGCCAATAGAGCAAAAGTTGTTTATGGGGCAGCAAACAATGGAATATTGCATGCAATTAATCAAGAGACAGGTAAAGAGTTATGGGGATTTGTTCCTCCTTTAGTAATACCAAGTTTACCTAAAGTTATCACTCCTTCATTAAATCAAGCTGATGGTGGAGGAAGTACACCTTTATTTTTATTGGATGGATCACCTGTAGTGCATGATACTTATTTTAAAAATCCAGTTACAAATATAGAGGGGTGGCACACTTTATTAATGGTCCCATATGGTAGAGGGGGTGCAGGTTTTTCTACAATTGATGTAACAGACACAAACAAACCTCTTCATCTATATTCAATTTTAAATGATCCAATTAGTGAGCAAATACTAAGAGTGGATCATAATGCAAATTTATTCAAATATAATTATGCGAGCTCGAGATTTAATATAACAAATTTTAATGAGGTGCAGACAGCAGAAAATAATGTCGGATCAAGTAATGCATGTAATGCATCAGGAAATACTTCTTGTTATCGATCAAATGTCTGGTCTTTATCATTAGATTTTGATGCATCAATTGATTACAAGATTTATGCAAATGGACGCGATGTAACTACAAGTACAACTATTGCAAATATAAATGGAATTTATAAATTTACATTTAATCAATCATACAAATACGATGCGTCAGGTAATTCAGCTTCAGATAGCATTAACATTACTCAAACAGGATCTCTCGATAGCGCAGGTCAAGATTATGATTATAGATATTTAGGAGAGACATGGGGTTCCCCTCGTGTGTTTAGAATGCCTAATAATGGTGCTGGTGACAATAATATATTAGATGATGAATATGTAGCTGTTTTAACAGGGGGTTATGGAAATGGATCACCTTTAATTGGCTCTAATGTTTATGTGATTGATTGGTTAACTGGAAAAGTAAAAAAAGAAATTAAAATTGAAGATAAAGGTTATGACTCTAATTCTAGAAATGATATTACTAATTCAATTCCATCTTCTCCGATAGTAATTAATGCAGATGCTGCTAATTCAAACTATTCAGGTGCAATAGTTTATGTAAATGATTTAGAGGGAAAAATTACAAAAATAAATTTAACCAATATGGATCAAACGCCTGAGTATGATCCAAATACAAATACTTTTTCAACACAAAGAAAACCAGTTAATTTATATGATAAATATACAATGTTCGATACCATGGCGTCTTCAGAGATTAACAATAGATATATGTTTCATTCAATGGACGCAGGAATAGGAGTTGTAACAAAAAAATTATGGTTATTTGGTGGTACAGGTAACTTTATGAACTTAGATGATCAACAAGTAAATTTGCAAAAGGTTAATAATGTAATGTTTGGAATAAAAGATTATTCTTTTCCAAATTTTGGAACTGCAAGTAATACACAATCTCCAGACAATTTTTTAAAATGTAACAATACAACAAACGATATAACAGGAGCCAGTTGTCCAGATATTGGAGACAGAGGTTGGTATGTTGAACTCGATAAACAAAAAAAAGTTGTAAATGAACCTACATTAAAAGGAAATATTGTTTACTACCCACTTTATCGACCTGCTAATTATTTTGACCCTTTGAGACCGAATTTTATAACTACATTAAACCAAAGTTGTGGAGGTGGAAATGCATATATTTGTGCTGTAGATGGTGAGTGCGGTAGTAATAAATCAAACAAAATTGGAAATATTAATCAAGGGGAACAATGTTTGTATGTTGGAACAGGAATTTTATCAAAGATAGTAGCATTTGGATTAAATCTTTATGCAAATATTTCTGGCGAATCTACCAATGCAGATAAAACCGATATTGTAATTATAGAATCTATTTCAGAAAATGTTCAAGCTTATAGAAGTAGCTGGAGAGATAACTATTAATCTTATCGGTAATATATAATAAATTTCTTCGAATAATTCTTACAAAAATTTAATCTTATTAACGCTCTTAGACCCATTTAAAGAGGAAAGAGACTGAAATTTTTTTTATCGTATCTCTTTTCGAGAATTACTTTTACTACTTTGACGAGTAATGTGTCGTTCTTTAACAAAAAATTTTTACTATAATTAAAAAGCTAGATGAAACGATAAAATTTATTGTGCGGTAGATAAAAAAAGGTAAATTATAACTATAATTAAAAAAAGGTAAAAAATATGAAAAAAATAGTTATTTTATTTTTATTTTTATTTTCTTCTTTAAATATTGCAGGTGCAGTTGAAGGAGAATATAGAATGGGTGCTGAATTTGGATGGAGTCCAGTTGACTTGGAAGCAGAAAAAACAGCACAAGAACTTGCAAATTTATCAGGATCTACAGTTACAGTCGTATACGATCAAGGAGCTTTCGTAGGAAGAGTGTTTAGTGATTATGGACTTACTTCAGATGTTTCTATAGAGGCTGGCTATTTTCAAACTTCATCAGTTGATGCCAAATATACAATTTCAGGATCATCGGCAACCGAGTCTTATGATGTGTATGGATTTGATATATCTGGTGTAGTTAAAGACCCAAGTGGATTTTTTGGTAAAGCAGGAATACATTCTGCAACAATGGATGGTGCAGCAACCTTAACCATTGGTGGTACAGCTTACACTGTGACAGCAGAAGCAAAAGGAACAGGTCCATTAATAGGATTTGGTTATGAAGAAGACAATGTAAGATACTCGTTTACACATTATAGTGATTTAGCAGGTGTTACAGACTTTAGTTTTTTTTCTATAGGCTTCTTATTCTAATTTAAAATTATTATGTTTTAAGCGTGAGATATAAAAAATAAGAATTAATTTATAATTATTCTTAATATTTTTTTCTCATGCTTAAATAATGGATAAAATCAAATTCAGCATATAATTAATAAATAAGACATTCACATTTAGTGAATTAAATCCAAACTTAAAAAAAGTTGTTAAAGATAAAATTAAAACCTAAATTTAACTAGACAATTTAAGTGATATCTATTTAATCACTTTATCTTATGAAAATTGGTAAAATTGCACCAAAATACACGGAAAAGCCAAACCCCAGAATTGGCCTAATTACTCTTGCAAGTGATTTTAGAATTGAAAAAGATTTTAATAATATAATTTATGGAAAGGAAATTGATTTATTTTCTAATCGTATCCATTGTTATAATCCATTGACCAATGAAACATTAAAAAAAATGGCCGATGATATTACGGATGTTGCTAAAGAAATATTACCTGATCAAAAATTAGATTGTGTTGCCTATGGCTGTACCTCAGGAACAATAGCTGCTGGATATAATTCAATTTTTGATAAAGTTAATCTTGCAAAACCAAATACTAAAGTCACCACTCCAATTACTTCAGCTATTAAAGCTTTAAAAAAATTAAACATAAATAAAATATCAATTTTTACTCCTTACACAGATGAAATTAATCAATCGGTTGCAGAATATTTTAAAAAGGAAAATATTGAAGTTGTTTCACTAACTTACTTTGATATTGCATCAGACCTTGATATTGGAAAAGTAGATCCAGACTATTTATTTGAAGTATTGTCCAAAATTGATTTATCTACAAGTGATGCTTTATTTGTTTCTTGCACAGCTCTTCCTGTTTTATCTCTAATAGATAAATTAGAAAAAAAATTAGGCAAAGTAGTTCTGTCAAGTAATCAAACATTGATTTGGGATACTTTAAAAGAGATAAATTATAATAAAAATATTGACGGGTTTGGTCAATTATTTAAAGATTAGAAATATGGATTTTACAAAAGAAGAGTACAAAAAAAGATTAACAAAAGTTAAAAAGAAGATGCAAGAAAAAGGCATCGAACTATTAATTTCTCATGACACTAATAATTTAAATTATTTAACTGGTTATGATGCTTGGTCTTTTTATTATGCTCAATGTGCAATCGTTCATATAGATGCAGAAGAACCTTTATGTTTTGTAAGAGCACAAGACTCTGGTGGAGCCTATATAAAAACTTATTTAAAAGATGAAAATATTATTGTCTATGATGAAAATTACATTCATACTTGGCCTAAACACCCTTATGATTATTTAGTTCAAATAATTAAAGAGAGAAAGTGGGATAAGCTTTCTATAGGTGTAGAGATGGATGCTCATTATTACACAGCTTTTTGTCATGAAAAAATTAAACAAGGTTTACCCAATGCTAAAATTGTAGATAGTGATAGACTTGTGAACTGGGCAAGATTGGTAAAATCTGATGCTGAAATTGGATATATGAAATCAGCAGCATTAATTTCTCAAAAAGGAATGAAGACAGCTATGGAAGTCATTAATCCAGGGGTTAGACAATGTGATGCGGTAGGTGAAATTCAAAAATCATTATTTTATGGAACAGAAGAATTTGGTGGCGAATATTCTAGTATTGCAACTTTACTTCCAACTGGAAAAGGGACATCAGCTTCACATTTAACCGCAACACAAGATAAATTTGTCGAAGGGGAGGCAACTATTATTGAATTATCGGGTGTATATAAAAGATATCATGCACCAATGGCTAGAACAGTATTACTTGGAAAACCAGATCAGTTAAAAATTGATACCATGAAGAAAACTATTGAGGCGTTAGAAACAGGAATTAGTGCAGTAAAACCTGGCAATACTGCAGATGATGTGGCCCAAGCGTTCTGGAAAATACTGGATAAATATGGAATTGATAAAAAATCAAGAACTGGTTACTCAATTGGAATTGGATATCCACCAGATTGGGGAGAACATACTCTTAATATATATAAAGGGGACATGACTGTTTTAGAGCCCAATGTTTGTTTTCACATGATTGCAGTGATGCAATTTGGTGATTGGGGAGTTGAAGCTTCTGAAGCAATACGAGTTACAGAAACAGGCAGTGAATTATTTTGCAATATGAGCAAAGAATTACATATCAAATAAATTACTTGATTATCATTCTAACAAATGTTTTAAACTAATATGGCTAATGATCATTTTGTGAGATTTGAAAATGTAGATAAAAGTTATGACGGTAAGCAACTAGTCGTAAAAGGTTTAAATCTTGATATTGAAGAAGGTGAGTTTGTAACAATGCTTGGGCCCTCAGGTTCAGGTAAAACAACTTGTTTGATGATGTTGGCTGGTTTTGAAACCCCAACGAATGGACAAATTTATTTAGACAATAAAGTTATCTCAGATATTCCTCCTCACAAAAGAGGTATTGGAATGGTATTTCAAAACTATGCTTTGTTTCCACACATGACTGTTTATGAAAACTTAGCTTTTCCATTAAGAGTTAGAAAAATTCCAAAAGATGAAGCAGATAAAAAAGTTGATAAGGCATTATCAATGGTATCGCTTCAAGGCTTTGAAGCTAGAATGCCGATGCAATTATCAGGCGGTCAACAACAAAGAGTTGCTGTTGCAAGATCATTAGTATTTGATCCACAATTAGTTTTAATGGATGAACCTTTAGGAGCGTTGGACAAAAATTTAAGAGAAAGTATGCAATATGAAATTAAACATATTCATGAAAGTATTGGTGTAACTGTTGTCTATGTTACTCACGATCAAACCGAAGCTTTGACGATGTCCAATAGAATTGCAGTTTTTAACGATGGTAAAGTTCAACAACTCTCGAGCCCTGATGAATTGTATGAAAGACCTGTTAATTCTTTTGTTGCAGAGTTCATTGGAGAGAACAATACTTTTGCAGGTGAAGTATCAGATGTATCTGGAGATAAATGTAAAGTGAAATTAAATTCAGGAACTGAAATTTTAGCAAATCCTATTGTTGCAAAGGCAAAAGGAGACAAAACTACAATATCTCTTAGACCTGAAAGAGCATTGATTGATTCTGACACTAAAATGGATAACAATCACAAAGGTAAAATTGAAGAAGTTATATACCATGGTGATCATACAAGATTAAGAGTAGATCTATTAGGGAATGATCAATTTATTTTAAAAGTTCCAAATAGCTCAAACAGAATGGATATTAAAGCAGGTAAAGAAATTAATATCGGTTGGAATAGTGTTGATTGCAGAGCTTTAGATCCTAAATAATTTCTTTTAGTTATTCACATAAAACATAAGGCAAATTAACCCTAATCAGCTGTTGACTAAGCTACCCTATATTGTTTTAGTATCACTTTATAAAAACTAAACGTTAACGTTAAATAGGAGAATACATGAAAAAATTAAGTAAATTATTACTTGCTCTTTCTTTTGTACTTTCTGTAACAACTTCAGCATTTGCAGTTACTGTAGTGTCTTGGGGTGGAGCTTACACAGAGTCACAAAAATTGGGTTACGGTGATCCTACAGCAGCGAAACTTGGAATACCTGTAAACTGGGTAGACTACACTGGTGGATTATCAGAAATTAAAGCTCAAAAAGAAGCTGGAAAAATAACTTGGGACATTATCGATGTGTACGCAAAAGACACAATTATCGGATGTGACGAAGGTATTTTCCATGAATTCGATTTTGACAAAGACTTTGCACCTGCTCCAGATGGAACACCTGCAAGTCAAGACTTCTTTACAGGTATGCCTTCAAAATGTGCAGTTGGAAACATTCTGTACTCTTGGAACTATGCTTACAATGATGCAACAATTGGTGACAAAAAACCAAGCACATTGAAAGATTTTTTTAACACTAAAAAGTTCCCTGGTAAGAGAGCTCTTTACAAAGGTGCAATGTCTAACTTAGAAATTGCTATCACTGCAGACGGTGTAAACCCTGGTAAAGGTTCTGACTTAACTTACAGAAAACTTGATGCTGATGGTGGAATTGATAGAGCTATGAACAAACTTAAAGCTTTATGTGAAGATCCAAATGGCGGATGTGTATTCTGGAATGCTGGAGCTCAACCACCAGAACTACTTGCTAATGGTGAAGTAGTAATGGCTACTGGTTGGAATGGTAGATTCTTTAACGCGCAAATGGAAGGAACTCCACTTGTACAAGTTTGGGATGGACAAATTCTTGACTATGAATACTTTGCATTAGTTAAAGACGGTCCAGGTTATGCTGACGGTTCAGCTATGAAAGTACTTAGAGAAATGACTAGCTCAGAAGGTTTAGCTGGAAGTGCTAAGTACATTGCATACGCGCCTTGGAGAAAATCTTCAATCGCAGTTATGGAAGCTGGAGAGCCTTGGTTTAAAGATGGTAAGACTAACATGGTACCACATATGCCAACAGCACCCGCTAACACAAAAAGATACATCCTTATGAACCCTGAGTTTTGGGCAGATAACCAAGACGAAATCGGTGAAAAATGGGAAGCTATGAAAGCTGGTCTATAATTTAGTTTTATAGATTAGTATTTTATACTATATTGAAAGGGCAGTTATTTATAACTGCCCTTTTTTATTATGAGCAAAGAACAAATTTTATCATCCGACGGATTACCTTTAGAAGTTAGCTTAAAAAAAGCTGAACGAAAAAATAAACTTAAAGCAGTTGCACTCGTTGCTCCATTATTTTTATTTATTTTAATTATTTACGTTTTTCCAATTGGAGACATGTTGTTTAGAAGTGTTGATGATCGAATGATCACTAAAATGCTTCCTAAAACATTTGCTGCAATTGAGAAATGGGACGGAAAAGATTTACCAGATGAGCCAGTTTACAAAGGTCTTTATGATGATTTGACTTATTTAAAAAAAAATAAAACTTACGGAAAAATTATAGCAAGATTAAACTATGAAAAAGGTGGTTTTAGTAGCTTAATAAAAAAAACAGTTAGAAAAATTAGTAAATTCGAAGAAGGTAATTATAAAGAGCAATTTATCAAAGTTCATAAGAGGTGGGGTCAAAGTGAATATTTAATAGCTTTGAAAAATACAGCTCCAAATTGGTCATATGCCAAATATTTAAAAGGTGTAGATAGAAAATTTGATCAGGATAGAAATATAATTCAAGTTCCAGAAGATAGAAGAATACATAAAACGTTATGGCTAAGAACGTTAAATGTAGCTTTTTGGGTTACCATATTCTGCTTTATTCTTGCCTACCCAATCTCACATTTATTAGCAACACTACCTATGAAATACAGTAATTTACTCATGATTTGTGTCTTACTTCCTTTTTGGACCTCATTGTTAGTTAGAACTTCTAGTTGGATGGTTTTACTTCAGCAACAGGGACCCATAAATGATTTAATTGTTTGGATTGGTTTAGCCGCCGATGATAACAGGCCAGAATTAATGTATAATGTAATAGGGACTTTTGTTGCAATGACCCAAATATTATTACCTTTCATGGTTTTACCTCTTTATAGTGTTATGAAAACTATATCACCTAGTTTGATGAGAGCTGGAAAATCATTAGGTGGAACACCACTAATATCATTTGTTAAAATTTATTTTCCATTAACAATTCCAGGAATTGGTGCTGGATGTCTATTGGTATTTATTTTAGCTATAGGATATTACATTACCCCTGCATTAGTAGGTGGTGCTAGTGGATCATTAATTAGTAATACAATTGCTTATCATATGAAGAGTTCATTAGACTGGGCGTTTGCATCTGCTCTTGGAACTATGTTGTTAGTTGGAGTACTAACTATTTATTGGATTTATAATAAACTTGTTGGAATAGATAATATTAAATTAGGATAATCATGGCATTACCAAGTCACACACCTTTAAATTATAGAATTTGGCATTACACATACCTATTCTTTTGTGGTTTAGTTTTTTTCTTTTTAATAGCACCTTTGTTTGTGATCTTACCTCTGTCATTTAATGCTGAGCAATACATTCATTTTTCAGCAAAAATGTTAGCGTTAGATCCTGAAGGGTTTTCTCTAAGATGGTACAAGGACATGATTTATGGAACTAAAAATCCATGGGGACTAGCTACTAAAAATAGTTTAATCATTGCTTTCTTTGCAACAATAGGGTCAACCATTCTCGGAACGGTTGCTGCATTAGGTTTAAGCAGTAGATACATGCCATATAAAGCTGCATTCATGGCTTTACTAATTTCACCGATGATTGTGCCATTAATTATTTCAGGTACAGCAATATTTTTCTTTATGGCAAAAGTTGGTTTAGCTGCAACACATACAGGAATTATATTATCACATATAATCTTGGGAACTCCGTTTGTAGTAATCACGGTTACTGCAACATTAACAGGTTTTGATCACAGTGTAACACGTGCTGCTGCAAGCTTAGGAAGTAATCCAGTAAACACATTTATGAAAATTACATTACCATTAATTATGCCTGGAGTTATTTCAGGAGCCTTGTTTGCTTTTGTAACTTCATTCGATGAAGTTGTAGTTGTACTATTCTTAGCAGGACTAGAGAATACTACTATTCCAATTCAAATGTGGGTAGGATTAAGAGAACAATTAAGCCCAACTATTATGGCAGTTGCGACATGTTTGATTGTAATGTCTACTTTAATCTTAGTTAGTGCAGAGCTTTTAAGAAGAAGATCTGAAAGACTAAGAGGAATTAATAGATAATTAATTTACTTAATTATATTTTTTCAATATAAATTTCCTTTCAAAATTAAATTATGGATATTAAAAAAGTTGTAGTAATTGGATCAGGAACGATGGGAAGTGGGATTGCAGCTCATTTATGCAATGCAAATGTACCTGTTACATTGTTGGATCTTACAACAGAAATATCTGAAAAAGCGAGAGATAGAATATTCAAGTCAAAACCACCTTTACTGTTAGATAAATCACAAATTGAAAATATTAAAGTAGGTAATATTAATGATAATTTTGATGTGGTTAAAGAAGCTGATTGGGTCGTTGAAGCGGTAGTTGAGAGAATTGATATCAAGCATAATATTTACGAAAAAATTTTCAAAAATAGAAAAGAGGGAGCGATTGTTTCATCGAATACATCATCCATTCCTATTAAAGTTTTATCTGAAAAATTAACTACAGAAGAAAAGAAAGATTTTTGTATCACTCACTTTTTTAATCCCGTGAGGTATATGGGATTATTAGAAATTGTTAAAAATGAAAATAATGATTTAGCTAAAATAAACTCTTTAAAGAAGTTTTGTGAAGTGGAGCTTGGAAAAGGAGCAATTGTTTGTAATGATACTCCAGGATTTCTAGGAAATAGAATAGGTGTTTTTGCAATGCAAGTTGCAATGACTGAAGCTTTTAAAATGAAATTAAGTATTGAGGAAGCGGATGCAATATTTGGAAGACCAATGGGAATTCCAAAAACAGGAGTTTTTGGCCTTTATGATTTAATTGGAATAGATTTAATGGCTGATGTTCTTAAGAGTTTTATTAAAGAACTGTCTGAAAATGATCCTTTTCAAGAAGTTGCAAAAGAAATCCCTCTTGTTAAAAAATTAATTGAAACGGGTTATACTGGCCGAAAAGGTAAGGGTGGTTTTTACCGAATGAACAAAACTGGTGCAACAAAGGTTATGGAAGCAATTAACCTTGAAACCGGCGAGTATTCTACTAGTCAAAAAATTAATTTAGGCTCTGATAAAGTTGATATAAAATCTTTAATCTCAAGAGAAGATAAATTTGGTAAGTACGCCTGGTCAGTTATCTCAAAAATTATACAATATTCATCTTCATTAGTTCCTGGAATTACTAAAGATTTTAATGACATAGATGAAGCGATGAGACTAGGCTTTAACTGGACTAAAGGTCCATTTGAAATGTTAGAAGAAATTGGTGTTGAGGATTTTTTTAATAAAATTGATGAGTTTGAAGGAAATGAGTTTTTAGAAAATTTATCTAAAACTAAGAATCAAGATTTTTATGGCTCTAGACAAAAATATACTGAAATTGAAACTTTAGGAAAAGTCAAAAAGAAAACAATTAGTGTTGATGGAAATAATTCAGCTCAAATTTATCGTTTCAATGATTATAATATTGTTGAATTTACCACCAAAGCTAACGCACTTGATTATGATTCAATGGATGCGCTTAAAAAAGCAACTGATAAGCCTTTAATTATTATCAATGAGAGTATGCAATTTTCTGCTGGAGTAAATTTAACTTACACAATGAATTTTGCAGATAAAGGTGATTTTAAATCTATTGAAAAATTCATTAAATATTTTCAAGAAACATGCAAACATCTTAAATATTCAGATCATCCAGTAATTTCAGCGCCATCAGGCTTAACTCTTGGCGGTGGATTTGAAGTAATGGTTCAAAGTAATTTTGTTGCTTCACATACAAACATTGTTGTTGGTTTAGTTGAAACTATTGTTGGATTAATTCCAGCAGGTGGAGGATGTAAAGAAATGTTAGCTAGATGGCTTGATACCAGTGAGGCTAAAAATGATCCTAATTACGCACCCCTTAAAGTATTCGATATTATTGGCTACGGTAAAACTGCAAGCTCACCAATTGAAGCGGAACCAATGAAATATTTAAAACCTGAAGACAAAAAAATTATGAATAGAAATAGTTTGCTTGAGGTTTCAAAAGAAATTTTGAATAATAATAAAGACTTTAAAGCTCCATTAGAGACAAAATTTAATCTTCCAGGAAAAACAGTTCTTCCTGAAATGAATAAGATTTTAGATAAATTATATAATGACAAAGTAATTTTAGATCATGGTTTAAAAGTAGCACAAGAACTAGCCCATGTATTAAGTGGTGGAGACACAACAATTGATAAAACTTTAACTGAAGATGATCTTTTTAAATTGGAATTAGATGCTTTTATGAGGCTAATCGAGACCAAGGAAACCCAAGATAGAATTAAACACACACTTGCAACTGGTAAGCCTTTAGTAAATTAATTATTTTTTTAATTTACCAGCAATCACTAAATTATTACTTTCAAATTGATTTTTATTGGTTGCTATAAATTTATCCATAATATCTATTTTTTCTTGCTCAAATTCAGCAACTTTCCGTTTCTTAAGATCGATATATAAAGATAACATTTCAAGTGTAGCAGATAATTTTTTTGAAGATTTTTCAATCATTTCCATTTTGAAGTGCAATCTTTTTTTATCATGATCAAAAAAAGTTAGGTTAATTTCAACTTCATCTCCTAATTTAACTTCACTATTGTATGTTGTGTGAGTTTCAACAACCATAGTGCTCATGTTAGTTGATTTAGCTGAGTTTTCTCCCATTTGAAATTTTTTTAAAATAATTTCCCAAACATCATCAAAAACTAAAACATAGTAAGCCATGTTCATGTGGTTATTATAATCTATCCACTCTTTTTTAATTGTTTGGTCTGATATATGAACTGACATTTTAAAACTATAACATAAACTTATTATTAAATTAATAATAAGTAGATAATTATTTTATTTAAACATTCTTACAGTATTAACAAAATCTGGTCTTAATACATATTCTGATCGATGAGAGTATTTAATTTTTTCTAATACCTGAATTCCATAAATTACTTTACCTATAGGAGTGTATTCACCTTCAAATAATGGTTCATCATCAAGAATTATAAAAAATTGACTATCCTCTGTATTATATTTTAGCGACCTTGCGAGACCAACACTGCCTTTATCAAAGTTAAATTCAGCATCTATTTCTGATTTAATGGTACCCAGTTCAGATTTACCCGTCCCAATTTTTCCATAATCAATTTTATTTTTTTTTCCAAACTGAATGTCACCAGTTTGTACAAGCTTATCTTTGATCACTCTATGAAAAGCTACATTGTCATAAGATTCTGAATTAATTAATTTTTTAAATCTTTCAACCCCGTTTGGAGATATCTCAGGATAAAGTTCAATGATAACATTTCCACACTCAGCATTAAGGACAACAATATTCTCTGGTTTTGAATAATTAATTTTTTGTGGATCAAAATTTTTTACAAACAAGCATTTATTTTTAATTATTACTGCAAAACTTAAAGCAAAAACCCCCAATAGTATTAGAAATATTAAAATTAACTTTTCATGTAGTGAGGCTTTAACTTTTTTAATCATTTTTAAAATACAAAAGTACTATCAATTTTTCTTAATTTATCTTTTATAAATTTGATTTTTTCATTCAGAATTTTATCATCTGAATTTTTATAATTCCCCATTATTAAATGCGAGTATACTTCTGCCATATCTTCAGATGGAATTGTCATCGAGTATTCAGTAAAAAAACCATTTGTTTTGTTATATGTATCAAGACCTAGCTTCTTTGAGCAAGTTGAGCATTCTGCATATTTAAAATTTGGCTCATTAAATTTTTTCCATTCATCCTCATTAAACAGTTTTTTAAAACCATCATTAATAATATGAAATAATTCGTGGTGGATTACTCTTTCAAAGTATTTTTCATTAAATTTTAAATCTATAATTAGTGTTTTCATTACATGATCTGGAATTCCAGCTGTATTTATCCCTGAAATAGATAGGTTTTCACACATGACAATATATTTAAGATTAATCTTTTTCAAAAACTCTTTTGAATATCGATTTAAATTGTTAGATATTATTTGATATTTTTTATCATAAGTTTTTTGGTCTGAATTATTACATACAATATTCTTTTGAACTCCTAGTCTAAAAGGTTTTGCTGCATAGAAATATCTAAGTTTATTGGGTGTTTTTAATTCATAGATTTCTAAATTGGGTATTTTAATAAGATTATAAATAGAATTAGAGTTTGCAGATGTTATTAAAAAAAATGATATTAAAACTAGCTTAAAAATCCTCATATGCATAATTTAGATGATATTCGATTTAAAAAGAATGTGGTACATTTTGTTTATAAATGAAAAAAGAGCGAAATAAAAATCCAGTTCAACCAGTAAGTGGAACAAAAGTTCCAAGATTTGCAGGTCCATCAACATTTGCAAGGTTGCCAGAATTAAGAGATGTTGAAAGTTGTGATGTTGCAATTGTAGGAGTACCATTTGATGCTGGCACAAGTTATAGGCCTGGTGCAAGATTTGGCCCACAAAGTATTCGACAAGCTTCAAGACATTTGAGAACCAATTATCATCCAAGTTATGATGTCGAACCTTTTAAGGTTCAACAAGTAGCAGATGCGGGGGATATTACTTGTAACCCATTTAGTATTGATGAAGCTATTAAACAAATTGAAGTGGGTGCTACAGAATTATTAAATAAAGTAGGAGGTATAATTAGTTTAGGCGGTGACCACACCATTGCTGTACCACTTCTTAGAGCGATTAATAAAAAATGTAATGGACCAGTTGCATTAGTTCATTTTGATGCACATCTTGATACCTGGGATACTTATTTTGGAGCACCCTATACACATGGCACTCCGTTTAGAAGAGCGAGAGAAGAAGGTTTATTTTTAGATGATGCTTCAATGCATGTTGGTATTAGAGGCCCACTTTATAGTAGAGATGATATTAAAAACGATGAAAGTTTTGGATTTAAGATAATTCACTGCGATGAATTTCAAACAGAGGGAACGGATAAAATTGCTGAAAGAATAAAAAAAAGAGTAGGTGATAATCCTTTATATTTATCAATCGATATTGATGTACTTGATCCAGCATTTGCACCTGGAACAGGCACACCAGAGATTGCAGGAATGACTACAAGAGAAATGGTAAATGTATTAAGAGGGTTATCTGGATTAAATTTAGTTTCTGCTGATGTAGTCGAAGTTTCACCCGCATATGATCATGCTGAAGTAACCTCACTTGCTGCCGCAACAATTGTTTACGAATTAACAAATCTATTTGCAAAATCATAAAGAAAGGATAGTTTCTCAAAATGTTAGATAAGAAAAAATTTTATATAAATGGTGAATGGGTTTCTCCAAAAAAACCTAATGACTTAAAAGTAATAGATCCTTCAACAGAAGAAGAATGTGCAGTTATATCTTTAGGTGGAATTGAAGATGTAAATGATGCTGTAAGTGCTGCTACAAAAGCTTTCGAGACTTGGGCATTTTCTTCAAAAGAAGAAAGATTAGAATATTTAGAGGCTCTTTATGTTGTGTATAAAAAAAGATGGGCTGAAATGGCTCAAGCAATAACTCTTGAAATGGGAGCACCAATTGATTTTTCAAATCAATTACAAGCTGGAACTGGAGCAAGTCATATAAAATCTTATATAAAAGTTTTAAAAGAATATACGTTTGAAGCAAAATTAGGTGAGCATGCGCTTAATAATAATATTTTACATGAGCCAAAAGGAGTTTGTGCATTAATAACCCCTTGGAACTGGCCAATGAATCAAACTTGTTTAAAAGTGATCCCAGCGATTGCAGCAGGATGTACAATGGTTCTTAAGCCATCAGAAATAGCACCATTATCTTCAATGATTTTAGCTGAAATGATTGATGAAATAAAATTACCCAAAGGTGTTTTTAATTTAGTGAATGGTGATGGAGCAGTAACAGGCGATGCTTTAACTAGCCATCCAGATGTTAACATGGTTTCATTTACAGGCTCTACGAGAGCAGGTGCTTTAATTTCCGAAAATGCAGCAAAAGATTTTAAAAGAGTAAGTTTAGAACTGGGTGGAAAAGGAGCAAACATTATATTCAAAGATGCTGATGCTGAAGCGGTTGAAAGAGGAGCACTAAGATGTTTTAGAAATACAGGACAATCTTGTAATGCTCCAACGAGAATGTTAGTTGAAAAATCAATGTATGATGAAGCCGTTGAAAGAGTTAAAAATTTTGCAAATTCAATGAAAGTTGATGTTGCAACAAAAGAGGGTGATCATATAGGACCTGTGGTTTCAAAAACACAATTTGATAAAATTCAATCTTTAATTCAAGTTGGAATAGATGAAGGTGCAAAATTAGTTGCTGGTGGAACGGGTAAACCTGATGGTTTAGATAAAGGTTACTTTGTAAAACCAACTGCTTTTGCAGATGTGAATAATCAAATGCAGATTGCAAGAACAGAAATCTTTGGACCAGTGTTATCAATTATACCTTTTGAAACAGAAGAGGAAGCAATCGCGATTGCTAATGATACTCCTTATGGTCTTTTAAATTTTATTCAAACCCAAGATCAAGAAAAAGCAAACAGAGTTGCAAGAAAACTTAGATCTGGAATGGTTGATATCAATGGTGCTGGTCTAGCACCTGATGCACCATTTGGTGGATATAAACATTCTGGTATTGGTCGTGAAGCTGGAAAGTTAGGTCTTGAAGAATATCTTGAAGTTAAAGTGGTAAGTGGTTGGAACGACTAATTCCATCTAAAATACTTAAATTTAAAAAAAAATTTCCAACTGTTCAAATTAGGTTTTTTAATTTTTTTTAGTTAATTATAATAAGTTTTACTCTAGAACATCTCTAAACAGCTCATCTTTTTTGTTTACACTACCTTATAAAGTACATAACGTCGCACTAACGTTTGAGTCGATGTACTAAATCACTTGAATATAAAAACAAAAATAAAGGGAGAAAAATATGAGTAGATCGTCAAAACTCTACAATTCAGATTTAGCTCCAACTCCAAAAGGTAAAAAAAATTGGGGATGGTTCGAAATCTTTAACGTGTGGGCTAATGATGTTCAAAGTTTATTTGGTTATACTTTGGCAGCATCCTTATTTTTAGCTTCAGGATTAAATGGCTGGGCTGTATTTGCCGCACTAATTCTTGCAGGCTTTTTTATAATGTGGCTTGTAAACTTGTCAGGTAAACCAAGTGTAAAACATGGAATACCGTATCCAGTATTCGCTCGTGTCAGTATGGGTGTGTTTGGAGCAAACTTTCCAGCAATGGCTAGAGGTCTTGTTGCAATGTTTTGGTATGGAGCACAAACTTATGCAGCATCAACTGCTGTAGCACTTTTAATTACTGGTATCACTGGTATTGAAGGTGAAGTTATGCTTCTTGGTATGACAGGTGTAATGTGGGTTTCATTTATATTTGTGTCAGCATTCCAAGTTTATTTATTTTGGCAAGGTGTTGACCTTGTTAAAAAGTTTTTAAACTTTGCTGGTCCTGCAGTTTATGCGGTTATGATATTATTAATGATAGTTATCTGGGCTAAAGCTGGTGGAGGATTATTTTCAGAAGTTGGAACTATATTCTCTGGCGGTGAAAGAACTGGTGGTTTCGAAGGTTTGGGATCATTTGGAGCTTTCTTAGCTGTATTTTCAATTATGGTTGGATATTTTGCTGCAGTAGTAATCAATTTTGGTGACTTCGCTAGATTTGTTAAAAACGAAGATGAAATGAAAAAAGGTAACCTATGGGGATTAGTAGGAAACGTGATTTTATTCTCTTTTATTACTTTAATGATTACTGGTGGAACAATCGCTATTTTTGGTGAGTATGTTTCAAGTCCTACTGAGATGGTAGCTAAAGTAGATAATCTAGGTTTAACAATTATTGCTGCATTTGCTTTCTTTGCTGCAACAGTTGGAATTAACATGGTTGCAAACTTTATACCTCCTGCGTATGACTTAGCGAACTTAATGCCTAGCAAAATCAATTTTAAAACGGGTGGACTAATAACTGCTGGTTTTGGTTTTGTAATTGGTGGAATGTGGGTTGCTGTTATTACTCAAATGGGTTTATTTCCATTTGTTAATACTTTAGGCGCAATTCTTGCACCAGTTTTTGGTATCATGATGGTTGATTATTATATCATTAAAAAAGAAAAATTAGATGTAGACGCATTGTTTGATGATAGTCCTAAAGCAAAATATCATTACAATGGTGGCTTTAACTACAAAGGAATGTTGGCTTGGATACTTTCAGGTTACATTGCTGTTGGTACTGTATGGCCAAACATTCTAGTTTTAGGATTAGGTGATTTCTTCGCTAACTTAGGCGGCGGCGGGGGATATGCTTGGATAATTGGAGCATCGTTAGGTGCTGTAGTTCACTTAGCTATATCAAAAAGATAACTAAAACTCTCTTTTTAGTTATTTAGTTATATATAAAGCCCATTGCATTAGTTGTAATGGGCTTTAATATTTTAAAACTATTTCTTCTTTATCAAAATTTTTAATAACAAGGTTGTCACCAGATCCTTTTCTATCAACAACCAGGAAATTCATATCTTCAGTAGAGATTAAAGGAAAATGCCATACATCTGCATTGTAATTAACACCTATGCCAGGTGGAACAATAAAAGACTCAACTTTATTTAAATCAGGTTTATCACCTGCGGGTGCAACAAACGCTAAAAAGGTAGTTGGCTTCATTGGAATAAATGCTTGGCTACCTAAAGGATGCTTTTCCATCATATCTATTTTCATAGGAAAAGTTCTTTTAAGGGCTGAAAAAATACAAATAGTTGTCTCTCCATTATCCTTAGAGGTATTAAGATTAGCTATACCATCAAATCTTTTTGCAAACCCCTCATTGATTTCAATTGGATTAATACCATCTGTGGTAATCATGTCTCCAAACTCAGAAAAGTTTTCTTTAGTGATTTCTTTTGGGGTGATTGTAATATTCATTATTTAGCTTTACCAAAAATTCTAAATCTAGAAATACCTCCATCAGGAAAAATATTAATCTTAATAAAGTTTATTTTATCATTTTTCATTAATACATTCCTAAAAGTATGTGTCTTATTCGCCTTTAACATAGTTTTGTTCATTAAAGTTTTCCATTTATTTGAACCACTGACAATCGAAGACGAAGATTTTTTTGTTGTAATATATGCTGCTTGTAAAGAGCAATGACTTGGAAAGTTTCCTTTAAAATGATGAGTTGATATTTCAATTTTATCAATCTTTTCACCATCAATAGAATTTAATATTAACCAATCAAATCCTTTGTCTCTTCTTCTTCTGGTTTCCCAACCATCTCCCATATT
>Ga0257114_1000904_pt1 | contig 22435 bp, 16 predicted proteins | sample SI112_10mmetaG_FD_190149 | JGI IMG/M metagenome (GOLD analysis project Ga0257114, IMG submission 190149) | Marine microbial communities from Saanich Inlet, British Columbia, Canada - SI112_10m | ecosystem: Environmental > Aquatic > Marine > Inlet | place: Canada: British Columbia | collected...
GTGGCGCCGTCGGCGTTAACGACCCCATCGACTCCTTGAAGTGGAGTGCGGCGTGCGTCAGTACCTCTGCCAAACGTGGCGCTCGCACACACACACACACACACGCCATCGGATGAAGCCATGTGCACAAAAGAAGATCGCACCGAATGGAAAGTCCTCGAAGGCACCGGCCAAGCCGGTTCCGGCTTCGGTCTCGAGTAATGAGCTCGATAAGATTGTCAAGGCGGCCAACGACGTGATCCGAATTCAGAACACGAGCATTGCAAAGTACGTGAAGGCGCAGGCGGTCAAGGAAAAGGCGCAGGCGGCACAGTTTCAGAACCACATCAACTTTTTCCAGCACATTGTCATGATCCTGACGCAGGACGACACCACCGTCTTGCCCAACGGCAAGAAACTGGTCGATGAAGACAAGCGGGCCCGTTGCTTGGCACAAGTGAAGGCGTACGCCGATGGGTGTATGGCCAAGGAGGCTGCCCTTAAGGCATCGGAGGAGACGTTTGAGCTCAAGGCCATGCCGGAGATTGACCTCTGGACCGATTACGGCGATGACGAGGAAGAGGAGGTCACGGTGTCCGATCTGTTCGATGAAGTGGATGAAGGGGGGATGGCCACAAAGAAGGCGCGTGTTTAGACAAAGACCAGACTCGGTCAGTTGTGCTGTCGTGAGTGTACGCGGGAGTGTACTGATGGGATTACGTTTAAAGCGAGCTGATACTAAAAAACTACTAAAGTTGAATCGTTCTTACTTTTTTTGACGGACCACTTGCAGCTCGCTTTTGCGTGTGAGGCCAACCCGGTTGCGCGCAAGGGGTGATAATCGGCAAACGTTGCAGGCTTGCGGTGTGCGTGCTGAGGCAACCCACGAGGCGAGGCGCGTGCGCCACAAACCGCGCGCGCAATGGACGCTCGTGCACAGGCGGTCGCCAAGATCATGCAGCGCAAAATCAATCCCGAGGTCAACTTCAAGCCCCCGACTGTGGACGAGTTGGCAGTCATGGCGGTGGACAGGATCATGGCACCGCCAACGGAGCAGCCGATCATTTTCGACAAGTCTAGCACGTCCCTTCACCCGCCGGGCACCGTCGTGCAGGCCACCGGGCGCATCCTGCGCCCGCCGGGCAAGGCGGCGGTGCCATCGCTGCTGGACGAGGTCGATTCGGAGAGCGAGCAGGACGTAGCAAGCGCCTTTCGTGTCGCGCCGTCTTCGTCAAAGCTTCCCGAGATTAGCGACGACGACGAAGACGAGCCCACTGCCAGTGCGTCCAGCGCTGCGCCCAAGCAGAAGGCACCCAAGCCAGCCAGGGCACCTAAGGCACCCAAGGTCCCCGAGACGGAGGAGGAAAAGGCGGAGCGCAAGCGGCTCAAGGAGGAGGAGCGCGCTGAGACGAAGCGCAAAGATGCCATTGAGATGCGGCGCCAGCTTCGTGTGGAGGCTGGGGAGCTACGCGCCGATGCGCTGAGCGCGATCGATGGCAAAGTGCCCCTTGGCGGGCGCTGGCAGGATGTGGACGCACCCACTCGACTCAAGCGCGCAAAGCTCGTGCCTGGCGCCCTGAACGTGCGCATCAAGCGCAAGGTTCTCTGCCAAGACGACTACTTGCCGCCTGGGCTTGAGCACGACGAGATCGGGCGCACTGTCTACGTGCCGTCCAAGGCTGCCAAGACGGCAGGCGATGAGCAGCGCGCCTTTCTTGAAGCGGCCAGCCACGTCAAGTGGCGCCGCGTTGGAGTAGCTCAGCAGAAGCTGTCCGAGTACCTGGCGGCAAAGAACGCCGCCGCCGCAGCGGCAGCCGCAGGAGGCGCGTAACAAACTCTGGTGGCTTGCGGGGTGCGTGAGTGTGTGTGTTGTAAAAAAAAGTGAATGGGATCTTTCAAACATTCAAACAATCGTATCACGACGCTTGACTATCTCAAGCTCGTCTCGGAGCACTTTCCAGACGGCAACGTCCCGCAGGCCGTAACGCCGCTCGAGCCGCGCACCACCAAGATCAAGCGGCAGTTTGCGTGCACTCGCTGCAACTATGTCGCTTCCCACCGTCCTTTGCTGTATCGCCACGAGCGAGACATGCATGGCGTCAACCTGGTGTGGCACGCGTGCACCGAGCTCAATCCAGACGGCACGCCATGCAACTACAAGGGCAAGAGTGTCGACGACGTGCGCCAACACAAGCGAAAGTTTCACGGTATCGACGTGCGTTGGCACGTGTGTGGACAACCGGGCTGTGAGTACAAGGCGAAGACGGCTGGCGATCTCAAAAAGCACAAGGCCAACCGACACAACATCGACGTCGTCTGGCACTATTGTCAAGTGCCCGGGTGCACGTTTGTCTGCAAGCAGCGAAACTACCTGAACCAGCACGCCAAGTGGATGCACTCGGGTCGCACGGTGACCAACCCGGCGCGGGCCGAGCGTAATCGCGTGCCGGAGCCTTGGACGAATGAAATGGAAAAGGCGATGCATGAGTGCGTGCCGTGCGCGCAGCCGAACGCGTAGTAGGCAACTTGCGGCGTGCTCGAGAGTGTGAGTTTGTTGTAAAAAAATGACACGTGTACACATGCCCACAACGAGTCCTTACGCGTGGCCCACCGCGCTCGCCTCCCACGGGCGGTAGTCGATCCAGGTGCACTGAAGCTCGGCGGGTTGGTACTTGCCGTTGAGCACGACGACCGAGACCACTATGCCAAGTATGTTCTTTGCAATCAGGTCAAGGATGTTGTACAGGGCGTTTGCTGTGCGCCCGTCAATGGAACCGGCCCACTCCTTGGCAACCGCGACGACGCCGTAGGCGATCCACGCGAAAAAGCTGAGGATGATCGAGAGCTGGCCACCAATCTTGAAGTGGTCCGTGGCCAGCATGACAAAGAGCGGCGTGAACGCACCAATCAAAAAGATGAAGCCGAGGAAGATGCCGGAATTCTTGCGCTTGCTGCAGACGAAGAGCGAGTCGTACCAGCCGGCGAGCTTGGACCAGAAGTTTGTTCCGTTGGCATTGGCATAGGCCACGCCCACGGCCAGCATGAGCCAGTCGCACGCGAGGATTACGACAAAGGCCGCCACGCGCGAGCCGTCGTAGCCGAGAAGATCCTCGCGACGCACGCAGCGGTTGGCCTCCCAGAGCCCGAAGAACATCAAGGTGATCAACATGATAGGAGTCGAGATAGCCCAGTCGAGGTAGCGGTATCCAACGTCGATGGACATGGCACCAAATAGGTAGAGCGCTCCCACGATTGTGTACCAGGCAAACTCAATTCCCTGAACGACTGTCTCGAGGATGAGGACAAGAGACAGCACCTCTGGTACGTTGTCTTTTCCAAGTGCTATGGCCGATACGATGAGCACGACCAGCTGCACGAGCCAAGAGATGATGAAGGTCCACTCCTGCCTGTTCCAATCGGTCGGCGACCAGCCATACTGGCACCCGGTCTTTGACCCAACAACGGGCTTTCCAAGTCCACCGCCTTCGGCGTAGCCCGTCGGCGCGATTGGCACGCGTGTGTACTGCTGCTTCATCGTCCGCCTCCTTGGCTTGTGCCGTGAGCGGCCGCACTTATCCCGCGTGTTCTTTTAAAAAAATGCACTTGCTCGTACACGCACACACACACACAAGCGTTCACGCCATTGCCAGCTCCTCATCGTCGTCGCTGGGATCGGCGGATAGTCCCTTGGCGGCCATCTCCTTGTGCACGCTGATGAGCATCTGGTCGACCATCTTTGGCTTGTTATTGGGTCCCGGGCACACGTGCCCGCGTTTCAGCATGCCACAGATCCGGCAGCGATTCTTGGAACGTTGGACGTTGCCGTCGGGCAGCAGCGAGCGGATGCGGCCCTTGCGCATGCGAAGCCAGTGGTTGCGCACCGACGACTGCGAGCGTGGCTTGCCCGTGGCTCGCGTCAGCGCGCAGGTCACCTCGGCCCACGAGGGACGGATCATGTTGAGCGGCAAGATGCGGAGCAGCTCCTCGTCCTCTTCGCGCGTCCACCCCTCGTAGTGCTCGTGTGCGCCGCCAAGCACACCATCGCCCTTTGCGTCTCGAGGCAGTCCTTTGGCCATACGCGTGCGCTCCTCGCGAATCGCCCGCTGACCGAGCCGCTGCCGATCGTTGGCGATGGCCTCCTCTGAGCGCGCCGCGCCCGTTTTGGGATTGTGCGTGCGCACGTTGACATCGGGAAGGACACGATCCGACTGCCACGCCTCGCGTGGCCCCATGACCACGTCGTCTTCGACATCCGACGCGTCGTCTACAAGTGGCAGCATTTGCTCGAACGAGGAAGCGCGGTGCGTGCACACGCGTTTGGGATTGCAAAAAAAGCGGGCACGCACCCCGCAAGCGGCCGCGCTTGCGGGGTGCGCGCGTGCGTTTTCCAACCGACACGCACGCGCCGCGCACAAAATACGGCTTGGATGAGCAAGCGGCCGCATCCTGTAGACAAGATGAGCGTCGACGAATTGAAGGACTTGGACGCCATGCTCAACAAGTATACGAGCTTTCAGCCCTCAAACAAGAACATGCGCTTGTACGACCCGCATTTGAGCAAGCAAGGGTTGTGCCCGCCTTCGTGGTTTTCAATGGTGCGCGTCTTGGAAAAGCCAAGCATTGGCCATGGCACCTCGCAGTTGGCCTCGTGGATGACGCATGCCATGCTGGACGTGCCGCACCCCGACCCCGAAGCGCCCGGCACGAACGGCTGCTGGACGAGCGCCGTGGGCAACGAGTCATGGGCGGAGCGCGCGCCGCAGACCGTCTTTGAGTTGCTGCGGTTTTGCATCCTCGACGAGGACCCGCGGCTGACCGGCACGGTGTGGATGGTCATGGGACGGCGTGCGGGATCGTGGGCCGCGGCATCCCAGCTGATCCACGACAATGGCATCTTTGCGCGTCTGCTCTTTAAGGAAACGGACGAGCAGCTCATCAAGGCCGTCGGCTTTCTGGCACTAAAATCCCGCCGCCCGCGACTTCTCAATGCCGTGCTGGATGCCTACAAACGGCATGTTTACGACCACAGAACTATCAACAGGATTGGCGAAAAGGTTGCCGAAAATCTGATCTGCATCGCGCTGGCGATTGTCGACTGCGTCTACGCGCCGGACTACAGCGTCAGTTACGATGAGTCGTACAAGGCCTTCATGACACGCAACAATCGGGCCACAAAGACCACGGACACGGTGCTCTGTCTGTCCGCCTGGAGCATGGCCGTCAAGAAGATCGTGGCGCTGTGTGGCAGCGACATGCCCTACGCGGTGCTCACGTCCTCGCCGGACAAGGAGACCAAAACCGTAAGCGTGCTCAATCTAGCCGTGAGCTTTGCCGAACTCTGTCCCGATCTGCTCGATCACGTGCTCGAGGCGCGCACCTGGTCGGCAAATGCCATCGAGACGGCTCTTCAAAAGGTCGTGTCGCCCGAGGGCGTGCGTGGTCCCAACTTTACGCGAGTCATTGCCAACCTCTACGCGGCACTGCTGCACGAGTGGAAATCCAATGCTACGAAGCGTGAGCGTCTGGTAGTCATCGATCAAGACGAGCTGGCCCACACGTGGCGCAATCTGCTCGTGACCGCTTCGGGCTACGACGCGGTAGAGACGGGCAGCGGCGGCAACGCGCTCGTGCCAATGTCGCCCTTTCTGGTCAAGGTGGCCACGACCACGCCTACTGCGATGCCCACGAAGATGACCGACCACGCATGCATGCGCCACCCCGAAGAGTGGAAAAGCGTCTTTGATGCGATGATCGAGTGCCACGATCCGGAATCGGAACGCGCGCAGCAGTGGCACTACGACGGGTGGGAGTCCTCGTACTGGAACAAGTCGTCGCCCCTCTTTGAGTCTCTCATTCGCCAAGCCATTCGGAAGCTGATGAACGAGCCGCAAAAGACTAAGCTACTCCTGTACTTGATCAATGTGCTTGACGAGGCCCGGCCCAAGGGCGCATCGCCACCCACCTGGCTGTCAATCAACACGCTCTTCAACGAGATTGCTGTGCACCACTCCCTTGCGCTCATTCACGTGCTTAAGCACGCATCCGTGGACCAAGCTGGTATCGAGCACTCGTACGTGGACGGAGATGGTGCCAAGCGCTATCAGGCACGCAACGAGTATCACGATGCTTTGAAAGATGCACTCTTTCTCTGCATCACGAAAAAGATTCGCCCATCGGTCCGCATGATCATCAACGCTCTTGGTGGCCACTTGAACTACATGGTCACGTATACTGAAGACCAAGAGGAAGTGTCGATTGCGTTCCTGCCTTACTACATCAAGAACATGGGAGGCGGTGCGACCGAGGAGGAACGCAACCACCACGGCGAGGACTATGGCGATTTTGTCAACGCGCGCGTGGAAAAGGACTTCCGCGCATTGCTCAAGAGCATGGACTGGTCGTCGGGCAGCCTTGAGCAGGCGCTTCAATTCGCGAGCTTTTATCAGCGCCCCATCTGCGCAGCGCAGCTCATGGCGTCGCCCTACTGCCTCAAGGCTGGCGACGACCCATACCTGCTGGCCATCTCCGCCTGGATGCACCAGCCCGGAAATTTCGGCGCCAAGCAAGCGCAAGAGGAATTCGAAGCACAGCGCGAGGCCGAGACGAGTGCGCAGGCATGACTTCGCTAATGTGCAATCGTCGCTTAGACGTTTGTCTTCGTGTATGGTCATGAGAATCAATTGCAGCACCGAATGGTCCGCCGCGGCCGCGCACCACCCCGTGCGCATCGCCAACGTGACCCTCCGCTCATCGGTGGGTACGCAGCTGGCCGTGTTTGATCGCCCCGACGTCGTGAGCAATCGCCTGAGCCAACGAACGCACACATTCGAGCCTGCGGAAATGGCCGCGTTTGCCGCACTGTTGCTGCCACAGACGGTCGTTCTTGACATTGGGTCCAATATTGGGTGGTGGACCTTCAACTTTGCCACGACGCACGCGGTCCACGCCTTTGAGCCCAATCCGTCCAACCTTGCACTGCAGGCCCTGTCCCGGTGCCTCAACCCGCGCCTCGCGCGGCGCATCACCACCTACCCCGTGGGCCTGTACGACCGCGAGCCCGCGCGCTGCGAGATTCACTCGCCTCCGCGCAACCTGGGCAACACGCACACGCTGTGTGGCACGATTGAGGAGATTGCGGCCAAGGTGAATGCACACGCGCCATTGGCGCTTCGAGGCAACGTCGAGATGCGTACGCTCGACACGCTCGTGCCCGAATGGGTCTTTAACGCGGACAAGATCGTAAAGCTGGACATTGAAGGCTCCGAGCAGGTGGCGCTCATGGGCGCCACGCGGCTGCTCACCGACGGATTGCCGCCGCGCGCCCTCTTCATGGAGATCACCTTCTACAAGGGGACCAAGCGACGAGAACTCTACCGGTTTCTCGAGCGGCACGGCTACGTGCCCGCTCGAATGGTGCGGTACAATATGCTCTTTGTCCACGCGAGGGAGCAGCGTGCTGTGCCACCCGGTAGGCGCGACTGGGTGTCGCCCGCGGTGTGCGACGACTACTGCGCGTTTCACAGGCTCCCCGCGTGCAACGCCACGTGCGGGCTCAGGGGCATGCAGAATTGCTGCGGTTGGTGGACTGCTTAGAAAACGGGGTTACGCACACACCAGTCCGTTTTTCGAACCAACAAAACTTCGTGAAACCACCCACGCGTCCCTGGGAAACGCAGCATGTGCTTCACAAATCCGATAACCCCCTCGACGTTCAAGACGCGCACCGTGTCGAGTCCCACGGTAGGTGGCACGAGCTCGTCCTTTGCCACGTGGCGCATCTCATAGGCGCACGGATCAAAGACGATCCTTGCATGCGCCTCGGTGCCCGACTTGGCGTGTGGCAGCGTGAGCGCAAGCATGGACTGCTCCGTTATGAGCGCCGTGAGCGTCTCGAGTCCGCGCACGGCGCTCACATTGGAGAACTTCCACGCTGCCGGCTGCAGCTCCACCACGAGCGCGCGCAGCTGTGGCCAGAGCGCGCGCATCGACTCGAGCACCTGGATCTCGTAGCCCTCAGTGTCCACCTTGGCTATGAAGGAGCGCGCGTGTGGCAAGTGGCGGCGCACGTAGTCGGCGAGGTTGACAGGCCGCACCATGCGCGTGGTGTTTCGGAGGTGCGCCGACGTTGCCTTGTCGAGCTTGCGCGTCTCCTTGGTGCGCAGCCCGTGCGGCCAGCGACCCACCACCGCGCTCGGAGAGGCCATGACCTCGCATCCCGTCTTGGGCACGCGCACGGGCGCGACGTGCTCGCTCGTGGCGGCAAAGCGGTTGAGGAAGCGCACGCGACCACGCAGCTGATTGAGCTGCGAGACGTGGCAGCGCTGCCACTCGAGGCATCCCGGCTGCATCTCGATGGCCACCACGCGCCTGCCAAGCGCGCCCGCGAGGAGCGCGTAGGCACCGACGTTGGCACCAATGTCGAGCACGACGCTCTCATTGGACCCGCTTGCAATCACATGCGCAAACGCGGCGACCGAGAGCGGCTCTATAGTCACGAGGTGATCGCTTCGGGCCCACTGCAGATGCGCGAGTCCTGGTGCGAATTGCAATTGTGGCCACCGATCGAGGGCGGGTCCCAGAGGGCGCAGCTGTAAGCGCGACGCGCACGCAACCATCGCGCAATCAAGTAAGGCGCTTCAAGTACACGCACGTGCTAGCGGAATTAGAGAATTTTCAACACGAGCCTAGCCACCGGACTCCCGGGCGCCCTCTGTCTCCCCAAGACGACACTCGCGCGTAATGGTTCGGGCCCTGGCTGGTCGTGAGCTACGGGCCTTCGCAGCGCGCGCACCAGCTGCAGCTGCACCGTGTCGCCGACTCTAGGAAACACCAGGCTTGCAGCGGCCACCGTGCCCGTGCCCTCTCGCAGAATGGCGCGCTTGGCCTGCATGCTCCGCTTGACCACGCGCATGTCCACCACGACGCGCACGCCCGCGGCGAGCCCCACCCACGGCAGACGTCCACCCTCGTTGCCGCCTTCGCGCTGCAGCACGCGGTACTGCCGCCCCGCTGCGTCCTCATAGTGCGCCTTGAAGTCGTTGTACGCCGTCGCAGTGGGCTGGTCGTGCACCATGCGCACGCGGCCCTTGCAGATGCCGCCCGCGCGGAGCACGCCCTCGTCCTCTTGGCGCAGAAAGCTGTAGGGAGGGTTGCCGATGAGCGTCTTGAGCCGTGGCCACACGCGACGGTTGCCGGCCACGCGCAAAAAAAAGGCGCGCTGCTCGTCGGGCGGCAGCAAGGCCCAAAAGGCATTCCTCACCGCGTCATCGCCAGCAATGGCCGTGTTGGGCGGCGCCTGCTGCACGATGGCCTCCTCGACCTGGTCGGCAAAGCCCTCGTTTAGGTGGTCGAGCGCGCCGCGGACGGTGGTGATTCCGTCATACGGCCGCGCGTACGGGTGGTGCGCGTGCAGCATGCGCGTGTGCCCTTTTTACCTACAGGTGGTCCGGGTTTGCGAAATCGCCGTTGGCGCGAGCACGACGCCGAGGTGCCGAATTTAGCAAGTCTGCGCTTGGGAGGCGCGGCGCGCCGCGAGCGCCGAGGCGATGCCAAAGACGTAGTTTGGCGCCGTGGCCCTTATACGCGGTAGCTTGAGCTCGGGCAGGCAGACCATGCGCGCGAGGGCGCGGACATCCTGCTCGCAGTATTCCTTCAAGAGGTCGCGCTCGCCCTCGGCCCACCACGCGATGGCCTGGAGGCCGTCGGCCGTCTTGGTCTCCATGTCGTTCTCCTTGAGCAAATTGTCGAGCTTGAACCATGTGCGCGTGTGGTCGCGCAGCCGGGCGAAGACGTCGTGCACCTTGAACAAGTGCGACTCGGTGCGCTTGGAGGCGCAGTGCTTGAACATGACCGGGTGGTCGAATCCGAGCCCGTTGTAACTGACGATGAGTTCGGCCTCGTCGAAGGCCTTGAGCAGCTCGAAAAAGGGACCCACGGCCTTTTCGTCCTCGTCGCGCCAGAGCGTGACCATGGGCGCTTCTTCCACGGCGCGCAGGGCCTCGTCGGGTCCGCCGAGGATGGCCTCGCTCGGAATCTTGACGTACGACAGGCAGCTCACCTCGAGGTTGCGCACTTGCTCCTCACGATTGTCGCCGGGCATGTCGGAGATCTTGGTCTGGGTCTCAATGTCCCAGACCACTACAAAAGCCGCAGCATCGTCGGAGCTCATGGCGTGCGCGCTATCCACGCCCATGACGACCGGCGGTGCGTTATTAGCGAGCAGTTGAAACATTTGCGACCGCGGCTTGCGGCGTGCGGCGGACGTGCGGGAAGACCAAAGTGCATCATGCCCAATGGGTTGACGCGCACCGCGCGCTGCCGGCACGACCACAGCGCCGCGCGCGCCCGCGCTCGTTGGGCACTTGAGGAACGGGAGGAACGAGCGAGGATTCGCGCCAAGGAGACGCTCAAAACAAATCTAAGAAATGCTGCCGACGTGGCGGTGCAAGCGGCCTCTCACGGCGTAATGTCTGATGAGGAGGCCAAGCTGCTGATCGAGTCGGCCGCCAAGGCGCGAGCGGTCACCGAGGGCGAGTGGCCAGTGGATGACCGCCGGCCCGTGTCCCCCGGTGCCGCACAGCGCGTGGCTGAGGCCAGCGCGCGGCTCGAACGGGCACTGCGCATTGTGCGCGAGGATACCGAAAACAGGAGCGCGGAGGAGAAGCGCATGCTGACGTCTCAACGTCGATCCGAGAAGAAAGCGCGTCGAAGCGCGCGTCGGGAGCGCGAGCGCCAGGAGGCCGCCGGCGAAGCGGTGCGGGCGGCGCTGCAGCGGCGCATAGACGAGGACTATGCGCGTGCCCAAGCCGCGGAGCGGGAGCAGCAGCTCCTCCGGGTGCTGCAGGAGCGATTCCAGGAGAATGAGCAAATAGACGAACGGGTTGACTTTTCGTGCGTGCCTGAGCCTCCAGAGAACAACGACGATATTCACGACGCAATCGAGTTTCTCGTGGACACCTACAACCAAACAGTCAACCACGGTGTCGAAGTTGTGGACCACGCCGACGAGCTCGAGCGCGCCGCCGCACGCGCCCGGCAGGCAGCGCACGAGCTTCAGCAAGACGACCTGCTCGCGTGCCAGGAGCTTGAGGAGGCACTTCGGCAGTCAGAGGACGAGTACGCGCGCGTCCTGGAGGCGGAGGCGCGCGAGGAGCGAGCGTCAAACAACTGTGGCATTTCAAACTATGGCGAGTGCGTCATGTGCCTGAGCGAGCGCGCGACGCACGTCGTCGTGCCATGCGGGCACATGATCGTGTGCGAGGCGTGTGCCGGGCAGGCGCGCCTGGAGCAGTGCCCGCTCTGCCGTGGAGTCATGGTGCAGCTGATGCGCGTGTTTGTTGCGTGAGCGCGTGGTTGAGTTTTAAAATCTTGTAGACACCTTCATTATTACTACGGTTGTGCCGCGTCTGTTTCCAGAGCGCTCACAATGTCACGCATGCGCTCAGCGGTCATGTCCTCGGCTCGCAGGCCGCCGCTCGTGGCCGCGCCGCTGCTTGCGTGCGGCAGCTCGGCCTGCACCTCGCGAAACCGCAACGGCCCAAAGCCATCCCTGCTGCCCACGACCTCCACCGGCACGTCCTCTTCGGCGACAGAGAGGGGCGAGCGCCGGTCCGAGACGGGCGCCGGTGGCGGTACCACCACGGTGCGCGCAAAGAGCGCGTCCGTGACGCTGCTGCGCATGTGCTGCGGCTCGGCCAGGAGTAAGCGTTGGTGCTCGACTGGGTCATCCTCCAGCGCGCGCGCACGGTGCGCCGTCGGCGCTACCACGGCGCCACTCTCAAGGTCAGAATCCGTCGACGTGGCGTGTCGGTGCACATCTCCCGCGTCGTCATCGGAGGCGACCGACTGCGGCCGGTCGGAGACGGCCTGGTAGGCCACATCGTTTCCGATGCGGATGCGTGCCATGATGACGACCATGGCCTGAATGATGGCCACGGGCAGCCAGAGCACGTGCGCGCCCATGGCCCAGACGGCGGCGGCCGCAGAGCGCGTGATGATGACCATGGACTCGGAGCGCGTGGGGCTGCTCGACGAAATGGACGAGTACACGTGAATGCAGTAGAGCATTGCAAAGACAAAGGCACGCAGGCAGCGCTCGGCCGCCTCCCACGCGGTGACCGGTTGGCACAGGGGCCCCATGAGCGCGACGCTTGGCGGTGGGAGCACGGCAATGGTGAGCAGCGCACCGGCCGTGATCAGAAAGGGAATGTCCGTGTCGCGCATCGGGTGCCGCGCGCGCAGGATGCCGGCGCCGCACATGATGAGAATCATGCCATGAAAGACGACACGACGCCACGAGGGCGAGTGCTGCGTATCGATGGCGCACGTGTGCACCAATTGCTCAACGGTGAGCGCCAGAATGTAGACGGGTATGGAGGGTTGCAGAGACGAAAAGACCACGTTGACGCCGTGCGCGCGCCCTATGCGCAGCGGCGTGCGCATGAGCAGCGCGCCCGTGGCGGTGCAGAGCGCCAGCGTGCGCACGGCCGAGACGCCACCCTCGGGCACAATCCAACACGAAAGCACCGAGACGCACGCGACCGTGACAACGGCAAACACCGTCTGCATGCCCGATAGGTACAGCGAGGCATTGCTAAAGTCAACCATCGTGTCTTCAATGTCGGTGGCGCCTGCAAGTGTCATCGCAGTCAGCGTGAGCTCGCGCCGGCGCAAGCTTGTGCGCATAGCGGTGCGGCATGGGTAGCGGCGCACGCGCCGGTGAGCACGTGGCTTAGCGGCTGTCGCCTATTTCCCCCTCGCGAGCCGCGCCAAGCGCGGACGCGCTCGACGACCTTGGCGTGCTGCGCCGCTTCAATGCGCGTCGTGCTGCACACGGTGCGTGTTTTCAGATGCGCTTGCGGCGTGCGCGGCAAGGAGAAAAGCAGCCCGTCGTGCGGCTGGCGCCGTGGGCGCGTTTTGTCCTCTTCAGAGTCGCCGACACACTGCGCGTGCAACACCACGCCAAGATGGCTTACAACTCGGGCAGCCGCTGGAACTCGCGCTGCGCCTCGGCTTGCAGCAATGCGTCATCGAGCATGCCCCTCTCGCACTCGTCGCCGTCGCTGATCTCGCTACGCACCAAGCACTCGTTTGTGCCAATCTCGCCCTCGGCGTCGCCCATGCACACGCCTCGTCGCGGATCGCCCCTCTCGATTTCGTCGTCAGTGGGACCCTCGACGGGCATTCGCAAGCCCAAAGGGGCGCCCGCGGCGCGGTCCCCGGCGGCGTCAGACGGCCGCGCACGCGCCCTCGCAATGGCTGCCAACGCTGCGCCCGGCGCCCGCGGCGCCGCCGGCGAGGATGCGCGCCGGCCCTTTTGCGGGAATGCGCTGCTGGGCTTTGCCCTTGACGCCCCGTCTCGAGCCATGCCGATGCCAAGGACGCCGCCGGCCGTCGCGTCCGCCTCCATGGTTCCTGTGCCGCTCACCAAGTCGCAGTCGGCACCCGCAGGCTTTGGCTTCGAAGACGTTACTAAGAACCTCAACCTTCAAAACCCACTAGAAAGCAACCCAGAAGAGATTACCCAAACGCCTTGGATGTGCAGGGGGTGCGGATCCACAAATGAGGATGACTTGGAGCTCAACGATGACTCGGCGTACACGTGCAAGTGCGGCGTCGTCGATCAGCAACGATGCATCTCCCTCGCCCGCCAGGGCATGTGCGCGCGCGAAGACGACAATACGGACACGGCCGACGCCCGCATGCGCGATGCCGCCCAGGAGGCCGCGCAGGCCGTGGCCAACGGTCCCGAGACGAACGATGCACGTCGCCGCCGCCTACTCGCCGGAAATGGCACACGAATCGGCGGGCGCGCCCAGAAGCGCAACGGCATTGGTGGCGCAGCGGGGCGGCTTGAGACCCAGGCGTGCCACGACATTGCGCCGAACGTCGATGGCCCGGTGTCGTCCCAAAAGCTGCAGCGCATTGTCGAGTACCTCGAGACAAGCTTTGATTGGCTGGGAAAGACCCTTGTCGAACCGCTGCGTCGGCACGTGCGCATGGAGACCCAGCGCGTGCTCAGGAACAGCGCGCTGCACGCGCAAGTGTGCACCAGCAGCAGCAACGGCATGTGCAGCCTGGACTTGGCAAAGCGTCCCAACTACCTCATCGCCCAATGCATGCTGCAAGAAACGCTCGAGCGTCTCAAGGTCGACGCGCACCGCGCCACGGTCGCCCGCGAGTGCACCGTACACGAACTCAACGAGCACCTCGAGCGGCTTCGGCAGCTCGAGGAGCAGAGCCCGAGCTCGGGACAAATGCCGCGGGTGCGCGCTACCGTGCGCTTGCTCCTCGACTGGCAACAGGGTCGCGTCTTGTGCTCCTGTAACGGCGAGCACCACAGCCAGACGCCGTCCTTGGCCACTACCACAACCACCATGCCAGCAAGCGCAGGCGCGCCACCGCCATTTGCGCTTCCGCCAGCGGCGGCATCAATTGACACACAGGCGCTCGACTCGCCGCGGTCCATGCGGTCGAGCGTATCGGCTGCTTCGGTTGGAGACACCGGGTTGGACGCGGTTTTTGGCGCACGCGACGCAATCACCGGCGCTGCCATCCGCGCCAATGTGCGTGCCGACGTGCGCTGCGCCGCCATGGCGGCGATTGCCCAACAAGAGTTAGGAGACTATATTCGTGCCCGAAATGTATTGCCCGTCGACGTGCTGGGTGTGGCGGTGCTCGCGGCCGTTTCGACCAAGATGGAGCTCGAGGATGCCACGAGCGAGCTGCTGGCCCAGTGCTGCCACGACCAACAGATTTCGCCGACCACGGCGCGGGTGGCCATCGAGGCCATGGCCAAAATCTTGCACGTCGAGCCCGCCGCTGCCTCGGGCGTTTTTGGAGACGGCATTTTTTAAACGCACGTGCCTGCATACAGGCAGGCAGGCAGGCAGGTATGTGCGCGCGCGAATTGGCAAACGCGCGCGCGCCGCTAATAGAAGAGAGGTACGATAACGCGCATGCGTGTTAGTAAGAGTAGGTGGAGCACGAGTTGTTGCGGCGGTGCGTGTGCACTTTGGGATGTCTTTGATAAGCGCCGTGACCCCCTCCGAAGCACCCCAAGCGGGCGTCAAGCGCGCCCTCTCGGGCAACCCCACGAGCATTCCCGGGAGCCTCCCGGCCTTTCGCGGCCGCAAGGTCTCCCAGCCCGAGCGCGACATCAAGGTGCCGAAGCTCTCGCAAGGCAATCGGCCAAATGAAGGCTCGAACATCGCCGTGCCGTACAACCGCATCTGCCCTCTCGAGTTCTTGTCCGGCTGGACCGGCCGTCTCGCGCCGGGCGATGTCGCCTTTGTGGCCAAGTACCCGCCTGGGTTTCTCAACAAGAACCCCATCGGCACCCAGGGCACGAATGGCACGGCCACCATGTCGCGCGTCATTGGCATCGATGGAGTCAATCGGCTGCTGCACGGCGAGGCGAACCCCGACGGCTGGGTGGCGGGCGATAACGTGCTGGTGGTCGACGCCGGCGCTTCGCCCACCGAGGTGCTGTCCGACGCTCAGCTTGGTTCGTTTAGGGGGTTGAACACGCTTGAGGCGCTTCGACTGGACGGCATCATCAAGTCCAACGACGAGCCATACGCGTTCACGTCGAGTGGATCGCGGGACGCGGTGGTGTTCAACACGGTCATCCAGGGGCCCACGATCTGCAACAACGGCTTTCTCATGTACGACCCGCGCGGCAACCCGGGGTACGTCATCTCGCACGACCCCCGTGACGACAAGAATGACGACTACGACTCGGACGAGGACCAGGACTATGCCAAGAGGTCCGCGGGCGGCGCCACGCCGCTGCGCACCGTCGAGTCGCACGCGCGCGGGTCGATTGAGGGCGGCTATCACATTGGCGGCGCGGGCTTCGGCAGCGGCGGCGGTGGTGGGGGAATCATCCAGGGCGGCGTGCCTGGACGCGTCGGGTCGTCGTGGCTCAGTGGCACCGGCCAGTACGACTACGTCGCGAGCTTCACGGGCACGTACTCGGCCTACCCGGCACAGATGTTTGACCGCAACATCGAGCCCATGAACACGCTCTACCTGGGCCTGCGCGCGTGGAAGCTCTCGGACAGAAAGAAGGCCAACGTCAAAGCGGACGCCGACTCCGCGCCGGGCAGTGCCAACCTCGGTGACGACAAGGACGCCTACTTTTTCCAGATCATGCCGTTTTCGTCGCGCAAGGCCTACCTGTGCCAGCACGTCAAGAACGAGGTGGAAAAGGCCATTGCCAAGATGGAGCAAGAAAGTGGACGGGCCGCCACCGACGACGAGAAGGCGACTATTTCGGACGAGGTCAAGGTGCGCATCAATGCCACGACGGTGAGCCACAAGCGCGGCGAGAAGAAGAGCCGCTTCGACGACGACATCTTCGACGCCGTGCGCACCAGGGACCTCAAGAACATGGTCGGCGCCTGGACCGTCGGCCGCGTCCTCGACGTGAAAGCCATGCGCCACACCAACTACGAGGGCGGACCGGCCGACTCGAGCTTTGCGCTCATGGTGGACGTGCAGACGAGCTGGCGCAACGCCTGCGCGATGCCGGGCGGCACCGTGGAGGGCAAAACGAAGCCAGATGAAGACAACCCCAATGATCCTACGAAACGGATTGAGACCGATGACAACACGAACAGGGCCGCGAAAGGTGTTGAGTACGGCACCAACAACTGGGACCGCGAAGGTCGGAAGGTGTACGAGGCCAATGAGTTCACCAGCGCGCAGCAGCAGGCGTTCAAGGACCACCGGGCCGTCGACGTGTTCAACGCGCAGTTCCCGGCGCTGGAGAAGACAATCGGTCCCCTCTTTGGGAAGAAGGTCTGTCCCGACCGTGGCGGCGGTGGCGGCGGGGGCGGAGGTGGCGGTGGTGGTGGTGGTGGCGGGGTTGTCGCCGCTGTCCAAGGCGCGGGAGCCGCAGCCGCCAGCGCCGCCAAGCAGGCCGCCGGCGCGGTTGCCGACGCCGCCAAGAAGGCCGCCGGCGCCGCTGCCGGCGCTGCCAAGCAGGCCGCCGACGCCGCTGCTGATGCCGCCAAGAAGGCCGCCGACGCCGCGAATCAGGCCGCGCGTGAGGTGTTCCCAGAACGCGCGGACAACTTTGTCCCGGGCGTCGATGGTCCCGACCCTGGTTTTTTTGCCCCCGCCGACAAGCAGAGCGCCGTCGCCTCCAAGACCATGCCCGCCGCCGCCGCGGCCTTTGTGCCCGCCGCCACCACGGGCGCGGCGGGACCGTCGTCGTCGGTCACCATGACCGCCGCGGCCGCCGCGGCCTCGCCCGTCGTCGCCGCCGCCATGGCCGCCGCCGCCACCGGCGCCAAGCCCGGCACCGCCACCCGCGCCGCCGCGCCACGCGCCAAGTCGCCCGCCAGAGCCAAGATCGGCGCCAAGGCCGCCACCACCACCACGGCGCCAGCGGCCACCACGCCCGTGGCCGCACCCGCCCCTGCGCACGCCCCTGCGCCCGCCCTTGTGCCCGTTTCGGCCATGCCAGCGGGATCAGTTGCCGGCGCCGACCTCACCACGGCGCCAGGGGCGCCGCGCCGTCGCGAGCGCAACGAGGGTCAGCAGTCAAGTACGGTCTCGGCAGTCTTTGACTCCATCTTTGGCGCCACCGATGCGCCCGCGGCGGGTAATGCTCCCGCGTCACCGACGCCCTCGTCGGGGTCAGACACCTCGGGCCCCAAGACCTTCCGCCGTCCGCGGTAAGAGAGGATTGCACTATGTGGACCAGCAAGCGCCGCTAGTAGCACAAGCGCGTGGGAGTGTCAACGAGTGTGTATAAACGTTTAAAGAAGGCTATAGTGAAAGGGTGTGGTGCAACAAAGGGCTCATGAACGAGGAGTGGAATCGTCTAAAACGGTCGATTGGCCTGGCCAACACGGCGTCGACACCCGCCAATGCGATGGCGCTCAAGGTGAGCTTGAAGCGGACCATCAACGACACGGTGGACCGGTGCCGTGCCGAGCGCAAGCGCGCGCGGGCGCTCGAGACACCCAAGGACCTGAGCGACGAGGCGGTGCTCGAAGCGGCGCGGTGGACCGACCGGTTGCCGCTGCGCGACTACGAGGGCGTGCTACACCTCGTGCCTCGGTTGGTGAATGTGGTGACGGTCTATCCAGCACACTCAACCCGTTTGCGCGCCACACACGCTCACGACTGCACTGCACCGGCAGCTCGCCGAGGCGGTCCCCGTCCCCGGCTCCGGCCTCAAGCTGCCGCTCGACCTGCACGCCATCGGCGCGCGCTGCTCAAACGCGTACTTTGCTCCCCGCCGCTTCGCCGCGGTCCAGCTCGCCTTCGACGGCCCTCGATGCCGCGTGCTCGTGTTCCGTGCGCTGCCAGCCTCAAACTCTTGGGCCACGCACGTGGACACTAACGCCGCGTGTGTGTGTGTGTGTGTGCTGCGCAGACACGGGCAGGCTCGTTGGCACCGGTGCGTTCTCCTCTATGGAATCTCGTCTTTGCCCCTTTGACCCAACGCACTGCCCCACAACAGGTTGCGCCGGCCCGATGGCCGCGCGCCTCTCCATCATGCGCGCCGCGCGCCAGCTAGCCGTCGAGGCCGGCGTGCACCTGCACGTGCGAAATTTCCAGGTGATAAACGAAGTCGGAGCTGCGAGCATCGACGCGCGGCTCGATTGCGACGCCTTTGCGAGCACGCACTCGTCCACGAGCCACTATGACAGGGCCAGTTTCGTGGGGCTCGCGTGGCGGCCGCCAAAGGAAAGCATCTGCTGCGGTACGCTCCCATCTATCCCCAACCCCCGTGGTGGCGTTCAACAGCCCCATTGGCGTTTGCACGCAGAAATCTACGCGACGGGTCGTGCCAACCTCCCCGGCTCCACTCGCGAGCGCTCCATGCTCCAGTCCTTTGCGCGCATGCTCCCCGAGCTGCTGCGCCACTCCAACCGCACCGACGTCTTCGAGCGCATGCCGCAGCACCTCAAGGACGCGCACCGGCCACGCGTCGTCGAGCGCGATGATGCGCCGCTCTCGGTCGAGCCCAGCAGCATTGGCTTGGGCGGACTGGGCCCACTGCGGCCGCAGCTCTCGATGCTATGGGACGAGGGTGAGCAGGATGGCGATGCCGCGGAGGCGCTGGCCATGTTTGCGTCCAACTCCATGGACGACGACCTGGCGCTGCTGGACGGGGCGGGGTTTTAGAAGGGTGACCAATTTGAATTTTAAAACGCGACACCGGCGACCGCGCTAATATTCATTTCAAACATTGCGCGAATCGGTAATATATACACGCGCGTATGACACTCAAGCGCAAGTGGACAAGTTCGGAGAAACGAAGCGTGGGCGCGCGTCAAGAGTGGAAATGCGCACGCTGCGCTACGCTTCTTCCCGCAACCTTTGAAGTGGATCACGTGCATCCGCTACATCAAGGTGGCGCCGATTGCGTAGAGACAAACGCTGAAGCGCTTTGCAATCAGTGCCACGCGCGAAAGACCTTAGATGAGCGCATGGTCATGGAGCGCCTGCGCACCAATGCGATTCTCAAGGCCAAGGCAGAAGCTGAGGTTACTGCCACCACCATCATGTCGTTGCAGCCCTTGCGAGGAAGCCGACCGCTTCTAGCGCCCGAACCGGGGATGGACATTTTAGAAAATCGGTTTTTAAAGTTTGCACACGTATCGATACGCCGTAGATAGTTGTGAAAGCGTTCTTACTCCAATACAATCGGATCATCCTCCTTGTCTCCGCACGCTTGGCGCTTGGGCTCTGGCGCGGTGCTCACCGTGCCGTCGTTGTCGACAACCAGCTCCCGCTTTGCTGGCGCTGCTGCTGCTTCGGGCGCGGGCGCGGGCGGCGCCGTCAGCGCCGCCTGCTGCCGCTTTCTCTTTTCAATCTCCATCAGCTGCTGCTGCTCTTGGACTTCTTTAAGCTTCTCGGCCAGCAGCGCCGCGTCCGTCTTGCCCGGCGCCTTGGCGGTAGCGATAATGGCATTTGCGTCGGCCAACGAAAACGGCGGTTCGGCGGCGCCAAGCTTCCACACTTTGGCGCAGCGCAATCCCTTGTGGGACTGGGTCTTGCGTGTCTTAAAGTGACAGCTGATGGGCCCTGTCTCGGCCGTAACGAAGCCGTCGGGAATCGTGGTTAGAAACGTGTCGACCATGCCGTCGTCGTTGACGAGTGTCACTTTCATGCGGTCTCCCACGGCGTAGCCTTCGGGCACCACGATGTTCAACACAACGTCCTCTGTGTAAGCCGAGTCTGCTGCCGCCGGCGTTGCAGCCTTGACGCTCTGCGACTGCAGCGTCGCAACCAGACGCTTGTCGATCAACGGGGTGTCGCTCGACGACATCGGTTCCGTGACCTTGTAAAACTTGTGATACTTGAGCAGTTTCACGCCGTTCGCATCCATGTCCTTGCCAATCTGCATCGCGACGAGCATCTTTGCCCCTTCCGTTGCACCCTCCGGAATCGTGAGTCGGCGCTCAAAGTTCTGCTGGCTGACATTGCTGAGCGTGAGATACATAAAGTCGCCCTGGACGAAGCCCGGGGGCACGGGGAGTTCGACCTCCAGTCGCTTCTGGGCCACGCCCCAATTGAATTTGTTGATCGTATTCGGTCGGCCGGGCGCGATGGCGGCGTAGGCCCAGGCGGGCTGGGCGTTGGGGCACGCGCTGCCAGACTTGGCGATGAGGTTGGCGACGTGGGGCGTAAAGGCCGGCGGCTCGAGCCCGACCTTCCATACCCTGGCGCAGTGCAGCCCCTTTTGGGACATCTCCCGGCGCAGCTTGAGGCGCAGCAAGAATGGCTTGTTGGGCTGGTACCCTACGGGAAGCGAGATCTTGTAATCGTCGACCATGCCCGCATCGTTGACCATTGTCACCATCACCTCATCGCCCGCTTTGTAGCCGACGGAAAGCTTGATGGACTGCTCGAACCGGCCGACTAGACCATTGCCATGGCGACCGTTCATAACGTCCACGAGTTGCGTCTCGCCCGTGTAGCTGCGGTCCGGGGCCAGGCGAAAGTGCCGCTCGACGTGCTCAATGAATGTGGTGAAGCGGCTGGTGTATGTCGTGCTCTCGCCCACGGGGGCACCAAAGCAAAAGATGACGTGGTGCTTGGTCGTGGGAGTCTTGTTGCCGGTGAAGACGACGGTTCCTATGCGATTATGCGACAGATGTGCGCCCTTTGGCCAGATCAATCCGGTCACCTGCCGCGAGTCGAACCTCACAAAGCTCTTCCAAGCCTTGTCAGCATGGCCAGGGGTGTCCTTGTAGCTATTGTGCGGCGACCACAGAAAGTTCAGCGCCACCATGCCTTCTTGCTCAATGATGCGCAGCGTTCCGTAGTAGACTTCTGGCATTGCGCAGGACGGCTGCTCCACCGGCTTGCCGTGTTCATCCGTGCTCGGTCGGTAGCACTCTGGGAGCGTGCCCTTGTCGTCGTGAAAGCCCGAGCACAAGACTGGCTCGCGGTAGACGACGCGCACGCGTCGCTTGACGTTCTCGCTCCACGTCCACTCGTTCAGAGGTACTTTGAGCGCATCAAAAAAGTCGTGCCTTGTGTCGGGCTCCGCGGCCACTTGCCGTGCAACCGCCTTGGCGGCGGTCACCTGCATGGCCACGTCGTCGGCACTGAAGGCAGCGCTCTGCGATTTAAGCGTCTCGACAAGACTCTGGTCGCCCGACAGAATGGGGTTTGTGGTCTTCTCCTTTGCCTCCTTGGCCGCCTGCTCTGCCTTCTGCGCTCGCGCCTCTAGTTTCGGATTGTCCACCGCCGCCTTCTTCTGCTCAAGCGTGACCCGATCGGGAAGCGCCTTCATCAACGCATCGACGTCCTCTTTCAGAAACGGGTGACAGCGCAGGTTGAGCGCGATGCCAGCGACGACGCGGACCTCGAGGCTGATCGCGCCCGTCTCGTACATGGCCCAATTGGCACTCTTCTGCGGGTTGAGCGCGTGCACAATCCCCGTCTTGATCGTGTAGGGCTTGCGCTTTCGTTTCAGTTTGATCGCCCAGTCGTCTATTGACTTGGACTTGCCGATTGGCAGGTTGAGCGCCAGGTGCATGGCCGGCGTCTTCTGCTCTTGTGTCAGGTCGCGCATAATCGCGGTCAGCTTTCTCGCCGATCTCTCTGCAACCTCTTGATTGGCGTACGGGTACCGGATCGACCCAACGAGGGCTGCGGCCTGCGCCCTGGGTGTGAGCGTCGGGTTTGACTCGGGGAGCTCCTCCAGCAGGTCCATCATCATGTTAACGGTCTCATCGTCAATCGTACTGTCGTCTACAACGGCCAATGGCTCTTCGTTGCTCTCGGTGTCCGAGCCCTGACGCGGCGGCAGCGGTGCCTCCTGTTCCTCCACCTCCTCGTCGGGTTTCTGGAAACAGGCTTCGAACGAAAAGACAGTTCGTATGCCAGCGCGCTTGGTTTCGCGCACAAATTCGACCATGGCCGTGCGCGCGACTTCCGGATTGCCCTGAAAGCCGAGGTTGACGTAGTTGTATTTTAACGC
>Ga0257114_1000910_pt1 | contig 22346 bp, 17 predicted proteins | sample SI112_10mmetaG_FD_190149 | JGI IMG/M metagenome (GOLD analysis project Ga0257114, IMG submission 190149) | Marine microbial communities from Saanich Inlet, British Columbia, Canada - SI112_10m | ecosystem: Environmental > Aquatic > Marine > Inlet | place: Canada: British Columbia | collected...
GAGCCATCGTCATCGCGCGTCGCAGTCGCGCGTCGTCGCGCGATGACGCGTTATCCAGACGCGACGATAATCATCGCGCGCGAGGCCCCCACGCGGCGACCGACCGACCGACCGACCGACCGACCGACCGCATTTTTCGGGTCCGCTTTAAGCGGTTCGAGGCCGCTCGAGTCGTATTCGGATCCGTCGCGGGGCCATCTCGGGTCCGCCCTCGGTGGTATTTTTCGCGCATTTTTCAAAAAACGCGCGCGGCGTCGAATCGAATCGCGTCGCGTCGAACGCGCGACAGACGACGACGATGGAGGACGGCGCGGTGCGCGCGGACTGGCGCGCGATCGACGTCGTCGACGACGCGTGGGCGAACGACGCGCTGCCGGACGACGGTGCGTCGGGACCGAGGACGAAAAGCGCGGGCGCGCGTGAAAAACGCGAGACGACGGCGACGCGAAAAGAGGCGACGGCGACTGACGAGGCGAACGATGGACGACGGCGCGCGCAGCGGTGCGGTTGAACGCGGAGATGGCGGCGCCGGTGGACGACGCGGAGGAGGGGAACGGTGCGTGGAGTGGGGCGGACGAGGCGCGCGGACGACGCGCGCGCGTTCGAGGCGAACGACTGACGAGACGACGACGACGACGGTTCGGTTTTCGCGACAGAGGACGGCGGGACGGGAGGAAACGAAGACGAGACGTGGAAGGATTTAGGTTTGAACGATGTGAGGTGAGAGACACGGGGCGCGACGGTCGCGCGGGCGCGCGACGCGACGGCGATGACGACGTCGTCCGGATCGACATCCGTCGCCGGCGATGTATTACTACGTTGGCTATATCTTCTAAGCGAATCGGCTCGCGCCGTCGCCGACGTGCAAGAGGTTGAGCTTCGCGAGCGCGTCCTCGAGCTGTCCCTCCGTGTCGTACGGAATCAACTCGAATCCATGGAACGATTCCACGGCGCGCTCGCCAGGTTTCACCGTGCTGCGCTTGCGGTGACACAAAGTCGTCGCTTTGCGTTCGCGACACCGGACGCCCTTCGAATCCACGTCCACGAGCTCGGTGCGCAGTCGTTGCAAAAACGATTTGATGCCGTCATTCGGGCCGGATAACGCGACGAACACGCCCTCGATCCGACCCGACGCCGTCGCCGGCTTGTGAAGCGCGCGCGCGCCCAAGCCTTCCCCTTCGCACCATTTCTTGAGCAATTTCATATATCCAACCGAATCGTTCATGTGATCGATGCGCACGACGGCGTGATAGTCCTCCTCGACCGTCGTCGTCGTCCGCGCGCTCTCGCGCGCCGCCCGCGCCTCCGCCAAGACTTCCTTGAAACTTTGCTCCAACTCGGCGACGACGGCGTACGCGCTTTCCTCGCCCACGCTCGCGCGCGCCACCTCTCTCGCGCGCGCGACGATCGCCGCTTCGTGCTCACGATTCAACGCGTCGCTCACGACCGCGTGCACGTCCAGCGCGCTCGAGCTCGGGTAGTCGTCGGGCGTTCGCAACGACGCGTCGCACCAAAACGCTTCGTCTTTTATGCGCACGCGCATCGTCGACGCGGAGGTGAATTCGACGGCGTCGACGCCGAGGATGGCTTTCAACGCGTCTCTTTCGTCCGCGCGACGCTCGGCGTCGCTCATGGCCGCTCGCGGGCGTCGAGGTCTGCGGGCGCGGCGGCGCGGCGAGGCGGCTTTGGATATCAGACAGTTGATAAATGAGATTAATCCAGGACTCTAGAAGTCACCCTACGATCGCAACGATAAGAGACGGGAAAGATGTTTAACCCATCTTGTTTTCCATGCGCGCGCCACCGACACCGTCGGAACCTTCGGTAGAGACGGAGATGTCCACGGACGGGCGGAGCTCGCAGCACTTGGCGATGGCGATGTGCGCCGGGTTGTTCATAAACTTGGACTCAATCTCGGAATCGATGCCGGCGTTCTTGTCGTACGCGGTGTACGCTTGCTGGTCGAGAATGTAGTCGTAACGCGGGGCCCACTTACGCGCACCGAGACGGGCGGTGAAAGAGCAGTTGTCAACCATGAAGGCGACGCCGCGAGCGTGCATGTACGGGTTGAGAGAGTCGACGGCTTCGATGACAGACTCGTTGCACACTTCGGAGTAGGAGTGACCCTTTTCGCGGAGGGTGTCGATTTGAGACATCATGCACGCGCAGTACACACCGGCGGTGAACGGGTTGAGCGGGATTTCGCTCTCGACGCGCTTGGCGCGAACGCCGGCGCCAACCTTCCACATGTACGTCTCGTCGATCTTACCCATCGGGAAGCGGTCGAAGCGATCGCCAGCCATGATGACGGATCGGATTTCGTTCGTGGATTGCACTTCTTCGTAGCATTCGTAGTGGATGTCCTTGCACGGCTTGTAAGCCGCGGAGAAGGCTTCCATGAAGGTCTTCTTGTCCTCGACGGCTTCGTACACTGCCTTGATGCCCTTGGTGGAGATGATCTTCGTGACCGGACCGGTGATGCACTCGACGGTGTTCTTGAAGGCATCTTCATCGGACATGCCTGCGCGAGTGTATCGGCGGAACAAAGACTCTACGATACCGTGGACGCCACCGAGCAAGATACCGCGCTCACCGTAGATGTCGGAGCGGTATTCCATCTCGAGCGTAGTCGCGAACGTGAACGGAGAGCCGACGGCAATGGACCAGCCGAGGGCGATTTCCGTGGCGGTACCGGTCGCATCTTGGTGCACAGCGAAAGAAGCGTTAATGCCCGCCCCGTTCGTCGTCTTACCTTGTTCATACAATCGACGAACAGACGGACCCATACCCTTCGGCGCGACGAGCACGACGTTGATGTCGTCGCGAAACTTCGCCCCCTCAGAGTTCATCACCCCGAGCAAGAATCCGTGAGACAACCCGAGCGTCGAGCCCGGCTTCATCGCCGCCAAAATGCGCGGGTACATCTTCGCTTGCGCCGCATCGGAGATCAACAGCATCACCAAGTCGCTCTTCGCGATGATGTCGAACGTCTCCCCGAGCGTCCCGTCCGCCTCGTTAAATCCAACAGCTCGCGCCTCCGCGTTCGACGTTGAATCCGGTCGCAACCCCACGCACACCTTCACATCCGTCATCCCCGCCTCGACGAGCGAATCGCGGAAGTTTTGCCCTTGCGCGGGCGCTTGCGAGCCCCATCCGATGACCCCGATCGTCTTGATCCCTTTCAGCGCTTCGGGCAGCTTCGCGAACAAGTGTCGCCCGCCGCGCACGATGTACTCTTGCTCGCCCGCGACGTCGACGATTTCTTTTTCAAAAATCTTCGTGTTGATGTCGAGCGTCGGCGCCTTGACCGCGCGCGTCGCGACGGTGCGGCGCGCGGGCGTTCGGCGCGCCGCCGCCGCGGACGGGGTGCGCGCGACCGCGCCGGCGTGGACGTGCGCGCTCGCGGCGTGCATGCTTGGCGTGTGTGCGGGTGCGGTGCGAGCGGAGAAAATTCGCGCGTCGGCGTTCGCGACGATCGTCGACGAATGGCGCTCGAGACGCGCGCGCGCGAGACGAAGATGATCGACGCCGACGCGCGCGGATGCCCGAAAAAATTTCGGGGTTTCGCGTCGACGGTTCGTGACTCAGAAAAAAGGGACTCGGGAAGTGGATCAGATAGAGCGCGGGGGCGGTCGGCGGATTAGCTGCAGGTTGGCTGTCTATTGATGATAACTAAAGAGCGCGCGCTCGAACGAACGAACGCGCGGACGGACGGATGAAGCCGTCGGAAAATGCGCGTCGGCATCACAGACGATCGTCCACGTAATCGCGCAAGATGTTCTTCAAATTGTTCACGCTCGGCGACGGGCACAAATCGCCGAGCGGGACGTCGGATTTCCCGCCCCCCAAAGGCACGCGAACGACGCCTAAGACTTCGTCGATCACCGCGTCGTCGATTTTATTGCCGTTTTGTGCGATTTTCACCGCGAATACCTTGGCCAAGCCGTCGTGGAATTTCATGTCGCGCGTGTAGAGTCGCCACGCGTTGACTTGGACGTAGACGTCGTCGCCGATGCGCTCGGCGAGCTTGGAGAACCCGGGGCCTTCGCGTCCGCCAGCGACGGTGTCCGCGAGGTCGAAGAACGATTCGATGAACACGTTGGTGTCTTTCGGCGTCGCGCGCGTGCGCGTGGATTCGCGCACGGCGCTACACGCGGGCGATTCGCGCGACGACGTCGATGCGAATCCATCGCTTCCGCGCGTCGTTTGAAACCTCTGGAACGCCGCGCGCTGGCGCGCGACGGCGTCGCGGGCGCGGGATAGGCGCGCGGCGCTGTGTTGGGCGCGATCGGACGTCAACAGACTCGGTCGCATGGTGCCGCGGCTGATTGTGACGCGCCTGCGGGTGCCGAGGAGACGCGTCGCCCGCACAGAGCTTCGCGCGTCGCGCGCACGTCGCGATGTTCGGCAAAAAGGTCCGCACGCCCGAAGAGCTCGTCACGAAGTCGCACGCCGCCCTCGAGCGCCTGCGCGTCGATCGCACGAGCGCCAAGGATGTGGAGAGCGTGAGCAAGTACTTTGGAGAGATGCGAGCGCTGTTGCTGAGCGGCGATGCGCCGGCGCAGCAAGCGTGCGAGACGCTCGTGGTGAAGGCGAATGCGTGCGGACTGGTGGCGCAGATCGTCTCGCACCTGCCGCATCTGCCGTTCGAGACGAGGAAGGACGCGGCGACGGTTTTTAATTGCATCGTGCGCACGTCGGTGCGGGGACACGACGTCGTGGTGGAGGATCTGAGCGAGAACCCGGAGGTTTTGGAGGCGATCGCGCGAGGGTACGAAAACCCGGACGTGGCGTTGACGTTCGGGGCGATGCTGAGGGATATGTGTAGGAACGAGACGCTGGTGCGAAAGATTTTGTACGGGGAAAACTTTTGGAAAATGTTCGAGTACATGCAGTTGGAAACGTTTGAAATCGCGAGCGATGCGATGGCGACGTTTCGAGAGGCGTTGACGAGACATAAAGACGTGGCGGCGGAGTTCTTGAACGCGAATTACGAGAGGTTCGTCAAGGCGTACACGGATCTTTTGGAAAAGGGTAACTACGTCACTCGCCGACAGGCGCTCAAACTGCTCGGCGAACTCTTGCTCGACAGCGCGAACGTGACCGTGATGCTGAAATACGTCGCGGAAGTTGAAAACCTGTGCTTAATGATGAATTTGATGCGAGATGAATCGAAATCGATTCAGTTTGAAGCGTTTCACATCTTCAAGGTGTTTGTCGCAAATCCCGACAAACCCGCGTCGGTGGCGATGATTTTGTCCAAGAACAAAGCCAAGCTCATCACCTACCTCGAAGATTTCCAAACCACGCGCGAAGACGAGTCGTTTCAATCTGAGCGATCCATGCTCTTGAGCTTGCTAGCGGAACTCCCGGATCCAGAGTAGATAGATGATTTTTTGTAAAACCAGCGTCGTCGTTGCGACTACGATACTTCTCCTTCACACGCAGACTCGCAGGTCCATCATGGACGCTAACGTCAGAAACATCGAAAAACGCCTAGATGCCCTTGAGAGGATGCAAACGATGACGATGAAACCACCGATCGCTAACGTCGGCACGCTCGGTCTGTGGGCGTTCGCATTGACGACAGCTATGCTGAGTGTGAAGGAGCTTCGCGTGGGCGCCTCGGACGACGGCGCCGTGGGCGTGACCATCGGGTTCGCCTTTGGATTCGGTGGCTTAGTCCAACTTCTCGCGGGTATCCTTTCTGCACTTCGAGGACAAAGTTTCAGCGCCGTGGCGTTCGCGTCGTACGGCGGATTTTGGCTTTCATACGGGACGTACGAAGTGTTGGCGTATGAAGCCGTCATCCCTCGCGATAAAGTCGCCGAAGAAGCCATGTTGTTCATGTGGGGATTTCTCACTCTTGTGCTCTTCTGTGCGTCGTTGAACACGAACGTTGCGATAAGTTCGCTGTTTTTCACCCTCGCGGCACTGTTTTTCCTGCTCGGTGGGGCGAAGGATTCGGGAAGCTCTGCTCTTAAACTCGTCGCGTCGTTGTTCGGCGTGGGCGTCTCCATCATAGCGTTTTACGCCGGCGCCGGTGAGCTGATAAATGAACAGTACGGCAAGACGATCATCCCACTAGGAAGGTTTGAGCACACGCACGAAGGCGTGGATAGATCATTCAACGAACCGCGAGTGCGCCGCGCGCCACTCCGAGATTTACCCAAATGACGCGCCGGCGAATCGCTTAGCAAATCACATCGGGCGGTTCGTCGTTCTCCGCGCGGTGGTAGGTCACTCTTGCGTGATGATCTCGGATTTTTGGGTCTCCCCTTACGACTGATTTAGGTTTCAAATGCCAGTTTAGTTTAGGCATTGTGATCAGAAGCTTGCCCGTCGCTTTTGAGCGTTCGGCGACGCTCGCGTCTGTGGCCACTTCGTGCGAGAGCTTCAGCTGCAACAACTCGCCTTTGATTTTCACGCGCACCAACTTTGGATGAATATCGACGTGGATGAGTGAGGTGTCGATGATGGTACCGACTTTAATCTCGAGTTCTATCGAAGTTTCATCCTCAGAATCGGTGAGCTTGAAATCGAAATCGCCTTGATTCTTCTGCTTGACGTCGGCGATGTCGTCTGGAAGTACATCGAATGCATCACGGGCGTCGTCGAAATGATTTTGCGGCTGTTTCATTTTTGAGGACGATGTGGTCATTTTGACTTCATTATCGAGAATGCGAGTCGCCGCGCACCACGGACGTGCGTCGGGTTCTATTGACGCGATTTCGTCCACGCTGACCGTCGTCGCCGTCTCGGCGGCAGCGGCCTTCTCCAAATCTTCAGTGATGCGCCGCAAGTGCTGCCTTGCGATTATTCGCTCTACGTGTGTGACGTCCGTGCCATCGACGTGGGTGAGCTGCGGCAACGTTCCAATGACAAACGAGCGATATCCTTCGAAATCCGCGCACGGATTCCCCATCAAGAACAGCTGCCTTAAACTATGGTTGACCGCGAGTCGGTCCAGTTTCAGCAACCCTTTGAGCGTGATGAAATTCATGGTGAGATCAAGCTTGACCAGCGACTCGCATTTCTCCAAGTTTTCTATGGTCGTCACATTATTCATCGCCAGGTTCAAGTACTCCATCGCCTTGAGTTTGCGCACGTTTTCTATGAGAGCGTGGCGTCTCGCTGTCAGTCAACAAGCGCGCACCACGCGAGCGCCAGAACGCCGCACCTATCTTTGGGATCAAGTTATCGTGGAGCAACACAATTTTCAGCTTCGGACACGCTTCTTGAAGCACCTCTAACCGCTCTATGCCTTGCTGATGCAGCGCCACTTCCTCGAGCGTGAACAGCGCGCCGTCGTTGTGTTCGGCGCGCCGCCGCAAAAGCTCCAGCGTGATTCGCACCATGATAACACCACCGTCTCAGATTATACCTATCGCCTCTCGAACGATTTATGACGCTCACACATCGGCTCGCCACGGTCTAATCGCTCGCACGTCGCTCGCACGACGCGAAATGTCGTTGACTCGCGCGTCGTTCGTCCCGTCGTCTAAACCTGCAGGTAACAAACACTCACGCGCCGCACATCGCGCCTCGCTTTGACGCTTCGTCGACTAGCTGCGATGTTAGCGCGTGCAGAACTGCTTCTTGCTCCGCTTCGCGCGCGCGCCACGCGTCGTTCGTCCCGCGCGCGCGCGTTCGACCCCAACTCAACCCCGCTCCAGGGTTCTCACGCGTCCGTCAAGAGGGTCCCAGAGAGCGATCTCCCGCCGCTCCCGCCGCTCCCAGACCTGCGCGAGCTGGCGAAGATGGCGGCAATCGACATCACGGACGAGGAAATCGAAGACTGGACGCCCAAGGTGCACGAGATCGTGAAATGGTTCGGAAAGTTGAGAGAGATTGACTTGTCGAACGCGGAAGAGTACGAGGCGCCGGGACGGGAGGGGCTCATGGCGGATGACTGGATGCGAGACGACGAACCGGAGTATTTTGAAGACGTTGAGAGGATGATGAAAGAGAGCGCGCACTGGGACGGGAAATTCATCAAGGTACCGGCGGTGGGCGGAAGCGTCGGGACAGATTTTGGACCAGGAGCGACGAGCGTCGACGAACCGTCGACGACGACGACTGCATCGGCGTCGTCCGCTGTGACGCCGAATGAGGAGTTGCTCGGAATGGAACTTAAGGTTGGTAAGGTGTTGAGCGTAGAAAATCATCCCGAGAGTGAGAAACTATACGTTGAGATGGTCGAGTGCGGAGAGGACGAACCGCGTCTCATTTGCTCTGGTTTAGCGCCATACATGAGCAAAGACGACGTTTTAGGCAAACTCGTCATCGTCGTGGCGAACTTAAAGCCACGTAATATGGCTGGGATGAAGTCGAACGGTATGCTCTTAGCCGCATCCGATGCAGCGCACGAAAATGTTGAGTTGCTCTGCGCTCCGGAAGGCGCCGTGCCAGGCGAACGCATCACATGGGATGGCGCGGAGAATATCGAGCCGCACGGCGTCAATAAAGTTGCGAAAAAGAAGATATGGGAGGGTGTTCAAAAAGATTTGAAGACGGATGCGACGAAAGGAGCGAATTGGAACGGGCTACCGATGCTGACGAGCGCGGGTCAGTGCACGTGCGCTTCACTCACTGACGCTAACGTCGGCTAAGTGTTAATTTACCGCCTTGTAAACCTATGTCGAATATTATAGCATCGAATCTATTCACCGCCGCCATTATCGTGGGCTTCTTTGGCGATGTCTATCGTTGGAGTGACCGTTCGCTTTCGTGTGAAGCCTGGCGAGCCGTCTGGCATGGTTGGACTTCGCGGCGTCAAAACCAACTTTTTGGGAAGCGCGTCCTCGAGTGATTCTCCCGAGTTACCATCCGTCGCTTCGTCATCGCCGCCGAGGCTGGTGATCGTCATCTTGTTCTCGCGGAAAGCGGCGGCGGAGGCCCATTTGGAATAATCAGGCTTGGATTTCTTCTTCTTCTTGGACTTTTTCGTTGTGGCCTCGCCCTCCGCTTTCTCTCCATCACCCTCATCGCCCTCACCATCTGCTTTCTCTCCGTCACCGCCATCCTCGAGCGCCGCGGGGGGGTCCTTCTGAACTTTTTTCGCTTTTTTCTTCTGGCCCGGCTTGAGCAACACGCGCACGCGCATACCATTTCGCCAGTCGGTAGGATTGTCCAACCTCGTCACTGCCCCTTGCGCTTCGGCGATGCAACTAAACTCAACCAACGCGTGCGCGCGATTCGAATTCGCCACGATTAAATCTAACCCGCGCGGCTTTTCCACGTCGCACTTCTTCCCGCCCGGCTGCCGCACGCGCACGTTTAGCACCTCCCCGCACGTCTCGAATTCCGCTCTCAACGCCGCCACCGTAAACTCCCGCGCGTTCTCCACAACCACCGTCCTAGACTGTATCTCCTCCACGTCGAAATCCGGCACCGGCTCCAATCTTCTTATGCTACAGCCGTCTTCGGATACTTCGACGACGCTGGACCCGAGCTCGCGAACGGCGTTCGCCGCGACGTCCTCCCACCGACGTTTCTTCAGCTTCGCCCGCATGCGATTAAACGCGCACACCTCCGCGAGCGACACCCACCCATCGTCGTTCGAGTCCATCATCCCTCGCAGATGCGCGTCCGTCACGACGTTGGCGTCGCCAAAGTAAAATTCGAGCTGGTCCACGAGCGCGCGCTTTTGCTCCGCGTTCAGCGGCGGTCTCCTCGTCGCCGCCGCGCTCGCGTCGCCCATCGACGCGACGTTCGCATCGTCGTCGGCGCGCGCGTCGGCGTCTTCGACGGACATCGCGCGCGGTCGCGCGTCGCCCGATGGCGTCCGCGCGCCAACCGTCGCACCGCACACGACGACGCGGCGACCGCGACGCGCGACGACGCGACGCGCGACGCGCGATTCGAGCGTCGAGTCCGCGAGTCCGCGTCGACGCGAGAGAGACGCGACGACGCGCGCGAAACGCGAACGAACGAACGAACGATCGCGTTTGAACGTTTGAACTCGAAGCGCCATGGCGCACGCGCAGACGACGTATTCGTTCCCGATCCTGAGCAACACGGAGATTCTCGCGTGCCTGCGCGAACTGGACGTGCCGCTGAGCGAGACGGATCTGCTGAAACCGACGCACGATGGACTGAGACCGGCGTATGAGACGCTGATTGAGATTTTCTTTGGGACGACGATGGCGGAGCTGGGGGCGATCGACGAGGAGGCGTACGCGAAGTTGGATTACCCGGAACTGTATGATGAGGCGATTCCGAATTTGGCGTTCATAAGGGCGATGCAAGATTTAGCGCGCGGGGCGGGGCTCGAGGATTTCTCGTTGAAGGATGTGTTTAAGCCCGAGTACGGGCGCACGCGGAGGAATTTGAGCGCGATTATCAACTTTGCGAAATTTCGCGAAGAGCGATTGATCGAGTACGAAGAGGCGCTGGCGGAGAAGGATGAAGAAGAAAGAAAGTATTTGGAGGCATTAGCGGAGAATGAGCGATTGAAGGCGGAGATTGCGGAGGCGGAGGCGTTCGTGAACGAGAACGACCCAGACGCCCTGGCGCGAGAGGTGGCGCAGCTTGAACTCGAGGTCGAAGCCGCGAGTTTGGAGGCGAGCGAGATAGAAGCGCGCGCTTTGGCGTCTGAAAACGAGCTTCAAGCGTTGATAGAGGAGGAAAACCGGCTGAAGGAGCAGTTTGAAATCGAGAAAGCGGCCAGGGCGAATCAGGAGGGTGCCGAGCAGCAACTCGCGGCGGAGAGGCAGCGGGAAGAGGCGCAGTTGCAGGAGCAATTCAACTATTTGCAAAGCATGGAAAGGGAGATGCGCGAGACGATTGAAGTCATGAAAGGGATCGAACAGAGCAGAAAAGAAGGCGAAGAACAAAAGGCGAAACTCAAGGCGCTCGAAGCAGAAGTCTCCACCGCCGAGGAGGAGACGTGGAAGTTGGACGCGAAGATGGAGCAGTTACAACGTCAAAAACAAGCCATGGAAGAAAAAATGGCTCGCATGGAGTCCCAAGGTAAGCTCAAGAAAGACGCCGCGGAGGCTGCGCTGCGAGCAGCGCAGGAGGAGCTCGCCGCGAGAACAGCGAGAGCTGGTCACCAGCGCCAAAAGGAGTTGGAAAATCAAAAGGAAATCGCCGAGCTCGAGGCTGCGATGAAGAAGTTGACGGACGAGCACAATCGCGATATGGATGGGCTCATGCGCACGTACGAAGAACTGCGCGACACCGTGGTGGAATATCACAACGAGCTGTTCGAAGCGATGGAGGACATGAACAATAAGGGACAACGTCGCGAGCGCGCGGTCGCGATGCAGGCTTCTCCGGGTGGTTCTAGCATGCTTAGTACCCCGCCATCCGCAATGTCGATCGACCATTACTAGTGTGCGCTGAGTTCCCCTTCAATGTGATATTAATAAAAAATCGACTCCTACTTTTGACGCTTGTAAATTTTCGCCAACATCGCGCCAAACAAACCCTCCGGCAAAACCTTCTGCGACTCCATGATCGATCGAAGGTCGGCGTAGGACTCTTCCTCGTACTTTTTGTACGTCGCCTCTAAGTCGAGATCCACGTAGAGCGCCTTAATTTTCTTTTCGCACTCTGCGTCGGCTCTTCCGTAGTTTTCCTCGATGATTTTGCGCTGTTCGTCGGTGCACTTGAGCAACGCTTGAACGACGAGCCAGCCGCACTTGTTGTCTTGAATATCTGTCCCGATCTTACCAATGACCTCGGGATCACCGTAGCAGTCTAAATAATCGTCTTGGATTTGGAAAAACTGCCCGAGCTTGATGCAAATTTCATTCGCCTTTTCGTACGCCGCCTCATCCTTGACGCCGCACAATCGCATGGCGCACGCCGCCGGAAGGTAAAAGGTGTAGAAAGCCGTCTTATACGTCACAATGCGCATGTACGCCTCCATGGTGTACTTACTGAGATCCACAACCCCGATCGGGGCGGTGATTAAATCAATCAACTGCCCGCTCGCCGTTTGGTACGTCACGTCGTGGAACAGCTCCACGAGATCCGCGTAACACTCCAATCCCTTGCAGTACTTCTTCAAGCACTTATACAGCATCATCTCCAATAAGATACCGTCATTAATCGCCGTCATCTTCACGTCCGGCTGCCTGTACCAGCACGGCTGCCCTCTTCTCGTCACGCTCTCGTCCATGATGTCGTCCGCGACCAAGAAGTACGCCTGCAAAAACTCGATGCACCATCCAACCACCATCGCCCGTTTCAGCTCCTCTTCGCCGACCGTTTCATTCTTCGCCGCCTTCAGCGCTCGCACGCCGTCCACGACCGCGAGTCCGCGGTTCAACTTCCCGTGCGGCACGTTGTAATCAATCATCCGCTTTATCCACTCCACCGCGATCTTCACCTGCTGATCGTCGATCTCGTCCTGCACCAACCCATCCGCGAGTTCCCTGAACACCGCCGTGAACCGCGTCTTATCGTCATCTTTCGCGCCCATCCCTCGCGCGTCCGTCGCGGCGCCGTCGTCGCGCTCTGCCGCGCGGTCCGCCGCGCGCGTCCGCCGCCGCGATCGCCCCGCGCGGGGCGGCGACCGACCGCGATCGTCGCGCGTCCCGACCCTTCTCATCTCGAGTCGCGACCCACGGACGACCCATCAGAAATAAACCCCCACCGACGCGATCGACCTCGCATTCGAGCACCCGCGAACGCCATCGCGCCCCCCCCCCCGCGACGCCCCGCGACTTTTCAGCGAGAGTGACGCTTCGCGGCGTCGACCGACGTCACGACGCCGCGGGCGTCGCCGCACACGCGCGCGCGACGACGACGACGCGAGCGCGCGCGCGCGCGGCGTCGCCGCGAGAGGGACCCGCGCGCGACGACGCGCGATGGCGACGCTCGCGCGCGACGACGCGCGCGCGCGCGCGACGCGCGGGAATATTCTCGGAACCGAAGAATGCGAGGGGACGCCGAGCGGTTGGGACGGCGCGCGCGGGCTCTGGGCGAGCGATCCCGCGCGCGAGGGCGGCGACGCGCGGGCGAGCGAGCGCGCGAGGAGCGATGTGCGATCGGTGCCGGCGCCGATGGGAGGGCCGGTGACGACGTACGGGTTCGGGGTGGGGTCGTGCGATTCGCAATCGAGCGCGCGGTCGCGAGAGTCGGCGCGAGGGGGGTCGCCGACGAGCTCGGAGGATCGCGAGCGCGGAGGCGGGGGGGGGCACGCGCGCGGGACGCGTTCGATGATGTACTCTGATGGTCAAGGTTACGCGGCGACGACGCCGTCGTCGTCGAGGAAACACGCGAATTTGTACGTGAAGAACATCTCCGAACGCGTCGACGAGTTGACGCTTCGAAGGCTCTTCGAGGCGTGCGGGGAGGTGCAATCGTGCTGCGTCATTCGCGATGTGTCGACGAATAAGAGTCGAGGATTTGGGTTCGTTAAGTTTGTCAGCACGGCGCGCGCCGAGGACGCGATCGAGCGATTCAACGGTAAGGAATACGCGGGAAAGATGCTCGAGGTGAAATTCGCGAACACCGACGGCGAGAGCGACGGCGCGGGGGGCGCGGCAAACGCGCCGCCGAGTGATAACGTCTACGTCAAAGGTCTGCCCCCTTCTTGGACGCACGATGATCTGAAAGCATTTTTTACGCATTTTGGGCACATTGTTGAGTGCCGTTTGCTCCACGCAAACAGAAGCACGTCGAGCGGGGCGTTGATTCGATTTTTGCGCGAGTCCGAAGCCACGGCGGCGGTCACGCGCGCCAACGGGCGCGTGCTCGTCCCCAATGGGCCGCCACTCGTCGTGCGCTACGCCGAGGCGCAAGGAAAAAATAACAAACGTTCAACGCAAGTTGTACCCGTGAATACTCAGCGCCTGTCGAACAACACGGACGACTCCGCGCACGACGGGGGGGAGTTGATCGACGTCTTCGGCTCGAGTATGAATCTCAACCGCATATCTTCCCAGAGCGGTCTCACTGAATTACTCAGTGTTGGCCCGCAAGACGGAGACGACTTTGCCGCGCTTGCGGTGCTCGGTTCGTCCCCTTCGCATAAATTCGATGCTCCTATGCAGTCCCATCAAAAGTTCGCGTCGGCGACTTCGATGGCGCAAGGTGGCGCTACGATGTGTATCCAAAATCTTCCACCCGCTGCGGATGAATTATTCCTGTACAAAACATTTGCTCCGTTCGGAGCTATCAACTCCGTCCAAATTGTCCGCGACGATTGGACTGGTCTTTGTTCTGGCGTCGCTGTGATAAACTTTCGAAGTTACTCCGACGCTTGCGACGCTCAAAGAGCGTCTCAAAACGGAAAGAGCAGGCTGAGCATTTCTGTTCAGCTTCAGACGGCGAATCTGGCGAACTTTTAAGATCGCTCGTGCACGCGTGTAAACTGCCACAAATAATACGTACCAATAAAATAAAGAGAAGCTCTTGATTGCATTCAAGAGCTCTTCACAGAAGTTCACAAGTTAAAAATATTTTTGACTTCACACTTTGTCGTTGTCTCCACAACCGCAATAACATCATTCGTTTACTATTCCGTCATTCATTTATCAGGTAATAATATCATTTAAACTGTACGCAATTTGAGCTACATCATCGCGGTCGTTTCTTCGTGTTCGAGGCGCTTCATTCGCTTTCGTTCCTCCGCGACGCGTTCCGCAGCTTCAACGAGTTTTTCCGGCGTGCGCTCGTCTTCGGCGAGCAACGCGTACGCTTCGCGCAACGTGATGCGCTGCTTGCTATATCTACTCAGCGCCGGGTTTATAGTCCTCCCATATTCATTTTCTTCACCTCCAGAGTCGCTATCGGACTCCTCGTCGTCTTCAGTGTCGTCATCCTCATCCTCGACGACAATGGCACGACTGGCATCGACTAGGCTACGCGTGCGATCGGCGAAAGTTCCACCCGTTGCGTGCACAAGACGAGCCCGGCTTTCATCAGCACTCGTCATGTTCTCGAGAACATACGCCGCGAGCTCGAGTTTACGCCGCTGTCGGCGTCTGTCCTTTCTCAAAGAGCGACCAGGACCGCGGCGAGCCGCTCGACTCTCAGGTGTATCGTAATTGGAATACTTTTCATATCGTCCAGGGACGACGAGTTGCGGTCGAACGTGCGCGGATTTCGTGCATTCTTCGCAACAAAATCCATCGAGCTTATCGGTGCATTTACTGCACACGAGGAAGAGCCTATTGCAATCGACGTTGGGGCAGTTGCGGTGCGGCGGTGGCGCCGAACTGTCGCCACAGCAGTAACATCGCAAAGTCGCCGCTGCTTCGCCTAGCTCGGCGCTCGGACGTCCATCAGGGGCCATTGCGAGTCGACTGTCGAACACAAACAAATGGTTATCCCAAAGTTGATCATCGCGCTTGCCGTACTCGTCAAAGTACGCCTGCACGCCGCCCTCGAGCGTCATCACGTTCTTGTACCCTTGCTCTCGCAATACTGTAGAATACACGTCGCATCGGATGCCACCTGTGCAGTACATCATGATCGGCTTTTCTTTATCCACGTTTGCCAGCGGTCCTAAGCCGTCTTGCACGTTCGTATAGACGGTTTCCCTGAAAGACTCTTGCACCGGTCTCTCGGCGCCGCGAAAATGTCCGACGTCCCACTCGTACCCGTTTCTCACATCCAAAAGCAAAGGCGCGTCTTCCGCGCCCGAGTTCACCTTGATGAGATTATCGTGCCACTCCTTCGGCGACAACGGCTTCGCGCGCTTCTCTCGATCGGTCAACGGTAAATGATTCGTCCCTCCCTCGAGTTGCACCAAGTTGGGTTTGTATCGCAACGCCAGTCTCGGGTGCGCCTGAGCATCCATCGGATACACCGATATCCGCATCCCAGCGAATCGCGCGTCGCTCTCGACCCATTTCGCGTACTCCTCTCCCTCTCGCCCTCGTCCAGACATCTGTGCGTTAATGCCTTGCTCGTTGACGTATATCCGTCCTCGCAGTTCCCAGCCCCGTCGCTCGATGTGCGCGCGATGCCGCTCCACCTCCGCCACCGGGTCCTCGATCGCGGCGAATCGAAAGAACGTGATCAATTGGTACTTCGGCGCGTCCTCGTCCACCGTCGCGCGCGTCGCGACTCGCCGCACCGTCGGCGCCCGTCGCGCCACCACCGCTGGACCTCGCGCGCGGCGCGCGCCGCCGCACGGCACCGCCGCCCCCGCCGTCGTCGCGCGCGGCGACGCGGAGGAGGACGCGAGCGCCATCGACGCCGCGCGCCGCGCGCCGTGCGATCGCGCGACGGACGCGCACGCGGGCGTCATGCGCGCGCGCGAATGGGGACGCCGCGAGGCCGAAAAGAGGATTGGCTGTTTAACACACCATCGAAGTAACTTTTTATCAATGCAATAATACGCATTTAAGTATCTTCTAAAGCTATGAACATACTATGAAGTATACGATACATTCACAAAATCCCGTCCGCACACGCGCACCACGTCCGCGACGACGACGACGACGACGACGCGTCGCGACATCGCGACGCGATGGCGTCCGCCGCCGCGCGCGGCACGCTCGCGCAGGCGCTGTCGAAGATGCAGTCGCCGGATAAGGGTGCGGGACGACGCGCGACGCGACGCGTCGAGCGCGGTGACTGACGACGACGACGCGGCAGATTACAGGTACATGGCGTGCTCGGACCTGCTGCGAGAGGTGACGCGAGAATCGTTCGATAAGTTCCCGTCGCGCGAGACGGAGGAGAGCGCGATGGACGCGGTGCTCAAGGCGGTGTTCGATCAGGCGGCGGACGTGGCGGGACTGGCGATGAAGTGCGCGGCGGCGATCGCGCGAAGAGGCGAGACGACGACGGCGGAGCGAACGACGAGAGCGCTGTGCGCGAGCGTGGGGGAGAAAAAGGACGCGGCGAAGCGAGACGCGGCGTGCATGTGCCTGAAGACGATCGTGCGGGAGATCGGTGGGTTCGAGGGGGGGGCGAGAGAGGGCGTTTTGGGAACGTGCGCGCCGGCGTTGGCGACGCACGTGGCGACGGCGGCGCGCGCGGGCGCGACGGCGGATGAGATGAACGTCGCCGCGGAGGCCGTGGATGTGTTGCACGTCATGATGACGGTGCTCAGTGAGATGCCGCACGCGAGATTGAGTGAAGAGCACAGCGCAAAGTTGCAAGAGACGTTGTTGAAACATTTGGAACACGGCAAGTCGGGGACGCGTAAACGCGCGGCGCAGTGTTTGGCGCTCTTGGCGACGTTCATGAAGGATGACATGCTCAATCAGACGGTGAATATGGTGATGGAAGTGTTGAAAGATAAGGTTGCGGCAAAGAAAGGGAAGAGTGACTTGCACACGTTTGTCTTGGGCGCCACCGCGCGCGCGCTCGGCTATCGCTTTGGCGAGTACGTGGACGAGGTGATGCCTTTATTACTTCGCGTTTGCGAATCTTCCACGGACGAGTACGACGAGGAGGTGATCGTGAACATAGAGGGTGCGCTTCAAGCGATCGATAACGTCGTTTCTTCGTGTCCAGCGAACGTGCAAGGCGATGAGGGCACAGCCGCGCGCTTTGCGTGCGCGCTCAAGTACATCTCGTACGATCCAAATTTTGACGACGACGAAACGGAAGACATGGATACTTACGAAGACGAAGATGAGGATGTGTATAGCGACGACGATGAATACAACGATGACGACGACGAGAGCTGGAAAGTTCGTCGCGCGGCTGCGAAAATGCTTAGCTCCCTCGTCGGCGTCGCGTCCGAGCCGACGCTGTCGGAGCACTACGACGACGTCATGAGCAAACTTCTCGCGCGAACGAAGGATCGTGAGCCGAGCGTGCAACTGGATGTGTTTTCTGTCATCGGCGACATCGTTCGAGTGGGTGCAAAATTCCGCGAACACGATCCAGAGTCCAAGATGAGCGCCAAGTTGAGAGAGACGACGACGGATGTCATTCGAATCATCATTCGAGAATCGGCTTCAAAGTCGCCTAAGACGCAGGTTGCGGCGTTCGCGCTCCTGAGCTCTCTCGCATCGGTGTTTCCTAGCATACTTTCCGACATCTCGGACGCAGAAATTCGAAGCTCGTTGATGAACATCGTCCAACGTTGCGTCGGCGACAAGGCGTGTGGAAGTTCGGCTCGAATTGAGGCGCTCGCGTTTGTTTGCAGTGTTTGCAAGCCGAATAACTTGGAGATCCTAGAGCCATACGTGCGAGATTTATTGCCGCAAATTTTTGCCGCCTGTACCGACAAGTATTACAAACTTGTCACCGAGGCGTTGCGCGCGTGCGCCGCTGTGGTTTCTGTGTTGCGCCGAGAAGACACGGGAGCGGTGTCCGCCGAAAACGCAAGTCAAATCAAGTCATTACTAGATGCAGTTCTCACCAAGCTCGACGCGAGTGATGAAGACCAAGACGTCAAAGAAGCTGCGATTCACGCTTCGGCGGTAATTCTGGCCACGCTGAACGATCACGTCAACACTCAGGATCAATCGCGAGCGCTCGGATTGCTCCTCGAACGTTCGCGAAACGAGACGACTCGTTTACCTGCTGTGCGTGCGTTCGCCATGATCGCGGGATCTTCTCGGCCAATGGATCTCTCTGCCGTTGCGGCTGCGATGACGAGCGAGCTCACGACTTTCCTGCGCAAGGCGAATAAATCCTTACGCGAGAGTGCGCTCGCGGCGCTCACGGCGTTGATTTCATCGCATCGCGCGGCGTTACAAGATCCCGACGTCGTCCCCATCGTCGTCGAAGCGTCGACTCTCTTGAGCGAAGAAGACTTGCATCTTGCTACGCTTTCTGTTGGACTTTTAACCACAATCGTAGCCGCCGCCAGCGTCTTCCCCAAGGCGACTCAGGAGACGGCGAAGTCGACGATGCCACTAGCGCTCAAGCTCACGCGGTCGCCGTTGGTGCAGAGACAGACTTTGAAATCGCTTCAAGAGCTCTATAAGAATCTCATTCTTGCCGGTGTGGTGAATTTTGAATCTCTCTTCGAGGCTTTATCCGACACGAAAGACATTCAGTCCGTCGATAGTCAGTTCGTGGCGCACAGTTTAGCCAAGTGCGTCGCCGCCGCATGCGTCGCCGCGGCGGCGATAAAGCAAACCATGACGACGCTGTTAGCCAAACTCCAAGGAGTCAGTGGAATCGAGGCTGTGTACACGCTGCTTTGCATCGGCGAAATCGGTCGTTTGACCGATCTTTCGGCTGATAAAGAATTAGAAACCATTTTGTTTTCCGCTTTCGATAGCTACGGAGACGAAGTCAAGGGCGCGTCCGCGTTGACGCTCGGGCGAGTCGCCGTAGGAAATCGTGCGAAATATCTCCCGCTCATCGTGTCAAAGCTCGAGAGCGATTCTATGGAGCATCAGTACTCGCTTCTTCAGGCGCTTCGCGAGGTTATCGTCGTCGGAAACTTGACCGAAGACGAGGCGAGTAAAGTGTTGACGATTTTGTACGGCACCGCAAGTTCGGAGGAGGAAGGCGTGCGAAACGTCGTCGCCGAGTGCCTCGGCAGATTGGCGGCGTCAAATCCGAGCAAGCTCATACAAGACGTACACAAAAGATTCGCCGTGAGCGCGTCGCCCCTCGAAAAGGCGACGCTCATCTCTGCGATAAAATTCGCCGTGTTGGCGAGCGAAAAGGGCGAGCTCACGAAGATCCGAAGCGAGTTGCGATTGCCAGAGTTCATGGGCGCCATATCGGATGAGGACGTAAACGTGCGAACTTCGGTGATAAAAACGCTCACTGCTGTGATTCATCGCGAGAGCACGCTCATCACGCCTCTTCTTTCCGATGTTTTACCAAAGCTGCTTGAACAGACAGCCATCGCGACGGAGCTCGTTCGCGTCATCGATCTCGGCGCCTTCAAGCACACCGTCGACGATGGCTTGGAGTGCCGAAAATCCGCGTTTGAATGCGTTAATACCATTTTGGACTCGTGTGGCGGTTTAGTGAATGCGCGTGACGTCGTCGTAGCCCTCGCGAGCGGGCTTGGTGATCATTACGACATCAAGATGCTCGCGCACGCGGCGCTGCGCAAGTTGAGCGCCGGCGTCGCGCCCAACTCGGCGGACGCTGTGCTCGCGAACTTGGACGCATTTTGCGAACCGCTGGTGAAGACGTTCACCGCGCGCGTGAAGAGTGACGCGGTGCAGCAAGAAATTGATCGTAACAACGATTTACTTCGCAGCGCTCTGCGATTGGTGTACTCGATCAACGAGCACGCGGGGTCGGCGAGCGTCGCGTCGTGGAAAACTTTTAACGAGGAATCGGTCGTCGGGGGTAAGGAAAACATCGCCGAAATGTATGCGCGCATAGAAAAAGAGAATGAATGAAGATTGTATGAAAAATGATGCTGGTACAACAAAGAATTTAATGAAATCATCGCGGTGTTTAGAATCGTCGAGTGCCCGAGTCGTTCATGTCCTCAATCATGAGTTCCCGCTCGAAATCCATAGCTTCGTCGATGCGCTCGCCTTGGTGCAGCATCTGCTCCGCCTTTTCACTCACACCCAATGCGCGCATGGAGTCTTCGGAGTACTTGTCCCAACACCACGACGCCTGTTGAAGCTCGTAGCGCAAGCGCGCCCGATCGGCGGCTTCTCGCATCGCCAAGTACGCCGACGTCTTGCCTCCGCTCAACTCGATCTCGAGCGCTAAATCCGCGATTGCCTGAATGAATGTGAAAAGTTACGAACACGTCAGTCGTCTCGAAACGCGTCAAAAAGCGGGAATCGTAAATCAAAAACTCTCGGAAATGGCTACGGAAATGGATGGCGCAGTTTTGTCCGCATGATTTGCGACTCGGTGTTCCACAATGCGTTTTTCGTCATCGCCAAGAAAAGTCTTGCGATCGAGCCTTACGAACGTACCTGTTGAATCGGGGGCAAACGCGGCCCGGTGCCGCTTAAACTCTCGGACCTTTCGAGCTTGCGTTCTCGCGCGCGTTCCGCCACCTCGAGCACCAAGCAAAACTCGTTATCCGTCTTGTGCTTGACGTATCCCATCAAGTCAAAATACTCCCCATCCTTGAAGCTAAAGTCCGACGGTTCGTTCAGAGTCATGCGTTGAACCTTTTCCAGCATCGTTCCCGGCGGCGCGTTCACTTCCTTGTACTGCGGCTCGAACCAGTCGTCGTTGTTGTTGAACCAGTCGTTCGCGCCGTCGATGATGTCATCGGCGGCGGACGACGCCGTCGACCCGCTCGAACGCTTACCGCCCATCATTACGTCCCCATACGCGTCCACGTCCATCGAAGTCATGCTTCCGAACCAATCGTCCCCGTCGTCCTCTCGCGACTTCGTCGGCGCCCCGCCCCAGCGCGCGTCGTCCTCGTCGCCGCCGATCGGTCCCTCATCCCATCCCGCGTCGTCGTCGTCCCGCGATCCCGCGCTCGGCGCCACGCGAATCCTCCGTCGTCGCATCCGCCGCGCCGCGTCCGCGCGCCGTTCCAGCGCCACCGCCGACGTTCCCGCGCCGGCGCGTCGTCTCGCGCCGACGACCCGCCCCCTCCCGTCCTCGTCCTCGTCGCGTCGCGTCCGCGCCGCGACGCGCGCGTCCACGCTCACCGCGTCCGCGCTCGATCCGCGTCCGCGTCCGCGCGCGCGCGCGCTGAACGGCGACGGTCGCGCGCGCGACGACGCGCGCGGCGACCACGACGCCCGAGGTTCGCCGCCGCCGCCGCCGCCGCGCGGCGCCGCGCGCGCCGCGCGCGTCGCGCGGCGCGCGTCTCGGGGCGCGGGGCGCGCCGCGGCGCGCGCGATGTTCGACATGTCCGATCGCGCGCGAGCGGCGCGCGGTGGTGTGCGGACGCCGCGCGCGACGTCGACGCGCGCGCGGCGGGCGGCGCGGTCGAGCGCGCGCGTGTGCCGAGGCAACGGGCGCGCGGCACCTCGGATCGAATCGGCGGGTGCGTGTGGGTAAACAGTGCGACGTGGATATTTTCTGGCGTCCGTGTGTTAATTTCGGTCGGTCGCCGGGGGGGGTCTCACGGTTTTCGTGTTGAGTTTTTCGTTTTTCGCCGATCGGCGATCTCGAGCGCGCGCGCGGTGGGGGCGGGGTAAAAAAGGGAACGAAACGAAAAAAGGGCGATGAATTCGCGTACATCGAGGTTTTTAAGCGCCTAATCGCGAGCGGCGATGGCGATGACGCGATAATTGAGGGGTGCATTTTGTGAATGTATAGGTTTTCGACTCTTAAAGTACCGACACGGCGTCAAAAGTACCCGTAACGTTCGCGCCGTGACCCCCCGCGGTGCGCTGCTAAAGGGTCGTGAGTCACGTAGTGTTATCAAGCGACCAAACCCGCGGAAAATCACCGAAACCCATCAGAACTTCGCCAGTTAAGACCGCGTGGGCCGGATAAGTACCGATGTCGGAAGACGTCAGGAACCCCCGGTATCGCTTGGTTTCTTTATGCTTTTCGCGCCGACGGCGAGA
>Ga0257114_1000911_pt1 | contig 22340 bp, 35 predicted proteins | sample SI112_10mmetaG_FD_190149 | JGI IMG/M metagenome (GOLD analysis project Ga0257114, IMG submission 190149) | Marine microbial communities from Saanich Inlet, British Columbia, Canada - SI112_10m | ecosystem: Environmental > Aquatic > Marine > Inlet | place: Canada: British Columbia | collected...
TTGCAGTGGAAAGGCATGCCTTCTATGACTGATTGGACTATGCAAACAATAGATAAGATTAGAAAAATTACAAGTCGCCCTATTGTTATTAGGCCGCATCCAAGGTCACCGATGCCTGGTATTGAACATGAATTTACAGATGTAACAAGACAGAAACCTATACAAGTAAGTGGCACATATGATAACTTTGATATTATATATAATTATCATGTAGTTATAAATCATAACAGTGGGCCTCCGATACTTGCTGCAATTGCAGGAACGCCAGTTATCACAGATAAGAGCAGCCTAGCATATCCTATAAGTGATACTATAGATAATATTGAAGATCCTAAATTACCTGATGATAGACTTTTATGGTTTACTAAACTTACACATTGTGAGTGGACAGTTGAAGAGATTCGACAAGGTATACCTATTAAACGATTAGAAAAGTTTATTAAAATGCAAGTAAGTTATTGACTTCTTAGCTCAACTACGTTATAATAACAATATGTTAAACAAGTTCTTTATTGAAGATATATTCTTGGAATTTTATTCCACTATGCAAGAAAACCGTCTTGGTATGCAACCTCATGATTTAAGAGCAGCATCTAGTTTTAATTTAACATTAGCAGAAGGTAAAGATATTACAGAAAAGCAAGGTGCATACATTTTAAAAATACTTACAAAGTATAGAAATACCTGCGCCCAGTTTTACGATTATAGAGACTTATTAGAAAATCCTGTATGGGCTAAACCGTTTAGAACAGTTGATAACAGAAAACTTGTATGGGTTGAACAAGACGAAGATAAAACGCATTGGATTTGCTTAAAGTTTCCTTTTGCTTTTAAGGCAGAGTTTGATGAAAGCATTGGAAAATCTGACGAATACATGATTGCCAAGAGTCTTTGGGATCAAGAAAGAAAGATTAGAAAATTAGCGTTATATGATTTTAATCTAGTAAATCTAATTGAGTTTTTAAAAACTAAAGACTTTGAAATAATGGACAGTGCAATTGAAGCACTATCCCTAGTTGAAGAAATTTGGAACAATCAAGATCAATATTTAAAAACAATGTCAGATATAAATGGCGAAATTAGATTGCACAATGCTGTTGACGAAACACAAAGATACTTTAATAAGCATAAAAATAATACGACAAATAATGATTTGATGCTTGCTAAAAATTTAGGACATCTTTATTACGGTAAGAAAAGCACAGTTTGGAAAAAAATAGCAAGTAATAAAACAAATATATTTCATTGTAGTGATATACAAAAATTTCTAAAAATATGTTATGGAGTTACAGGAAAAATTGTTATTTTGCTAGACAAACCTTTACAAAATGCTCCTGATCATGCAATTGAATGGATCAAACAATTAGCAGATAACATTGACGCAGGCGGTTATAACAAAACAGATTTCAGAGTTTGCTTCAGACCTAGTAACAAAACGGATAAAGATTTTAACAATTGGGTAAGCGAAAATGGCTTCGGCGGCAAGATTGATACTGCTAAATTTTTAATATTCAGAGAAAAACCTGCAAAGTGGTTGTTCAAAGACGAAAAAGATGTTATAATAGTTGCAAGTAACGAACTTCTACCTGGACTAAATTCAAGTGGTAAAGCAATGCTTAAATCACATCCTTGTGTAATATACATCGGTGATTATAAGCCTGTTAAACAATATGGAGAAACAATAGTTGAACTGTAAGTTAATTATAAAAGACGAAGTAAACGTAAAGTTTGAAGGACTTGCTGTTGAAACACGCAGAAAGATTGTAAACAAACTTAAATTTGATTTACCTTATGCACGTCATATGCCTGCCTTTAAACTAGGCAGATGGGACGGCACTGTCAGTTTCTTTGGTATTGGTGGTAATGGATTTGTAGCACATCTTGACATTGCATTGCCTATAGTTGAAGAGTCAGGATATGATATAGAAGTAATAGATCAGCGCAATCCTACTAAATTAGACTTTGAGAAAATTACAGAAAATTATTGGGCCGACCAAGGTATATGTTGGCCAGAAGGACATGCTGAAGCAGGCAAGCCTGTTATTCTTCGTGATTATCAATATGATGTAGTTAACAAGTTTTTAGAAAATCCACAAAGTTTACAAGAAGTAGCAACTGGTGCAGGTAAAACAATTACCACTGCAACACTAAGCCACTTGTGTGAACCGTATGGACGTACAATGGTTATTGTGCCTAACAAGAGTCTTGTTGTGCAAACTGAAGAAGATTATAAAAACTGCGGCCTTGATGTAGGTGTATATTTTGGTGATAGAAAAGAATTAAATCATACACATACTATTTGTACATGGCAAAGTCTTAATGTGTTAGATAAGAAAAAACATGATACTGATAGCCTAACACTTGCTGAATTTACTGAAGGAGTAAGTGCAGTAATCATAGATGAAGTGCATCAAGCAAAAGCAGACGTACTGAAAAAACTACTTACCGTAAACTTTCGTAATGCTCCTATACGTTGGGGACTAACTGGTACAGTGCCTAAAGAAAAGTGGGAATTCCAAGGAATACTTGCAGGTATAGGCCCAGTAATAAACAATGTATCAGCACACGACTTGCAGGAACGAGGTGTATTAGCAAAACTTGATATACAAATTGTACAAACAAAAGACATTGAAGAATTTAGAAATTATCAAGAAGAATATACGTGGTTAGTTACAGATGAAAAGAGATTAACGTATATTAGCAATCATATTGAGAAAGTTGCAAAGAACGGTAATACACTTGTACTTGTAAACAGAATAGACACAGGTAACAAGTTAATAAAAAATATACCAGATGCTACATTTATCAAAGGGGACGTAAAACTTGATGATCGTAAAGAACAGTATGACGAAATTAAAACAAGTGATGGAAAAATTATTGTTGCTACTTACGGAGTTGCCGCTGTGGGCATTAACATTCCTAGGATTTTTAACCTTGTTCTTATTGAGCCTGGTAAGTCTTTTGTTCGTGTTATTCAGTCAATTGGCCGCGGGATACGAAAGGCAGAGGACAAAGATTTTGTCCAGATTTGGGATATAACTTCTACTTGCAAATATGCAAAAAGACATCTTACAGAAAGAAAAAGATTTTATAGAGAAGCAAAATATCCATACTCAGTAACAAAGGTGGATACATGAAAGTAAACAACGACATAAAAATAAAACATGATGTAAAATTTACATCAGTTACTAGCGGAACAAGAGAGCACTTTGTTTCGGATATTGTAAAGAACAATAACTTAAAATTAGGTGCAGAAATAGGCGTACGAACAGGCAAAACAACTTTTCATATTTTGGATAATAATCCGCAGTGTGAAATGTATGCAATAGACAAAGACATAAACCAATTCTTTAATAATAATGTAAAAGAAAAATACGGTTATCGTTTAAAAACATACGAAACAGATAGCAGAGTATCTCCAGATTTTGTCGAAGATTATTCTTTAGACTTTTTCTTTATTGATGCTTCGCACACATACAAAAACGTTAAAAAAGATTTACAAGCCTGGTTGCCAAAACTAAAACCTACAGGTTGGATGATAGGTCATGATATCGATTATCCATCTGTAGAAGCAGCAGTTAAAGATGTTATAGGACACTATGAAGTTGGTCCGGATAACGTTTGGATTGCTAAACAAGACAAGGTATACACAGGTATACAGGAGAACTAATGAGAATATTAACCTTAGAGAACAAAGCATTTAACTTGAACGAATTGCCAGAAGAAGTTGAAGCAGATGCTAGATTTAGTGTGTTGGATAATTCGGATCCTAAGAATCCGGACTTCTTTTTCCAACCACTTATATTTTTAGAATCATTTAACAGTCCGGCCATACTGATGAAAATTGGTGGGCATGAAGTTAAGATGCCTTTAGATTGGTCAATACTAGTTGGAGATAGTGAAAGCGGGTCTGACCCAGAAATATTGCCTCTTACATCTATCAACGAAAGAGGATTTGAAGCATTTGTTTTTAATCCAATTAAAGGATATAAATTAGATTATACTGATATAGAAATAATTAACATCTATCAAGATGTTAGATGGTATTTTCCTAAAATGAAAAACGGACAATTACTATCAGTACCACTACACAACGAGTACAACCCACAATGTGCATTTTTTGTAAAAGAAATAAGCAGACAATCAGAAATAGTTTCTGTGGGAGATTTGATGTGATAAGTATTGATAACGCCGAAAAGAAAAGGAAGGTATATGACTATGAAAGCAGGTAAAATATGGGGACAAACAGAACTCATTCATGCGAACGGTGTACTAGAGTTTCATCGTATTGAATATAAAGCAGGTTATAAATGTTCAGAACACGAACATCAATATAAATGGAACGGTTTCTACGTAGAGTCGGGCAAGATGATTGTACGTGTTTGGCAAGATGCTGATCAAGAAGGACTAGTAGATGAAACTATTCTCGAAGCAGGTGAATTCACACAGGTAAAGCCAGGAAAGATACATCAGTTTGAAGGACTAGAAGATGGAGTTGCTTTCGAACTGTATTGGGCTGAATTTAATCATGACGATATTGTTAGACGCACTGTCGGAACTAAAATTAAAGGTAACAAATGAAGGTAGGAATAATAGGTTACGGTTGGATAGGAAAGGCAACACAAAAACTCTTTCCAGATGCACAAGTATATGACAAATATATAGAAGGTTATACTAAACCTTTAGAAGATTGTGACATTGCATTCCTTGCTGTACCTACTCCGTGGAATCAAGGAGACGGACTAGATTGTTCTGCTGTAGAAGATGCAATAGCAACATGTGGTGCTGACTTTATTGTAATTAGAAGTGCAACACAGCCAGGATTTGCAGACGAAATGGTTAAGAAATACAAAAAGAAAATAGTTGTACAACCAGAATACCTAGGCGAAACACCTAATCATCCTTTCTTACAGATGGATTCAAGACAGTTTATGATTATAGGCGGTGAAGCAGAAGATAGAAGAAAAGTTATTGAATGCTATCAACAAGCCTACAATGCAAACGTCACTATTAGACAAGTAACAAGATACGAAGCAGAAATTATTAAATTTACAGAAAATCGTGCAATATTTTACAAGGTTATGCAGTGTCAAGAACTGTATGATGCATGTGAAGCAGCAGGGGTAGATTACTACACAATACGTGATGCAGTTTACGGTGACGATCCAAGACAAAACTTATGGTTCAGTTTTGTGTTTCCTAAAAATAGAGGAGCCAACAGTAAATGCATTCCTAAAGACATTTACGGATGGTGTGCATGGGCAGAAAGCGTTGGTGTTGATCCTAAAGCAACAAAATCTTTACTAGAATACAATCAGTTTTTGCTTGGCAAAGATTAATCAGAAATGATTAATAAAATTACCACAGTTATAGCAGGCGATGCAAATTTTAAAAAATATGTAGACAAAGCAGTTGCATATTCTAAAAATGTTGGATATGATCCTGTAGTTTATGATTTAGGCGGACTAGGTTATGGAACTCCTTTCAATGCAAGGGTAAGTCCTAAGGTTGGAGCAAAAATACCTTCAAAGCCAGGCATAATTATGGAAACTTTGAAGACTGTCAATGAAGGTGATTATGTTGTATGGCTAGATGCTGATGCACTTATAGAACAACCTATAGATGAAATAATGTTTGACTATGATATAGGTGTTACAGTAAGACAACCTAAACAAATTGAAAATAGTTTACCTATAAATGCAGGAATAGTGTTTGTAAGAAAAACACAGGCTGCTCTAGACTTTGTAAAACAATGGATGGCACTGTGTGAGACCGGTACAAGCGATCAACAAGAACTTAATAAATTGTGTAAAGTAACAACTGGACATACAGATACAACTGTAATTAGAGATAACGTAAGAATACGTGTATTTCCTTGTAAAATCTATAATAATTTTTATTTTGCAAAAAAGAAAGTGCCGCATGCTAAAATAAAACATTATAAAAGTAAACTAAGACATCTTTGGCCGGAGTAAACATGAAAATATTAGTAACAGGTAGTAACGGATACATAGGAAAACATTTATGTAAAATGTTACATGGAAAGCATGAATTACATGGAATTGATCTAGACGATGAAAGCCATACAGCGTATCTTACCAAGTACTTTCCAATTAATATTGATGAAAAATTTCAATTGACAGATGAATACGACTGTGTGATACACTTAGCAGCCTTAGTAAGAGTTGGAGAAAGTGTTAGTCATAGGTCAAGATACGAAAAGACAAATATAGTTGGAACACGCAACGTTTTAAACGGAGCAAATTACAAAAATTTTGTATTTGGATCAACTGGTGCTGCTGCAACACCTACATCTCCTTATGCTCTAACAAAATTAATGGCAGAAGGCGAAATAGAAGAAGTGTGTACCAATAATGACAAGCCGTACACTATGTTTAGATTTTATAATGTAACTGGTACCGATGGATTTGCTGCAACCAATCCAGATGGTTTGTTCTTCAAACTAAATGAAGCCATTGAAACTGGTGAATTTTCAATTTATGGTGGAGATTACGAAACTAGAGACGGTACAGCAATACGTGATTACGTACATGTCAACGAAATTTGCAGTGCATTAGAAAAAGCAATTACTGCACCTTCCAATTCTATAGAAAATTTAGGACATGGTAAAGGTTATACAGTAAAAGAAATAGTAGACACTTTCAAAGAAGTAAACAAGGTGGAATTTGACGTAATTATTGAAGATAGACGTGAAGGAGATCCTCCAAAAAACGTTTTGGATTCAGTTTCAATTTATATGGAAGAACTTTATACATTGGAAGATTATCTAAAAATTTAATTGACAAACACTTTTTGTCATGTTAAAATAAAAGAGTAAATTTAACTAAAAGGAGAAGGTAATGCTTCATAAAATTAGTCAAATGTGTGATAAAGTTAGTGTTATGTATGATAAGTCTATGTTACTTAGACGTCTGAAATACGACACTCCAAAGGGTCAACAAGATACCAATCAAATAGATATGTTGGTTCAAGATATACAAGCACTAGCACGTGATATTGCAAATGACCAGTCGCCATATATAAAGTTAGATGACTAAGATCTACGAATCTCCAGATAACGGAGAAACAATATTTGAACGTGATACAGAAACTGGAGTTAGAATCTGTATAGAGAAGAAAGTAATGCCTGATTGGTATTTGGACGATCATGACTTTTCTGAAATTCAGCATCTTGCAAATAGGGGAAATAAAACCTTGCAAAAAATGCTAAAAGAACTTAAACTAGTATACAAATTGTCGAAGGATAGTAATGAGTAAAGACGCAAAATTAAAACTAAATGAAATACTTGGTGCCGTTGATCTCAACGCAAAAGAAGTATGGGATGATTTGTCAGAAGAGCAACGTAAAAGCATTGTTTTCTTCACGCTTAACCGCTATATAAGCAACGTACAAGGGTCTAGAGAAGATAAGGAGCACTTTGTACTGCTAGGCAACGAACGCTTTAATAAGAACCTTTTCCTGCTGTTAAACAAGCATAATAAATTACTATGGCAACTAGCATGTAGTTGTGGTCATGAGTCAAAAAAGGTGTTTTTCCATAAATGGATGAAACTAACAAAAAGCAAAAACAAGAAGGCAGAGTTTTTAGGCAAACTGTATCCTAATATGAAACAGGTAGATTTGGATGCAATGAGTGAAATTACAACAGATAAAGAAATTAAAGAATACTGTAAAGAATTAGGCTGGGATAAGAAAGAAATCAATGCAATCAAGTTATAAATGTCCATACTGTGGTAAGTCATTCACAAAAGAGAAAACTCTGGTAGTACATGTGTGTGAACCGAAAAGACGCCACTTATCTAAAAACGAAAAGCATGTTCAACTGGCGCTTTTGACATATCAACGATTTTATGAAATTAGTCAACAAAAGCAAGGAAAGACATTTGACGAGTTTGTGAAGAGTCCATACTATAATGCGTTTGTAAAGTTTGGAAGTTTTATGTCTAATGCTAATCCTATATATCCAGAGAAATTTATAGACTTCGTTATAAAGAGCGGAGTGAAACTAGATCATTGGTGCCGTGATGAATTATATAATACATATCTAAAAGAATTATTAAAAATTGAACCTGCTGATGGTGCAATACAAAGAACAATAAAAACTATGATGGATTGGGCAGACGATAATGAAGCAACATGGAACCATTATTTTAGTTACTGCAATCTAAACAGAGCAACACACGATATTAAAGAAGGTAAAATATCTCCATGGTTACTTTTACAAAGTAAGACAGGAAAAAAGATGTTGAAAACTATGAATGATGAACAACTATCAATAATAGGAGATATTATTAATCCTCAGCACTGGATAGGCAGATTTAAAAAACTTCCTGCTGATGTTGAACTAGTCAAAGAAGTAATTGCAGAGGCAAAAATAGATGCCTGATATAGATATAGATTTTTTAGATAGAGAAAAAGCATTATCTCATTTTAAACATGTTCGTGCAAGACGTGAAGATGATGGTAAAGTTCTTAAACACAACACAGGAGTTTATATGCACGAGGTTCCGTTTGATCCTAAAAATAACTTGTGTAGTATAGAGTATGACAAAGCCGAAGATAACGGTTTGTTTAAACTTGATTTCTTAAATGTATCGTTATACAAAGGGATCAAGAACGAAGAGCACCTAACAAAATTAATGGATAAGGAACCGCTATGGGAACTACTAGAACAGGACGATTTCTCAGACTTGCTCTTTCACGTCAACGGACATGGTACTATACTAAGAAAACTGAAACCAACAAACATACCACAGTTGGCAGCAGTACTAGCGATGATACGTCCGGCGAAGAGACATCTAATAGAAAAGACGTGGACGGACATAATGAACGAAGTGTGGACAAAGCCTGAAGGTAATGAATACTTCTTTAAAAAATCTCATGCAACAGCATATGCGGTAGCAGTTGTTGTACAAATGAACTTAATTTGCGAGCAATTATATGAACTATGAAATGAACGATTATAGAAAGCCTCCTAGAAAACCTAAATTAGGTAAATGGCCTTTTTGGGTTGTCCCTGAATTCTGGGCATTACAATACGTAACAAGACTTGCATTAGTATTGTTTGTTATACCATTCTTATTAGGTGTGGCACTAACACCCGGTGGTATATTCTTAATGTTTATAGTATATGATTATATGGTTTACCGCTCACTTAAGACGGCTTTCGGACTAGAGTAATTGACTTACGTTTTATTCTTTTAATAATAATATTGTTTAAACTTGTAACCGGACCATGTATAACTCTTACATCTTTTGAAGTAAAATTGCGTATTGTGTATACAAATGCTTGTATCTCATTGCGTAAAAATATATTAATAGGAACTTGCCTGTTTGATTCCCACCACCATGCTTCTCCTAGTTCAAGCATCTTACTTTTCTCTTCATCAGTAGTACACAATTCATAGTCATAGAAGCTCGTAACATTGCTGTCTTGGTTTATGATTATTCCCACATATTCTTTCTCAGCATGTGTTAGTACGCTGATAAATGGGAAGTTTTCTTGAAATTTTTCTGTTATTTTCATTATAGTGTTAGGTAGCTCTCATCGATAAATAGTATAAAGGTTCATGTTAAACATATGCAAATTAACTCAATATATTTATATCCAAACAAGTTGGATGTTTACACAAGTGACACAGCAACTTGGACTGCGGAGAGAAACAGAATGGTATACAATCGTAATTTAAAGATCTATAGAGGATCAGACAACCGCATTGATCTGCAACTACGTAACGGCGATCAAAAAGCGTATAATGCTACAGGCAGCACTATTGTTTTTAATCTAGTGAACAACGATACGCAAGATTTAGTTGTAAGAAAAGATTGTAGTGTAGATGACATCAGTGTAGGCAGAGTATACGCTACTATTACAGAAGAAGAATTATTAGACTTAGAACCAGGATATTACTCATATAGTTTCCACAAAGAAACTAGAACTAACGTAGATAGTACTGATTACAAAGTTGAGTCAAAGACACCTCTATACATGGATAGTCAATACGGTGCTATTGGTACTGTAGAAATAATAGGTGGTATGGAAGGCAAACCTTATGATACTAAAACTGTAGACACGTTTAGAAAAATTACTAATTTTGATGTACCATCAGAAACATCATCTGGGGATCCATTAGATAGTCCACGTCCAAACTTTGCACAAAATTACAATACATCAGGATACGAAGAATTTTTTATTAGTAGCACAATAGAAGCAAATCCAAGAATGTCTACACCACAGAGTTTACACACATTCCAATTTTACTACAACAACTATATTGGAGATGTAGTACTTCAAGGAAGTTTGGGAGAAGGTGGTAATCCAATTGAAGGATCATGGACAAATATTAATACATTTACAATTACAGCAGCCAATTTAAATGAATTCCATAATATTACAGGCAAGTATAATTGGTTTAGAATTAAACACACTCCGGATAAAAATAACACAGGAACAGTTGACAAAGTATTATATAGATAGTATAATACATGTATGACTTTGGTTCTAGATACATTTCAGACACTTATTCCGCCTCGGGCAAAAAGCAATCCAAGCGGTTGGACTAGTTTTAATGCTCCGTGTTGCCATCATCGCGGACATAGTACTGATAAGCGTAAGCGTGGTGGACTTAGATTTGATTCCGGTGTAGTTTTTAACTGTTTTAATTGTAAGTATACTGCTAGTTGGCAACCTGGCAGACCGTTATCTGAGAAGTTTAAATCTTTATGTAGATGGCTAGGCGCATCAGAAGATACTATCAATGTTATGATATTCGAAGCATTGAAAACAGAATCTCCTGAATACACGCCAAGAGAATCACAAGTCAGGATATCATTTGCAGAAAAGAAACTTCCAGATAACAGTTTGCCAATTGCTGAATGGCTTGACTCCGACTTTGCTGGGAATAAAAAACTTGAAGAAGTGTTTGCGAAAGTTGTTGCATATGTTTATGATAGAGGTTTCGATCCAACTAGTAACGACTTTTATTGGAGCCCTCAAGAAGGATACCAAGACAGAGTAATAGTTCCTTTCTATTACAAAGGTAAAACAGTTGGTAACACAGCAAGAAAGGTAAGAAGCGGTAGGCCTAAGTATCTAAGTGATCATCACAATAGTTTTGTATATAACATTGATGCACAAGAAGAAGATCAGAAATATATATTTGTTACAGAAGGTCCTTTCGATGCATTATCTATCGATGGTGTAGCATTGCTTACAAACAATGTAAGCGAGCAACAATATAGAATGATTCAAGGACTAGGACATGAAGTAATTGTTATTCCAGATCAAGATGAAGCAGGATTAAACTTAATTAATAAGTCAATTGAATATGGTTGGAGTGTTGCTTTTCCTAATTGGGACGATGATGTTAAAGATACAGCAGACGCTGTAATAAAGTATGGTAAACTATTTGTTATGATGGATGCTATTAAAACTGCACAAGCAGGATCAATAAAACTTAACATGGCAAAGCAGAAGTTTAAGAATAAGTTGGAGAAAATAAATGAAAAAGCAACTATGTAATATATGGAATAAAGTAAAAAAATACTTTACAGATATATATTTTAAATTTAAGATGAGAAAAAAAATAAAGGAACTTAAAAAGAAAGACCCTTTTATATACAAATAAGAATGGAAAGGATACAACGAATGAAAAATGAGTTTCAAGTAGGAATATTTGAAGTATTCAAGAATTTACTAAAAGGAAATAGTATAACTTTAGCACTAATATATACAGCAGGACATGTTATAATAGCAATGAATGTTGTGTATTGGATGACAGGCGCAAGTCTTTTTGAAGCAGGATTAGTTGCTTTAGTTGAGCCAAGTATTAACGGCGTTTGGTTTTACATTTTACATAACCTATGGAAAAAATATAACACATGATAAGTTGGGGCATAAGTGCCAATAGTCACGATGGTTCATTAGCAGTATTTGATAATAACGAATTAGTATTTGCTAGCCATACAGAAAGATTTAGCGGGTTAAAAAATGATCCGCACCTTAATAAACCATTGCTTGATTATGCAAGACAGTGGGGTGAACCTAACGAAGTGATATGGTATGAGAAGCCATTTAAGAAAACTGTAAGACAACTATATGCTGGGCAAGGTTGGAACTGGAACGAAAACAATGTTAAGAGTTATCTAAAACATTTTAACATTAATGCACCCTTAGGTTACAGTAACCACCATGAAAGTCATGCAGCCGCAGGATATTACACTAGCGGATTTAAAGATGCAACTGTTATAGTTCTTGACAGTATAGGTGAATGGGAAACTTATACTATCTGGGAAGGTAAAGGAAATAAACTAAAGAAAGTATTTTCGCAAGAATATCCGCACAGTGTAGGATTATGGTATAGTGCAATGACACAACGAGTAGGATTAAAGCCTAATGAAGATGAATATATTCTGATGGGAATGGCTGCATACGGAGATCAAAGAGAACATTATCATCATATGCGAGAAACATTCTTTGAACTTGGGCCGCACGATCATTGGACCTTTCCTGATGTAAAATTTAAACACAATTTACATAGAGGATGTAAATGGTATAGAGAAGGATACAATAAATGGACTGACAAACTTAATATTGCAGCAGCAACACAAAGCATATACGAAGATATATTCATAGGGATAGTTGAACATTGTTTTAACAAATACAAAAGTAAAAATTTAGTTGTAATGGGCGGGTGTGCATTAAACTGTAAGGCAAATAGCAAAGCATCTGCATATTATAAAAATGTATGGATAATGCCTAATCCAGGCGATGCAGGTAGTAGTGTTGGTGCTGTATTAGCACACAAAGGCAAACATATTAAATGGCAAAGTCCTTATTTAGGTTATGATATTGAAGGCGAATATCCTGTAGACAGTTTGTTTAAGGAACTTAAAAGCACAGGTATAGTAGGTGTTGCAAATGGAAAAGCAGAGTTTGGCCCAAGAGCATTAGGTAACAGAAGTTTACTTGCAGACCCGAGGGGACAGGGCATGAAGGACAAAGTAAACTCAATAAAGAAAAGACAAAAATATAGACCATTTGCTCCGGTAATTTTGGCAGAACATGCTGAACAATATTTTTATGGTGATGTAGGACCATACATGCAGTTTACATCTAAATGTAGAAAAGCAAAAGACTTTCCTGCAATTGTACATGTAGACGGAACAAGTAGAGTGCAAACTGTTGGTAAAGATGATAATACAGGGTTACGAGAACTTTTGGAAAGATGGTATGGCAAGACTGGATGTCCAATGTTACTTAACACTAGTTTAAATATCAAAGGAAAGCCGATGGTTAATAACGAAAAGGATGCAAAAAAGTTTGCTCATAAGTACGGTGTGAGTGTATACTAATAGAATAATTATGTATGAAGGTAAAGAAAATTAATGGCAGATACTAAAAATTACGATTACGAAGTCCAAAAAGTTTATTTGGAAATGATGCTGGCTGACGCAGAAACATTTGTGCGTTGTCAAGGTATCTTTGATCATACACTATTTGACAGAAAATTGCAAGATGCTGCAGAGTTTGTAAATGAATACACAAAGCAGTATAGTGTAATGCCTGATTTTGAAACAGTAAATGCAAGTTGCAGAACTGATTTGAAAGCACCAAAAGAACTTAAAGAAGGACATCTACAATGGTTAATGGATGACTTTGAAAGTTTTACAAGGCACAAAGCACTAGAACGTGCAATTATTAATTCAGCAGATTTATTAGAAAAGAATGACTATGGACAAGTAGAAGCCATGGTTAAAGATGCAGTACAAATTGGACTAGCACGTGACATGGGTACAGATTACTTTTTAGATCCAAGAGCAAGACTTATGGGACTTAAAGATAAGAACGGACAGGTTAGCACTGGTTGGGATACTATGGACAGAAAACTGTTTGGTGGTTTTAACAGAGGCGAACTTAATATTTTTGCAGGAGGATCGGGTGCAGGTAAAAGTTTATTCTTAGCAAACTTAGGTGTTAACTGGGCACTACAAGGATTGAATGTTGTTTACTTAACACTTGAACTTAGTGAGCAACTTGTAAGTATGCGTGTAGATAGTATGGTAACAGGTATTACTACAAGAGACATTTTCAAGAACATTGACGATGTTGAAATGAAAGTTAAGATGATTGGTAAGAAGTCGGGTGCATTACAAGTTAAGTATATGCCTAGTGGTAAAACTACAAACGACATTAGAGCGTATTTAAAAGAGTATGAAATTAAAGTAGGCAAGAAAGTAGATGTATTATTAGTAGACTACTTAGACTTGTTGATGCCTGTAGGTAAAAAAATTAGTGCAGAGAACTTGTTTGTTAAAGACAAGTATGTATCAGAAGAACTGCGTAACTTAGCAATGGAATTACAGTGTGTGTTTGTAACTGCGGCACAGTTGAATAGAGGTGCAGTAGAAGAAGTAGAGTTTGATCACTCGCACATTAGTGGTGGACTTAGTAAGATTCAAACAGCAGATAATGTAATAGGTATCTTTACAAGTAGAGCAATGCGTGAACGTGGACGTTATCAATTACAACTTATGAAAACACGTTCTAGTAGTGGTGTAGGACAAAAAGTAGATTTAGAATTTAATATTGAGACACTAAGAATTACTGATCTCGATGAAGATGAACAAGAAGCAACGAACGGTAGTAATAGAGGTAGTAGCAGCATTATAGACAGCATCAAAAGAAAAACAGACGTACAAAACACCCAGGATCCTACAAATGATGATCCAACACAAGGAGTATCAGTAGGTAAAATCAGAGGCAAAGTAGAGTCAACAAAATTGCGTGAGATTTTAAATAACATGGGTGACGATGAGGATATATTATGAACTCGATAAACTCAATAGCAATTGTAGGTGGAGGTACTTCAGGTTGGAGTGCTGCTGCATACATTACTAATAATTTACCAAATTGTAAAGTTACAGTAATTGATAAAGAAATTAGTACTCCTATTGGAGTTGGAGAAGCAACTATTCTTTCGTTTAAGCCTTTTATGGATGCTTGCGGTTTTGATTATTGGGATTGGTTAAACAACATAGATGCTACATCAAAGGCCGGTATCTTATATCCTGATTGGATTAAAGAAGGCAATAAAGTATGGCATCCGTTTAATACATCAGCACCTGTAGTTAACGGATTACGGCAGTACGAAATGTGGACACACAATAGAGATCTTGAGTTTAAGAGATATGCTATTACTTCTTATGATAGTGCAGTAATTCATAATACTGTAGAAGTCGATCCAGGTGCATTCCATATTGATTGTATTAAATATGTTGGATACATTAAAGATAGAATTCAAAATAGATTTATAGACCACATACCGAGTAGTGTCAAAGAAGTTGTTCGTGATGGTAAAAAAGTTACTGGCTTAATATTAGAAAACGATCAACAAATTAAGGCTGACTTGTATATTGACTGTACTGGGTTCCTAAACTTACTTACAGAATCACCAGTAAAAAATAATTTGTATGGACGATTGTTTTGTAATACTGCACAAAGTTGTCATGTTGAGTATAACGACAGGTCTGCAGAATTACACCCGTACACCAAGGCAGTTGCTACTGATGTAGGATGGATTTGGGTTATTCCAACACGCTCTAGGATTGGTTCTGGAATTGTATACGATAAAAATTGTGTAACAGACGAAGAAGCAAAAAACTGTTTGCAGAATTATTGGAACGAACTTGGTCATACTGTTACTAAAACTACAACACATAAATGGAACCCGTATTATAAAAACAATGTATGGGAAGAAAATGTAGTTAGTGTTGGTCTTAGTGCAGGATTTATCGAGCCTCTAGAAAGTACAGGACTAGCATTAATTCATTTAGGTATTACCCAGTTAGTTGATAAAATAAAATACCATAACTATAGTCCGGTAGAAGTTAGTCGTTACAACTTAGAAATGATTACAGCATTTGAAGACGTAATTGACTTTGTTAGTATGCACTATTCTTATACAGAGCGTGATAGTAAATTTTGGAACCATGTTCGAGATAATTATCAACCTAGTGAACGACTACAATGGATTATAGATAATCATATTAATACAGATTATTTAAACAAGATTACAACTAGTGAAGTATGTAAAGTGTTTAGTCCTATGAATTATGCATTGTGGTTAGAACAATTAGGATACAAAAAACGTAACCCTATTGTTCTAAATACTGATGTAGATGTTCGAGCATGCCTTACACAGTATGGCGATGTAATAGAAGCATATGCACATACTTCATACTCAAAATCATCAGAAGAAGTAGAAAAGTATGAAAAATATTGGCAAAGCCAATTTCGGCCTCTTTAATGAGGAACACTAAAGTTACATTGTACCAATGGACCGGAAATAATCATCCAGACGAATACTTTGATATAGATTGGCCGGCTGTACACAAAGAATGTGGTGTAGATCATATAAACTGGCTAAACAGACAACCCCATGATAAATGTCAATTAAGTTTAGAATTTTTCCGTGGCGGTAAAAGATTAATAGTAGAATTTTTCAACAAAGAGACAGCAAATAGATATTACTTAATGTGGGCTAAATAGTAGTATGCGCATACAGGACCTACTATTCGAGCAAGCAGATTTCGTTACAGTCAACAGAAGACTGAATCCTAGACTATGGAGAAATGGCACTCTTAAACCTGAGATAAAAAAGCAATTAATTAAAATTGCAAAAGTATTTGAAGAGTTTATTGGTATTGACATAGAAGTAATTAACTATACAATTACAGGATCAAATGCAAACTATATGTGGACTGAATACAGTGATTTAGATTTACATATTATTGTAAAAGGAATGCCTGATGAAAAAGAACGTGAATTGTTCAATGCTAAAAAAGCATTATGGGCAGAAGAACACAACATCACTATCAAAGGTTTACCTGTAGAATGTTATGTACAAGGATCAGAAGAAGAACACCATTCAACAGGTGTTTATAGTATAGTTACTGATCAGTGGATAGAAAAACCTAAAAAAGTAAAACCAGAAGTTGATGACGCGGCAGTAAAGGCTAAGAAGAACAGTATTCATCATGATATAGAAACTGCACTTCTAAGTAAAGATATTACTAAACTTAGACAAGTTAAAACAAAGATTACACAGATGCGTAAAGCAGGGCTTGCAAAAGCAGGTGAATGGTCTGTTGAGAATCTTGTGTTTAAAATTCTTAGAAATTTAGGAATGATAGACAAACTTACACAAGAAATTAGAGATCTTGAAGACCAAGAATTAAGCCTAGAAACTGCACCAATCTTACAATAATTTTTCCAAAAAACTATTAAATATAGTATAATAGAAGGAACATTCGAACGCATGAGATTGCAAAAGATTAATGTTATAGATCCTTGGATACAAGAGATCATAAAAGACGATCCGGTAAGGGCTGAAATACCTATCGATCATCGAATCAATGAAGACGCTGAAATTTATGCATTATGGAATGACACAGAACTAGGTTCTATAACCTGTGTGTCATATACTGAAGGTATACCTGGAAGTGTAGAAGAAATGTACAGTCTATCAAGTCCCTTTATGGATACTGTGGTGTTCTATACTATTTGGAGTTACACAAAAGGCTCCGGACGTGAATTAATTATCAATGCATCAAAACATATTCTAGAAGAACATCCTACAATTAAAAATATTGTAACACTAAGTCCTAAAACAGAAATGGCTGAGAAGTTTCATATTAGAAATGGTGCATGGCATTTTAGAGAAAATCTTGACACAATAAATTACGCATACAAACTAGATGAAAGAATACATACCCTTTAAGGTAGTAGCAATATTATTGTTAAGCCTTGTCGTTAGTTGTTCTAATGGAATTAAGAACTGTGACTTCAATCCTAGCGTAAAAATAGAATCCAAAACGCCTTCCGAAAATAAAGACGATGAATCTTTATCCAAAAACTTACCTGTACAAGTATCGCCAAAAGGTGAAGTTGCCTGTACTTTTTAGTTGACTTTCAATAACTTATATTATATAGTATAACTATCTGCTCGTAGCTCAGCCGGATAGAGCACTAGTTTGCGGAACTAGAGGCCGGTGGTTCGAATCCACCCGAGCAGGCCAAAAACTAACAAAAGGAATGTATGACAAGTGTAGATATAAATGATGATGACAAAACATTTGAAAACGAACAAAGCACAGTAACTATACCTCTTAAAGAATACGATAGGTTAAGAGAAAAACAAAAATATATTACAGACAAAGATATGATTTCTGTAGTAGATAAAATAGAAGAGCTTGTAAGAGCTTTAAGAAAACATATCGTAAGAACAGACATATAACAACAGAAAGGCAATATGACATCAAAAACAATGTGGACAATAGTAGCAACAATAACAATTGCATTTGTATTATTAGTAACTTCAACTAGTGCAAATGAAACAAAAACAATCAATAACAAAGTAACTCAATTTATCGTAGAAGAAAAGAACGAAATAGTCGAGTACCAAAAAGAAAATTGGCAAAAGGGTAAAGAACAAATTGCACAAAGCAAAAAACAGATTTCTGGTTTTTGGATAAAGGCATGGAGATTAGTAAGACTCTATACTACTGCGCAATAACTAAGTACATGATCGGATCAATTATATTTTTTATAGGATTTACTGTGATGACGTTAAACGAAGGGTTCGTTATAATGCGTCATGTACATCCTTGGTTTGCAAACAAACGTGATGCACTGATTGCTAAACACGGAGCAGCATGGAAGAAGTTTCATGCTACACTGGACTACATATGGATAGGTGGTGTAACAATAGGTATAGCAGTAGACTATACTAATTGGAAGTTTTACGCAACTGTGTTAGCAATATTTTGGGGAATAGTTGCAGTATTTGTCTACTTACCTTTATTAATTAAAAGACTTAAAAAATAAAGTTAATAGCACTGTATAACCTATGCTAGACACCGTCTTAGACGCATTTTAAGCGTCATACAGTGGTGTTTAGTATGCACTACACCACAAACACTACAAGCATTAAAACAGACGTTTTACGTTAGGCTTATAGAATATTATCTTTGCAATTTGGCCTTTAACGCGGCTCTTTTCTTTTCAGTTTCGATTGCTTGTCTTACTTTTCTTCCCCAAGGTAATTTTATTCTATCTACAATTTCTTTACCTTTTTTATTGATATACTCAACGCCTATAAACATATCTTTAAAGTCGCTTTGTACTGCTTTGACTGCTCTCGTTAAACTTAATTGCTCTGTATCTTTTTCATCACCTGCTTCGTTCCAAAAATGGAACTTTCTCATTTTTGCCATTATCTTCCTTGTCCTTTATAAAATTTGTGACTTCGTTTTTTGTGCTTGTTCATACTGCTCATTTTACATCTTCCTTTAGTACCAGCAGTGCTAGATTTTTTAGGCTTGCTTTCATGAGCCACAAAGTTCTTGTGTATTTTCATAACTATCCTTGGGTTAGGTTGAATTTAGTTATGTGAGTAGTTATCTCTTATTGGGGATTATTACAGGTATTTGGCGAAAAAACACAGCCTAATGCGTTTGCTATACCTTGGAAGTTTGGAGGACTTGTTTGTAGTGTGCTATCTTCAACAGCGTGTTCTTGTTCGTACTGTTGTTCTATTTTATCTAGTATAGGTGCTTGACCACAGGCTTGTAGAGCAAGGAGACAGAGTAACAGCATTAAACACAGTGCTAGTCTTGTTTCCCAATTCATACAGGGTATTTAGCGATCGTTAAAATACTTTTTATATACGCAGTTTGCAAAGTTTTTGTGATGTGTTACACTTGGATGCATGTCATTTTCTGCTGTTGGTATACTAGGATCTAGTATTGCTTCACAACTGGTATGATCCATAGGTATTGTGTACCATGTTCTAGGATTAGGTATTTCCCATGGCTCTTGCAGTGAAGTATCAAGGTCTAGTGCTGCACGTTCAAGTTGCTCTATATATGGATCTGTTTCAACACTTAGATGTATAACATTTTTAGTACGTGAACGCAAAAAGCCATCAGTCATAATTTGTAGCAGTAGATTGTTGTGATATCTATCGTATACACCTAGTGGATTAAACGCAGTGTTTGTGCTATCGTGTATAAACTTGTATAGTTCGTCATCAACAGCACTTACTATGTTACTGCCTCTAGCACTTGCACTACTAGCACTCAATCCAAACAGTTTATTGAATCCGGGCCATAGCACTGTGCTTAGACTTTTTTTAGCATCTACATAATGATGTAATGGCACTGATGTTCTAGCAGGCCACTGCATGCTGACTCTGCCTAGATAGGTCCACATAACAACTACTGTATCATCAGGTTGTGCTTGTTGTTGTGCAACTGCACACTGTCTAGCAATCTGCTGAAAGCAACTGCCACGTCGAGCATGATTGACTACCGTCATGTCAAGAGTATCTCCAAGCACTTGAGGCCAAGCATGCTTGCTGGGTGTGCTTAAGAATTCGTCTGACCAATGATTGTCTCTGTCTAGTTCTTGTTGTTGTTCAGTTGTTAGTGGAGGTGCAACTACATCAGGTAGTGCAAAGCCTTGTGTTATACTGCAACCAAATGTGTGTAGTGTACTCATGTTATTGTATTCCGGTTATGTCAAGTTCTTTGGTATCGTCACCTATTGCTCCCGTGGGCATGGTGTTAAATGCTATGCTGTATCTATAGTCTGTGTCGCAGGGGTCTACATGGTGTTTCAGTCTACTGGGAAACAGTATTACGTATCCTGCCTTGATGGGCACTTTGAGTACCTGCCAAGTGTGCGGATTATCTTCTTGCCATTCTACTATAGGCCTAACCATGAATAGATCTTCTGTAAGCAGTGGATTGTGAAAGTTCAAGGGCACACCATCTGTAAGATAGAACACACCACTTACATAACTGTTTGGATGTGTATGCATGTGTATTGGTTGATTCTTTCTCAGTGTGTTACCCCAACTGTTGCCTATCTGTACACTGCGGACACTGTGTCCTTGAGTGTGTACATACTCCAACGCTAGTAGTTCAAGTTCTGATTTGGTCTGCGCAAAGACAGGTGCATCTAGTAAGCGTTGTGTTTGTGTAACTGCACCATTAGGCCCACTGTCTGTTTCTGGCGCACTCTGCAAGTACTCTAGTGCAGCACCTGTGTCCAAATTAACTATAGGGGCTACCCCTATCCATGTGCCAAATATCTGTATCATCTGCATGACTATATTTAAGCATGTGTGGTGCGCAGATGCAGAAAAGCGGCGAAGCCGTTCGCGATTTTGAAAGCCGCGTAGCGGTAAGCGAGATTAGAGCTGCGAAGCAGCAAGCGGTAGCGCAGCAAATTTGTAAGCGATTTTCTGTTGGCCCCGGAGACTGTCGTCACGGTGCTGTACAGTGTGTAGTGGGAATGTTTAGGCTACGTTAGTGCCAGGCGTATACTCTTCAACAAATCCTGTCCATGTGTCACCAGTGCGTCGACTTAGTTTTGCTGCATATTGATCAGCAAAGTCTTGTGCTAGTTTCTTTTGTGACATAGTGAAGTTGTTGCTGTACTGATTGCGATTCTGTACAGTTAGTTTGGTAGTTTCGTTGCGAGCTTTTGCTATGAGTCTTGTTTGCATGATTGTATTTATCCTTTGCGCAAAAGAGTTAGAACTTGTATGTCTAATTTAACACACGCTGTTTGTATCTAGCACATAACAGTGCGTATCTATCTGACTTGAAGTGTGTATTATAACAACACAAGTTCTTAATAATATTTAACGTACAGTTGCATATACTGCTTGTAATAGGCTATTTAGACGCTATTTTAACAGTGTACAGCGTGCTTGATCCTAGTATAGCACATGCTAGTGTACAGTCTCGAGCACTGTGTAGTATTATAGTGTTGCAACTGTTTTGACTGGCATGTATGCCCTTTACAAACAGATCTATTACTGCACTGTGCGTTACTGCGTCACAGTAGTCTGACAGTTTGTTGTCTGGGTATGCTAGTTGCAGTGTGTACATTATGTGCCGCTAGAGTGATCCGTTTCTGCGTCTACACAGTGCATGTAGTCTCTGTAGTGTAGATAGAATGTTCTATGCTGTTTCTTGCGTGTGTCTAGCCAAAAACGTGTTCTATTGATGTGTGCTTCAAACTGTATGTTATGTTCTTGTATACGATTAAACAGCAGTGGCGTGTTCACAAAGTCTCGGGTGTATACACAGTACTGTTTAATCATTCATGTATTTCCTTGCTACCAGTAGATTGCAAGTTACTATAACAACAAAATCACGTTCGTATACCACATACTGTGTAGGTTTGCGATAGCGGCGATGTGTTACTAACTTGCGCATGTGTATATTTATTGCCCAAATGGGTCTA
>Ga0257114_1000914_pt1 | contig 22269 bp, 16 predicted proteins | sample SI112_10mmetaG_FD_190149 | JGI IMG/M metagenome (GOLD analysis project Ga0257114, IMG submission 190149) | Marine microbial communities from Saanich Inlet, British Columbia, Canada - SI112_10m | ecosystem: Environmental > Aquatic > Marine > Inlet | place: Canada: British Columbia | collected...
CTACGAATTTGGCTATTGAGGGCCATTCTTTGAAATTTCAAAAATTTAAAAATTTCTACACCGAATTTAAAGAAAAAAGTCTACGACTTTTTAAAAAATAATGGTCTAACAAATGGGTGCAGTTCTGTGGAAAAAGGAGCGGAATTTGAGATGAAATTTCCAAACTAAATTTATCTTAAATGAGTTGACTTCAACTCTCTTCCGAGCGTTCATGAAGGTAGGGCTAGCGAGCCATTATTAACCATTTATTAGGTAAAAAATGAACGATAAAACCACTTTACAAAACCACCTTGAATCATTCAAATCTCAGATGAAGGAAGTAAATGAATCGCTCTATAAATTTGAATCTGAGTTTGAAAAAGAAAAAGCTAAAATTGAGCAGTTAAGACATTCATTCTGTTTTATCTCAAAATTAATCAATAAAGATTTAATCAAGCAAATTGACTTAAACAGTTCGTTGTTAGAGAAAATTGGCAAATTGCTTGAAGAAAGATAAGCTCTCAATTATTTTGCAATAATGATGCTGATTTCCGCTGATTCAAGATTATTTGATATAAAATCTTGAATTGCTCTTTGAGATAAACTGTTAGCTAATTCTTCTTTTATTTCTTCATATTTAGCTATTTGAGCCTCTCTTTCTTCTTCTAATTTTATAATTACCCAATTATCAGCCAAAGATATTGGCTTTGATATTTGTCCCTTTTTAAGAGTTTTGGTTGCCTCAATTATTTCAGGATTTAATTTATCTTTTAAAACAAATCCTAAATCACCACCATTTTTTGCAGAGGTTTTATCTAGTGATTTTCTCTTTGCTTGTTTTGCAAATGAATTTGGGTATTTAGATATAGTTTTATATAGTGAATCTGCCTCTTGTTTAGTTTTAACTGAAATAAATCGGATTCTGATTTCTTTTTTATTTTTTAACTCACTTACAAGCTTATCATAATGGCTTTTGACATTTTCTTCCTTGGAAGTTTTCCTAGCAATATCATCGTAAAGATTCTGCTTTAATATTTCAGTTTCAAAAGTTTTTAAAGACTCTTTATATTCATCGGTTTTATGAAGTTTTCTCTTTTTAGCCTCTTTATAAGCAATTTCTTTTAAAATTGCTTCTTTAATAACCAATTCCTTTTGATCAGCATTTAAATCCCTAAAAGTGAGCCCCCTTAATTTATCGTTTCTTAATATAAGTTTTCCTAGTTCATTTTGAGCCTCTCTTAGCGTTATTTCTCCACCTTTATATTTAGAAACTATAGTTTTTGATGGATCTGCTATTTTTTCATTAGACTCACTAAGTAAAATATATGAAATAGCTGAAATTAATATTAATGCTATTGCTGATATGATAATTATTTTTTTATTTTTCATCTCGTAGTTACTTAATTTCCTAAATTATAAATTTCTTTAACCAAGCCTTTTAAAACCTTTTTTAAGTCCTTAACTTCATTTTGAGGACCATTATTGCCTGACGAGGCTCTTATTAGAAGTTCAAATGGAAATCTTTTAACTGTGTAATCTTTAGAATTACTTTCGGCCACTACTTTTCCATCTTTTAAAATTTTAGCCTTATGCGACATAGCAAAATTATGATATGATAAGTTGCTAAAAGTATCATTCAGCAATCTTTCATACTCAATTTCTAAAGATATATTCAGTGAATTATTCTTGTTGCCAGAATAGATATTTAAATCTTTCAAATCTTGATTTATTATATCTTTAATGATCGATGCCATTTCTTTTTCATTAGGGTAACCAGGATACTGACCTCTTTTAAATCTAATAGCATTTCCTTCTAATTTTTTTGCCTTTCCTTCAACAAATTTAACATCAACATTTGAGACATAATAATGTGTTTGGTTTTTTACTATAGGGGTTGGTTTTTGCAGATAAGTAAATGAGTTGCTTGAGCAAGAAGCAATAAATATAAAACAAGTTATGATTAATAATTTTTTCATTTTTTATTTTTGTTAATTGTTAGTAGTTTGATTATTTTTTTCAGAAGGCACATAGAAGCCCCATACACAATTTGAAAATTCGCCAGCAGCAAATTTTATTTCTTCACCAGAATCAATGAAAATCTTATATACATTCATTTTGTGATTCTGCCCATACCTAGGGTCTTTTACAGTTATATGATTTTCACTTGTATCTTCCCAATCATATTCCCATACGTTATGGCCATTTATTTTTACAGGTTTCTTACCTAATGATACACCAATGTAATTCCAGTTAGTCATTAATTTTTATTTTTTTAAATTTCTTCATATATAGAATTTGCAGTTTCCCACATTTCACTAAATAAATCACATTGTTTCATATTAAATGCTCCATAATCAGTAATCCTGCTCGCATGAATCAAGTGATCATCCAAAACTTTTTTTAATTCTCCCTCAGACTGACAATTTTTTATTATTGGAATTATTTCTTTAAAAAAATTTACTGACGAATTTTTTGTCTGCTCTAAAGAGTCTATTAAATTATCTATTTTTTTTATAAGATTTTCTACCTTTTCTTTCATTGCCTAAAACTATTTGGTAATTTATCAGTCCTTATTATTGTTGATTTTGGAAGATTCTTTGTATCTATAACACCCTGATAATCTTTCCCATTATAAATTTTACCTGATAAAGATTTTTGTGAAGCAGCTCCTCCTTCGCTAATCCAAGTTCCTTTTTGAGGCTTAAATGTTGTTACTCTATCAATCTCACCCCAGTTTTTATCAATTGCCAATCCTTGCCTTAGCTGCTCTTCGTTTGAATATTTTTTATCAGTAACATATGTAAACTTTTTCCCCGTTCTGTTTTCTTTTCCGTGATACTTATAAAAAATCTCATCTCCAGAAGCCTGTCTATTTGCATACTCTCCATCTAAAAAATTCTTAGAATGCTCTTTAGGAAGTTTTTGTCCTTGCTTTGCTACCTTTGCTACATCATCTCCTTTTCCGAACAACCTAGCAACCTTAGTTGCTCCAGCTGGTGCATATGGAATAGCAAGGGCTGTGCTATCTGATGCTAAATCTATTAAACCTTCTTTTACTAGTTGTTGATCTTTAGTAATTTTACCATATCCAATTTTGGCAACATCGTAACCAACCATTGCTAAATCCAATAAAGTATCCACAGGTAGATTATCCCTATTTTCAACTTTAACTAAATTAGATTTATTGGTATTTTGATTTAGGAGAAAGTTATTTCTAGCATTATAAGCCTGATTATATTGTGCCCCAGTTGGTTTGTAGGAAGAATTATCTGCAGTTCTAATCCCATAATTATTAGCATTGTAACCTGTTTGCTGATAACCTGAATTAATTTTTGAATATTTATTCCAATCATTAACTGAATCTTTACCAATCATATTGGCATGCATCTCGTCTCCACCTCCTGCATGTGCTCTCTCATGGCCGTCAGTGAATATTAAATGCGTTTCATTTGTTCCTACGCTAGCAACATTAACATAAGCTTGCTGACCTTCTTGGTCATACATACCAGCAGAGCGATCATTTTCATTGCTGTAAACTTTTACTCCTTCTCCAGAATCTGAGCCCTGATTCAAAGCATATTCAAGATTCTCTGGAGATTGACCTCTGTCAGCATTTTTTATTATATCTCTTGCAGCATTATCTCTGCTTCTAGCAATATTTCTAGTTTGTGTCTTTTGCTTATCTACAAAAGTATCAATAACAGATTTATTGCCCGTGCTATTAGTTACAGCTTCATAAGCATTAGAAACAGTATCAGTTAAATGGTTTCCAACTGTTAGAATATTGTTGTCAAAATTCTTGAAAGCATCTTTAACCTTGTCTGGATTTGTTAGAAGATCAACTGGAATAGATAAAGTCCCTTCAAAATCAGCATTAGTAAAATCTATATCTTTCTTAACTGTTTGATTATCAATATTTCCTGCAACATTAACAGAATTTGATGCTAATAGATTTGTTAGATTTTCTGCTTCACTTAAATTATTATCATTGCTTGCAAGCTCTACAATTCCTGTTCTTTTACCTGTGGTCTTTTTAAATATTTCAGTTGCACCAAGAGATATAGAAGCATTATTTACAGCTGGGTTATCCAATCCAACACCAAGACTTAATCCAAAAGAAGAACCTTGCTGTTCATAAGTATCTTGAAGAGTTTCTAGATTTAAATCTCCTCCAACATTTAGTGCTACTTTATTAGCAGTTACATTTCCACCTTTGATGTTAGTGTCTCCAGTTGTGTTTAGGTTAAATGTTCCATTTTCTGCTAATATTTCAGAATTTGTATGAGTATTTTGTAAAACAAAATTATCCGATTGATTAAATCCTGCTGATAGTCCAACACCATTATTTCCTACTGAAACACTGGCGGTAGTTGTTTTAGAGCCAAATTCCGATTGGAAGGTGCTTTCACCAGATTTAATATTAGCTTTTTGTGCAGTTATACTTACATCACCATTATTACTAGCAAGTAATGACCCAGTTTGATTATATTCATTGCCAGCATTTATATCTATATTATTTCCAGCAATAAATGTTGATCCCACTGAACTTGAAGCATCTGTTTTTAGGAAGTCAGTATGGTGGGTTGTATCCATATATCCTGCTGCATACATACCTGTTCCAAGTGAGGTGCTAGCTGCTTGGGCTGCATTGGCAGCTGACATCGCTAAATTAGCGGTTGCCGTTGCAACTCCTGCTGTAGCAAGAGCTACCTGAGTATATGCTAAATCAACAGCTTTTTGACTTGCTCTACCTTGGCCTTTTAAATTTTTCATCTTGCTAAGCTTTTTCTTAGCTTTTTTTAGATTTTTAGTTGCGTCAGCAAGAGCCTTAGCAGCATAACCAGTGTCAACATAAGCATTTCCAACTTTAACACCGACTTCAACTTCTAACTTTGAATTCTCGGTATTAGTTTTTTGAGTATTTTTAGCATCGCTTAGATTAAAATTCCCTCCAGTTTTAATTGTGGCATCATTATTAACAGCAATATTTGAAGCAATTATATCAACATCATTTGTAGAATTAACCAATAGGTTATTACCAATGCTTACATTAGACGCTTTTTGTGTTGTGGTTTGTTCTTGATAAACTTGCTCTTCTCCTGTTCCCTTAATTCCAGCCTTAAAGCTTCCATTTTCAAATCTGGCATCAGTTTCTCCAATTTCTATTGATTTATCTTTTGTATAAGAGGAAGAATTTTCAGCAACAGAAATAATATCAACTTTAGCCGCATTAATATTTCCATCACCTTTAACATTAACATTTGAACCTTCAATTTTTAGATTCTCGGTAGCGTTAACATTTAAATTTCCACCAACTAAAACTGTTGATGAATGCTGGGTTGTTGTAGAACTTCCTGTTTTACTTACTGTTTTAGTGATTATAGCTTCGCTTTGACCAGAATTAGAGTTGTTTCCCGTTATTCTACCTTGGGATTTGTCAATTTGCTCATTCATTTTTTCAGCAAGCTTATCGCTTCCCGGCAAGATGCCTCCAGCAACTACAGCATCTACTAGCTTGTCTTGAGCTTTATCAATGATTTTATCAAGTTTTTTGTTTAACTTGTCAGCAACAGGATTTATTCCTCCAAGACTAGTTACTTGACCAACAACAGACATTGCAGCATTTATGGGATTGAAAGAGGTTGATTTATGTTCTTCCCAATGTTCACTTTTTAATTCTGCTGATTTAATCGTTACATTCTGAACTGAACTACCACTTACTGTCTCAAAAGTTCCATCTGCCTTAGTTTTTAGTGAGCCATCTGTATTCTGTGCGATGGTAAATTCACCAAAACTTAAATCATTGTTAATTTCTAAATTTGAACCTTGAACAGTTACATCTCCAAGCTCTGCAGTTACCGCAAGATCATTATTAAAAATTAAATTACTTTCTGCTGCGGCTTCTTGATAATCATAAACTTTACTACTGCTTTTTGATAAATTACCTTTTTTCTTAGATGTTGTGAAGGTTTTTGCTGAATTGATGCCATTTTCAATATTAATATTACCAGCTTGAGAAACTATCTGGCCATTTTCTCCTTTTACATTACTAGCAATGATATCAATATCACTGACTGAATCTAGGTTTACATCACCGCCAACAATTATATTAGAAGCAACCCCCGTTTTGGTTTCAGTTAAAGATGAAGAACTTTTGCTCTTTCCAAGACTTCCCTTTTTCTTGCTGCTTGTATATTTGTAATAAGAATCTTCAGCAGAAACTAGATTTAGTTCATTACCAGTGGTTATACTTGCATTATTGCCGACTACAACATCACTTCCTTTGATGGTGGTATCATTCCCTGATACTATTAATAAATCACCCAATGTACTCACCGAACTTGAAACATTGGTAACTTTTTTCATGACGTTGGCGCCATTTCCATCTGTTAAATCGACATTCTCTTGTAAAATATCAGTAGTAATATTAACGTCATTTCCAGCAGACAAGCTTGTATTTCCACCTGAATTTATAATGCTACCTATTAAGTCAATATTATTTCCTGAACTTAGAGTTACATCTCCACCAGATTCAACTTCTCCTCTTGATAAAATTAGATCGATGTAATTCTTATTATCTCCTCTTCTTAGCTTTGTATTTGTACTAACAAAATCATTTCCAGCAGAAATCGAAACTGAGTTGTTTCCTTTGATTTTAGCACCTTCATTTACAATGTCATTGCTTGCTATAAGACTTACATCATCTGCTTCAATAATATTTCCATCATCGCTTAAATTTTCTCTAGTTAGTTTTGCAAGAAATAATTTGGGTACTAAAACTTTTTTTACTTCTCCATTTCCAAGGTCAACCTCTTCTTCAACAAGCCATACTATATCCTTACTAAGAGAGTTAATTTGATCCCCCGTTAGCGTTACTCCTGCAACTAACTCAATACCTTCTGATTTTAATTTATTATATTCATCGTAAGCATTATCATAAAGATTTTGTAATTGCTCTAAACTACTCTCAGTTCCGTCATTTAGAAACTTCTTATCAGTTTTTTCTCTGATTGATTCTTCAACCAATTTACTTTCCGCATATGCATCTCCGATTAAGACAATAGTTTGATCATCTGGATCATAGCCAATTCTTTCCAAGAAATATTTTGAACCTTTAAATTTATCTATATCAATAAGACTGATGTTAGTTTCAATTAGGTATTTGAAACCTGGTGTTTGCTGATTTAAACTTGCAGAATCGCTAACTTTAAATAATCCGTTAGAACCTTGAGGTAGCTTAGTATCAATTTCTATTACTCCAGTATCTTTTATTTTTGATATTTCAACTGATTTTGTACCAGTATCTTTAGTTGCTATATCCCTTGCGTTTAATCCTATTCTTGATCCTCTGAAAGCGCCATTATTTTCAATTGTACTAGATATTGAAGAACTTACTGCTCCACTTGAAACAATTGAAGATGCAGTGGTTGAATATAAAGCTTCATTTCTGTATCCAGAATAGCTTCCAGCTCTATTTCTAGTTCTTCCCCTTTTTTTGTATTTGTAATGCCAAGCATAATCTGTTCTTAAATTATGAACAGTAAATCCAGTTCTGCTATTGAGTAAATTCGATCCTATTAAATCTACCTTATTTTTACCATAGATATAGCTACCTCTATTATTAATAGAGTTGGAGTTAATTACTAAATCACCACCAGAATATACATACCCCTGATCCGTTGTTAAGGTTGATACAGCATATTCGTATCCAGTTACAACCGTGTTTTTGAAAGGTCTTGCACCTGTTGCATGATATAATCTATTATGGCCGCTTCCTCCATTCCAATTATCAACTCCATTATTATTAAAAATATTAGAAGTAATATTTAAGTTTCCTTCTGCTTCAATATTTCCAGCTGTATTTGTAATATAAGCGTTTCCTGAATCATTAGTTGCATTCAATGCTACAATACCCTCAGAAAGTATATAACCATTATCATTATGAAGATAACTTTTTGTACTAAGGTCTACTTTGGTTGAAGAGTAAAAAACACTTGGATTGTAAATATAGCCATTTGCATTCACAGTCAAATCAGACACAGAGGCGACTTGACCACGATTTTCTAGATTTCTTCCAAGTACAATATCAATAGTATTATTTGATAATACTTTACCATAATTGATAATGTCATTACTGATATTTATATTACTTGCTCCTACGCTATTTATTGAGCCAGTATCATGGTTTACCAGGTTATTTTTGGCCCATAATTCCAAAGTAGTTCCTGATATTATGCTGCCATAATTTATAATATCTTGAAATGAGTCTATCTTTATTGAGGTTGCTGAAGTAAGGCTTGCATCTTTATTATTTGTAAAATTACCACTATTTGTTAGTAAGTTAATAAAACTACCAGATGAGACAGTGCCATTATTTGTAATTGAATTAGCGCTAATATCGATTTCATTATTGGCATTTAATATACCTTCAATTGTGTAATCCTCATTTAGTGCTAAAGATATACTTCCTGCTGATAATATCTGCCCACTGTTATTAGCTACATTTTTACTGGCCTGAATAGATATAAGACTATTTGTACCATAAGCCAATATCGATCCTTTTTCATTGTTTTTAAAAATCCCAGAATCTGAGGTTAGCGTAATATTTCCACCAGCTTCAATTCGACCAGAATTTGAATTATCTACATTGCTGGCAATAAGATTACCTAAAGCATCAATTACTCCCAATTGATTATTAAAACCTTGAGAAATTATTGTAACATTATTTCCAACTACATTTCCGCTTTTATTAGTAAAGCTATTTGCATTAATTATATTATCCCCCTTGTTTGTTACAACAAGACCAGATTTATTATTAAAAATATTGGTACTGATATCTGAAGAATTACCTCCAAATATAAGTCCATTTTCATTATCTATATTTGCACTAGACTTAATTATTAATTTATCAAAGCTTTTGATTTGACCTTGATTATTTGATAATGTGTCACTTTCAATGTTAATTATATTTTCCGCCTCAAATATTCCTTTGTTGTTAATATTTTTAGCAGTGATTTTTAAAACGTCTTTACTATATAGGTAACTGGCTACAGTTGATCCAATATCTTCATCTGAATATAAATCTATTAAATTATTACTTTTAATAACATTATCACTTAAATCTAAGGACTTATTGCTTTTCAATACAACCTGATTTAAACCAGTGATTTTAGCATTATTAGTAACTACTTCAGAAGCATTAATTTTAGCATTATTCCCTGCTTCTACTAAACTGTCATTTGCAAGTTCAATTTTTCCTTTGTTTGAATTTAAATTGACATTTGCCGTTTTTGAATATGAATGATTATTTTGCTTTATGTCTCCATTATTTGATTGAACAGCAACATCTTTGTTTGCAAAGGCGCTTTTAAACTCAATTCTACCATCAGCAGTTACAGTCAAACTATCTTGTTTTGCAACCAAATCTGCTTTTGTATTAACTCCAACACCATTTTCTGTTGATTTAAAGATAATTCTATTAGCAAATACACCTCCAAGAGCTGTGGAATCAATGGCGATTACCGGCTTATTTTCATCATCAGATTCTTTTGATGTTACTTCTCCAGTTTGGTAGTTGTAAAAATTATTACCTGTTTTTACATTAAGATTCTTGGCATGAATTTCGGCATTTATTTTTGTTGTTCTGGTTACAATATCAAAGTGATCTAAGTTAGAGGCATTTAAACCTTGACCCTCAATTAATATTTGTCCCTTTTGATCAATATTTGCACCAACAAAATTAGAGCCATCAAACTTACTTCTCCCAGTTGCAAGAGTAACTCTTGGGGTATTGATAAATCCACATCCATTACAGGTAATTCCGTTAGGATTCATCAAAAGATAGTCTGCATTTCTACCAAAAATTTCAGTAGGGCCAAATAATTTTGATGTTCTATTTGATGTAACCTCATTTAAAATTACATTAGCTTCTCTTCCATTAGTAAAATTTGGATTACCATATAATGCACCAGCAAGATTAGAAACTCCTATGTTAGCACTATTATTCATTACCGCACCTTCTCGGCCCACATTAAAATCTCCAAAACGATTATGTGATAATCCAGAGCCGTTCGGTGATGCTATATTTACAATTGGGATATTATTTTGTGACCTATCAAGACCAGTGTTCGTCGTACCATCAACGGTTATATTTCCTGCAGAAGTGCTAACGGATGAATTCATCATTGAAGTTGTGGCAGCAGCAAAAGCAGCCTGCTCAAATACCAAAGTAAATGATACTGTGCAGGCTATAATTTTCCTAAAAAATAGTTTTGTGTTTTTTGAACTTTTAAAAACCATCTTCTGTTTGCATTTATCTAAAGGGTTAGTGATTATGACCTTTAATTTTCTAATAAAAACAAACACAATTCCAATTTATTATTGACTAGAATTTGTATCTAAAAGAAATTTCAATCTCATCTCTGTCTCTATCACTTGATGTTACAACAGTTCCAGTTGAATCAGTATTATGAACATCTTCGACAGTAATATAATTATAAGCAACTGATACTAAGGCCTTATCAGGAAATATTGAATAATTTAATCTAGTTCCAAGATTTATTTCATCTCTACCTTGGATTTTATTAGTTTTGTCTATTTTATAAGAACCTCTTAATAGCTGAGATAGTGATGCATTAAGAGATAGGTTTTGGTTAAATTTATATTGTCCAGTAATTCCAAATTCAGTATCAATAGATGAGTCAATTTTTTCAACAGCATGATCAAACATTAACTCAGTTTTTGCGTCATCTAAATATCTGACGGATGCATCTACCTTAAATGAAACTTTATCAAATAACATACCATAAGAACCAGCTATTTCATACTCACTTCTACCGCTTGCAACATTTCCTCCTTTCGAAGAATCTCCTGTTTTGCTATTAATTATATTTGGTGCATAAGAAAGCTCAAGATCAGAAAAGAATCCATTATTATCATTGTCAGCAAATCTATATCCTACTGATAATTCTGGATTAGAAACACCATTATTAACAGTTTCTGTGAATTGGCCAGTTGTGCTGCTTATATCTTTTTGATTAGAATCAATATAAGATATTTCTAAATTTGTGTATAATTTGTCCGTAATACCAAAAGATACTCTTTCTTTTAAAGTTTGTATTCTTAGTTCCTGTTTGTCATTTACTCCATCTTTGTAAGTAGCATCAGAATAATTATACGATGTTTCACTTATAATTTCCTTTGATTTTGGGATAAAGAATATACTATCAAGACTATTGCTTGCATTAGCATTTGATACAAAAAGAATAGCTGCTGGAATAAGAAATAAATACCTCATATTTTTATATTTTAAAGTTAATTAACAAAAAATAGCTCTTGATTTTATATTTTATTTTTTTAAAAAGCAATTTTTTCTAGAATTTCAAGCTCAAACTACTATAAATTTCACTTGATTCGCCAATAAAAGCTGTTGTTTTGAGAGATTTAGCATAAGTAATATCAAAAGAAATATTATCTCCACTAAATTTAAAACCTGTTGCCATACCGCTTAAATATGCTTTGCCCTCATTAAATCCAGATGTCTTTCCTCCTCTTTGGCGGGCAGTACCAATATCATAACCAATGAAAATTTGAGATTTTCTAATGGTGTTGTTGATGTTAAATTTTTCAGTAATAAATCCTGGTAAATAAAGGCCAAAATCATTTGATAAATAAGCACCGCTATCTCCAGCAGCAGACTTATCTTTATATCCTCTGACTGAATATTGATCTCCAATAAATATTTGTTCGGAAGAAAATAGTGAATGAGGGGAATATTGAGCCTCAAGAGAGCTCGTTAGATAAAATTTAAGTCTTTTTATTGGTAAATTTTTGTAATATCTACCAGAAAACTTATATTTTGTAAATTGAGCTCTAGGTGTTAATCCATCTATTCCAGCTTCATCCTTCTTTGCATCAAAAATCGAAAGACCTCTTATATAAGATAATACATAGCTAAAATACCCATATTTACTACTATTTATGGTATGTTCAAAAGCAGGTCTAATTATTGATAGTTTTCTTGAGCCAGTTGGCACTCTTGATCCCTGTAAAAAACTAGCTATATCATATAAATCCAGTTTTGTCATAAGAGAAAATTCATTAACTTGTCCTCTGTAAATTTTTCTTTTTATATGAAATGTTCTGCTCTTATTAAAACCACTACTTTTAATACTATTGTTAGTTGAGGTAATTGTACTTAAATATCTTGATTCACTATAAGAAACTCCAGACTCCCAATAACCAAAAGGAACTGTAATTCCAAAAAATTTACTCCTTGAGTATTTTTCTTCATCATTATGTTCATTATCCTTTGTATAGCTAGCATATATACTCTCATTCAAACCTAGGATATTATTCTGGGTTATACTAGCTCTTCTTCTTTTTTCACCAGTTGGCTCTTGTCCTGAATTATTATATCCAAAACCAATAGAGGGTGTTTTTTTAATCTTACCTTTGATTATCACAATAGAAAATCCCTCTTGACTACCAGGCAATATATCCATAACAACATTATTTCCATCCAATCTATTCAATTGTGACAAGCCTTGTTCGATATCTCTGATATTAAATATTTTTCCCTCTAGATTGCCAAAGGCTGTTAATTTCCTAGATTTATTGAATATCTCTAATTTGCTTTTAAGATTTTTATCAAAATTAATTTTTTCTAATTTTCCTTCAACTACATAAATTTTAAGAATTCCTGTTGATATATCTTGCGGATTAACAAAGGCTTTACTAGTTACATAGCCTTTATTTATATAAAAATTAGTAATTCTTCTAGTGATGTTATTTAGAAGTGTAGGCTCTATGCACTGACCAATAAAATCTTTGATAACTTTATTAATTTTTCTTTTTGAAAAAATCTCAGAATTTTCTATTACTACTTCCTTTAATTTAAAGCATTTGCCTGCAAATTTTTTATCAATTTTCTTTTCAGGCTTCTCTGTGAATTCTTCAGGCAATTTTATTTTAATATCTTCACTTTTTCTTTTCTCAAATATTTTTCTATTTCGCTCGAACTCTTCTATTTTTTGTCTTATTTGCTGATTTTGTTCTTGTTGCAGTATTATTTGATCATTGGTAGTTGCAAATGAAGTTTTGCAAGCAAGAATACCAATTAATGTGATTAAGTGTAGATTGAATAAAATTTGAATAGTTTTTTTAATGTCTTTCTAGATTTCATTGTGACCTAAAAATTTTTTAACCACTTCCTTTTCATCAGTATCTTTTGAAAATAAATCTTTTTTTACAGAGAAAAAATGACAACAATTTCTCATATATTTTTTAGCATTCTTGATCATTTCCATAGATTCTTTTTTGCTGTTATTATGAGGAATGTTTAGTAAATACTCGATAGACCAGAAATAATTTTTACCTTTAAATATCATCATGGTAGAAAAGGCTTTTTGCCCCGGTAGACAAATTTGCTTTATGTTTGGCTTGCACGGCTTTTCATAAGAGACTGTTATCGTGTCAAACTTTCCTAAAGCTAAATCCTTTGCAACCAACCTTTTATAAGGTTTAAAATTTTTCACTATATAATTATCTCTTCTAGAAAAATAATAATTTAAGTCATCTTTTTTGATATTAAATTTAAAATCTTTGGCAATAATTAACATCCTATCCCAACTTAAACGAGAATATGTTGGCTCATAAACAAACTCATCAACAATCGAATCTTTACTTCTTCTAGAATAGCTATTTTGAATAAAATCTTCAGGAATCTGGACTGCTATGTAATAGTTATTTATTTCATCATCATCTATTTTTATTACTTCATGCCTTAGATTATTTTTAAACTCTCCATTGTTAAATGAAACAAGATTGCCTTCCGTAAAATTAGGACTACAAGCTCCGATAAGCAAAATTATTGGCAAGAAAATAATGTGGAATAAATACCTATTTTTAATCATTTTAATTTCTTTCTAATTTTATTTTATGTTTCATTAAACGTCTAAAAATACATTTTAAGGAGCAAATATTTTTTTAATTTCACTCCTCTCTTGTGTTCTATTATTTTCTATCCTATTCTATATAGAAAGTTTTTTAATTCAACAGAACATATTGCTTAATTTTTATGAGTATCATTGAAAAGAACGACATAATGACGATGAAGGAACTGGCTGATTACCTTAAAATAGCCGAAAAAACAGCATATCGTTTTGCGTCTGATAAAAAGATTCCTGGATTTAAGGTTGGCAATGCTTGGAGATTTAGAAAAAGTGAAATTGATAATTGGATTAAAAAACAGGAAAAAACGAAATAGAAAAATTATGACAAATATAATGCAATATGAATCAAAAATTTGGGCAACTGCGGATCTTCTTCGTGGCGTTGGATTTAAAGAAAGTACCTTTCCTGAATTTATGATGCCATTTTTTGCTTTAATGATGGTTGAAAGTAGACTCATCAGAGGAGCTGAGAAAATTCGTGCAGAATTTGATTTACCAAGCCAAATGGATGATTTTTTGGCAGAAGTGCAGGAAATGGGGCAAGGCTATAATGAATATATTTTAAAAAATAATAAATCGTTAATTGATATTGTAAAAAATGACAAAACCTACCAGACAGATTTTGAGCAATATCTCAAAAGTTTTGATCTTGGAACTCAAGAATTACTGGGTGTAAATAAGGGAGAATCTGAAGAGAAGTATTTAAATATAACTGGTAAAGCTGGGCAGTTAAGTAAAAAAGGTATTCTTTTTGACTTTGTCAAAGCATGGGCAGAAATAGACCTGAAACCTTTCAATAACTCAGAGATAACGACTCTTGAAGAGCATATAAAAGAAGATGGGCTGATATGTCCGCAGAAACAGCTGGAGAGCAATATACGCCAAATGACATAATTTCTTTAATTGGCGAAATATGTGCTCATAAAATACCAAAAAATGATAGTTTTATTACTATCTATGACCCTGCTTGCGGTGGTGGTAATATGGTTTTTGGTGTGGAAGATAAAATAAAAGAAAAATTATATAGACCAACTGCTACTTTTGGACAAGATTGGAATGATGCTTTATACGCCCTTGCAAAAATTGAAAGTCGCTTTCGTGAAGATTCAGATATTTGTTACGGAAATACACTTACTTCCATTCCTCACATTGGTAAAAAGTTTGATGTTATTGTAGCAAACCCTCCTTATGGGGTGGATTGGAAAGGATATGAAAAAGACATAAAAAATGATAAAACTGAAAGATTTGTTGCTCTTCCATCCATTTCTGACGGACAGTTAATTTTTGCTCAACATATCGTTTATCAACTCGCAGAAGAAGGAATTGCGGTTGTTGTTCTTAATGGATCAAGTCTTTTTAGCGGCGACGCAGGAAGCGGAGAAAGTCAAATTCGTAAATATTTCTTTGATAATGATTGGGTGGAGGCATTAATACAGCTTCCAACTGACGAGTTCTTTAATACCAACATTTATACCTACCTTTGGATATTTAATAAAAACAAACCAACAAATAGAAAAAACAAAGTACTTCTCATTAATGCTAGTGAGAAGTTCCAGCCCTTGAAGAAGAATAAAGGTAAAAAGAGAAAAGAAATTACTCCATATTACCAAAATATAATTGTAGAAGCTCTTGATAAATTTGAAGATAATGATTTTTCAAAAGTATTTGATAAAGATTTTTTCTATTTCAACAAACAGTCCTTAACATTAACCAATCTTGATGAGAATCAAAAAAGCTTAGAAAGTTATTTAGATGGCAAAAAATCTCTTAAATTAAATCCTATTAAAATTACCAAAGATGAAGAAATAATTTTTGATCAATTTGAAATATCAGAATTTCCAGAAAATTTCACTAATTTAAAAAATTATAATAAGGAATTTTTGCAACCAAAAACCAGTGAGATTTGCTATAAAGAGCAGAATTTAAAAATTATTACAGATAAAGAAATTTATTATTTTGATAATGAAAAAGAAACTATCATCAAAGAAATAAATGGCAAAAAGGAAGAGCTTGGCTGTGGAAAGATTATCATTAAATCAAGCTATAAAAAAGCTACTAAAACACAAAATGAGAAAATCATTATTATTGCCGAGCTAATCGCTGACTATCAAAAAGATTATGAAATTATTCCTTTCTCAAGAGATGAAATAGAAAATAAAAGAAATATTGATGAATTTATGAAAAAATATATTTCTAAGCCTTTTGAGTTATTAGAAAATGTCGTTGGCGTAGAGGTTAATTTTAACAAAGTATTTTACAAACCAGAAAAACTAAGACCTCTTACAGAAATTACTAATGAAATTAAAAGCCTTGATGATGAGCTAAAGATTTTAGAATCTAATCTTGGGATATGAATATGAAATTTAAAAGATACGAAAAATATAAATCATCAGATATAGATTGGCTAGGAGAAATTCCAGAGGGTTGGGAGAATTATAGGATCAATTGGATTAGCAAAATAGTTAGAGGAAATACAGGATTTAAAAAAGATGAGCTTTTGGATAATGGTGAATATATTGCTTTGCAGTATGGAAAAACATATAAAGTTGATGAAATTAATAAGAAATTCAAATTTTATGTAAATAATGAATTCTTTAAAACTGATCAACTCGTTCATTACGGAGATACTATATTAATATCAACTTCCGAAACTATTGAGGATTTAGGTCACTCTTGTTTCTATAATAGAAATGACGTGGGTCTGATAGGTGGAGAACAGATACTATTAAAACCAAATAATAAATTTATATTCGAAAAATATCTCTATTATTATTCAAAAGTATTTTATAACGAACTAACTAAATGTGCCTCAGGTTTAAAAGTGTTTAGGTACGGCACTGACAATCTAAAAAATATATTTATACCGCTTCCATCCACAATAGAGCAAAAACAAATAACAACTTACCTCGACAAACAAACCTCATTCATTGATAAAAAAATAGAGCTTTTAAAAGCAAAGAAGCAAAAATATACTGAACTCAAAAAAATTCTTATCAGCGAAACAGTTACGAAGGGCCTGGATAAAAATGTAGCAATGAAAGATAGCGGAATTGAATGGATCGGACAGATACCAAAACATTGGGAGGTTAAAAGATTAAAAGATAATGTTATTTGTTTTAATGGTGGAGCATTTAAGGAAAGCTTGGCAGAAGAAGGTCTTCCAATTATAAAAATTAAACAATTAGTTTCTAGTTCTAATGCTGTAGAATTTTGCAATCCTGACTCTCCCAAAATTAACAATGGAAATACTATTCAATCGGGAGATTTGTTGTTTTCATGGTCTACTCTTTTGTATCCATTTATCTACGAAGGGAGCTTGGCCGTTTTAAATCAACATATCTTTAAATTAAAATATTCCAAACACCTTCATAAGAAATTTCTCTATTATAAACTTATTCACGCTACTGATTGCTTTAGATCTCTTGCTCATGGGAGTACAATGAAGCATATTATGAAATTTGACTTCGATAATTTGAATTATTCGCATCCTGCCAAGTCTGAGCAAATTGCCATTGCTAGTTATCTTGATGAAAAAACCTCTAAAATAGATAAAATAACCCAAACTATTGATAAGAATATATTAGCTTTACAGGAATATAGAAAAACCCTCATTAACGATGTTGTTACAGGTAAAGTGAAAATTATTTAGTGAAGAATTATGAATGAATTACAGCTACAAGATAAATATTTAATACATTTTTTTTGTGAAAGAACTGATGGATTAAACTACAAAGAAGCCAAGGCAAACACTGTTTCAGATGAACTTTTCTTGGAGTCAGATTTAATTCAATTTTTAAGCGAAACTGATCTTAATAAAGATAATTATAAAAAACTCTTAAGGCAGGTTGGTGGCAACGAAAAAGAGGTAATAAAAGGTATAATTACTGAGCTGGCCGAGAGAAGAAAAGATGCCACTAACATGGCAATATTTATCAATAATAATAAAACTTTTACTTTTAAAGGGCTAAAATTTCATCTTTTTTATCCTAGTGGTGGTGAGTTTGATGGAGGTAAATTATTTGGTAAAAATATTTTCTCAGTCGTACAAGAATTGACCTATAATTTTTCTTTTGAGGGAAAAAAGATTTATTCTTTTCGCCCTGATTTATGCTTTTTTATCAATGGAATTTTCTTTAGTTACAGCGAGCTTAAATCAAATTACAACAATCAGTCAGCTCATAAGCAAGGTAGAAAAAAGGTTATTAAAGACTATCTAGAAGCAAGTTTAGAATATGTCAAAATTGCTCATGGAAATGATATAAGCCAAACCATCAAAAAAGATTTTCTAAAAATATTTGAAAAAGCAGTTCATATTACTGCAACTGACTTGGGAGAAACTTATATTATCAGAAATATTGGAAAATATTTAGAAGAAATAAAAGCTCTAAAGGAAGAAGGAAAATATGATTTTGAAGAATATGAGATTAAGGCAAAAAATGATTTTAAGACATATCCAGTAACTGATAAAAAGCTAGATAAAGTTAGGCAATTTGAAGAGGTGTTTAAGGCTTTATATAGTAAAGAGATGATCGAAAAAGAGATTCTATATTATAATTTTATTGAAAAAGAAGTCATAAAAGACAGTAAAGGCAAAGTCACTAAAAATGAAAAAGGCCATTTAATTGCGCCTCGCCCAAAGCAGAAATTTGGTACAGATAAAATTTTGGCAAAAATTGATGAATTTCTAGAACATGAAAATGAAGATGATTATTTCTTAAAAAAACTAGATGCAGAACTAACTAGATACGGAGTTTCGAAGGCAAGAAAAATAGAGTTAATTGAAAAAAGACAGAAATATCAAAATAATAAAAACATTTATTCTTTGCTTTTACAATATGCAGCAGGTTTTGGAAAATCAAACATTATAGGCTGGAGCACTTTACAGTTAAAAGACCTTAAAAAGAATGATGAGTATGTGTATGACAAGGTAATGATTGTTGTAGATAGGCTACAACTACGAGATCAAATTGGCGATAAGATGTTTAATATGAATGTGAATAAAAGCATGTTCATTGAAGTAGGCAGTAAGCAAGAATTTATTAAAGCTCTTTCAAGTGATACAAGAATAGTTATCGTAAATATTCAGAAATTTACAACCATTAAGGGTATTTTAACTTCTGATATTGTGGGTAAATTAGCAAAACTTAGAATAGCCTTTTTAATTGATGAAATACATAGATCAAATTCTGGAGATCAACACGAGGAGATGATTAGCCTATTTGACGAACTACAGTCAAGTTTTGACAATAATGAAAAATATAAAGTTATACAACGAAAAAAGAACCTAATTATTGGTTTTACAGCAACCCCAAGCGACCACACTCTGGCAAGATTTGGTGAATATAACAAATATGCCGAAAGTGAAAAAATTTGGATTCCTTTCGATAGCTATACAATGAAGGAGGCAATTCAAGATGGCTATATTTTAAACCCCCTAAGAGGAATAGTTCCCGTTTCCGCCAAGATGTTTTTTGAAGAGCCTGAGAATGTAACGGAAGGTTTTGAGGGTGACGTGGGGTATGAAGAAATCAGTGAAGATGAGAACACAGGAACTGATATAGAAGGGAAGAAATATACTATCAGAAAAAAGAAGATTTATGAGAATCCTGATAGAATAAAAGCAGTTTCAAAATTTGTTGTAGATATGCTGGTAAGTACAGTTTATCCAAAAATAAGAGGGTCGGCAAAAGCAATGTTTGCGGTTAGCTCTATCAAAAGCGCCATAAGATATAAGCAAGAAATTGATATTTTATATAAAAATAAGGTTAAAGAAAATAAATATCAGAGATTTGAAAATGCTCCAATATTTATTGTTTACAGTGCTGGACAAGAACACGCTAATTCAAGCGCCCTTAATGAAGGGTTAACAGAAGAAAAAGTATTACAAAATTTTGCTCTTTCCAAGAATGGGCTAGTTATAGTGGTTGATAAATTGCAAACAGGATTTGATGAACCAAAGCTTCAAACTCTATTTTTAGATAAGGAAATACGAGGCATTAATGCTATTCAAACTATATCAAGGGTTAATAGAACCGCAAAAAATAAGAATGATTGTAAGATTGTTGATTTCTCTTATAAAAATGTGAATGTAAGAAACATAAAAAAAGCTTTTGAGCATTTTAGTAATGTTGTTGTAAGTGATTTTGATCCCCTTGGAGAAGAAAAAATATTAGCAGGAATTTATGTTGATCTATTGGCAAGTGGTCCTTTCGAATTAAATTATAAAAAATTCCAAGATAGTTTTGATGATGCTCGAAAAATTGTAGATATTGAGAATAATTTTGATGTGTGGATTAAGGGAAATCCAAAACATGCAGGAGATTTAAAAAAGAAGATAAATGAATATTTTAGAATATTAAATAATATCGAATTTGTGATCGATCTTGATAAAAAATATTCAGAGAAAGTATTTTTAGATTTTTGGAAAAGGTTTAATTATGAGTATAATGCCATTAATAAATCAGATGAAGTTATTGATGATGTAATTATCTATTATGATAACAAAATAGGTATTATAGAAGCAAAAGGAGGGGATGAGAATGGTGAAAATGAAAAAAAGAAGCTATCAAAGGCGAAAAGGAAGGAGGTAGATCAAGAAAAATATAGATTTAACATCCTAGATGTGATTGCAAAAAGAAATGAAGCGGAAGAAAAAATTGAAGATCTTATTAAGCAATTTGAAGAGAAGATTGATAAGCTATTTGAATTTATCGCACTTCCAGAAAATGGAAGAAGGTTGATTGCAAAAATGAGAGACAAAGGAAACACCTTTAATGAAGATGAAATTTATAGAGATTTTGAGCTACTGTATAAAAAGTATGTAAGAAGAAACAAAATGGAGTTAGGAGAATTTTTTATCAAAGAAACAAAGGATTTAGCAAATAAACTATGCGATGACTTTGAAATGTGGATTAATAATAAATAAAAATTGAAATATGTTAGAAAGACTTAAAAAAATTGATTTAAGAAAAGCTTGGAAATCTGAAGACCAAGAATTTACTCCTTGGCTTGCAAATGAAGAGAACCTTGAATTGCTTGGAGATACTATTGGAATTGAGCTAGAATTAGTTGCTCAAGAAAAAGATGTGGGGCCTTTTAGGGCTGATATTTTGTGTAAAAACACAGAAAATGAATCTTATGTTTTAATAGAGAATCAAATTGAAAAAACTGATCATAAGCATCTTGGTCAATTACTTACTTATGCATCAGGATTAGAAGCGGTAACTATTATCTGGATTGCATCAAAATTTACCGAAGAACATAGAAAGTCTTTAGATTGGTTAAATGAAATAACTGACAAAAGATTTAAATTTTTTGGTCTTGAAATTGAGCTATTTCAAATTGGCGATTCTCCTTATGCTCCAAGATTTAATGTTATTTCAATGCCGAATAATTGGGGCAAATCAGTTTCGCAAGCAGCTAAAAGCATCAGTGAAGGGATTGAATCAGAAACCAAGGCTATGCAATATAAATATTGGCAACAATTGGTTGATTTTATAAGAGAGTCAGGATCAAAGCTAAAGCCGCATGATCCAAGGCCAAGGCATTGGCAAACTTTTGCTATTGGCAGAAGTGGCTTTCATTTATCTGCAAAAATCAATACTCAAAATAATAAGGTTGCAATTGAGCTTTGGATAACAAATAGAGATCATGCAAAGGCATTCTTTAAATTACTTGAATTGGAAAAGTCTGAGATAGAAATTGAAATGGGCAGTAAGCTTGAATGGAGAGAAAATTCTGAAAAAACATCTTCTCAAATTGCATTATTTGATGATTTTGATCTTTCCAAGCAGGATAGATGGGAAGAACAACATAAGTGGTTCAAAGAGAATATCGAAAAATTTGATAAAATTTTCAGAAAAAGAATTAAGAAATTAAATGCTGAAGATTGGGCTGGTTAATTACTAGATTTAGCATAAATTTTTAGATTTTTGGCATTTGATTTAAATTCACCGATATATTGAAAAACTGAGCCTTTGGGTTTTTTCTGAATTTTAAGGCTAAAGTTGGAAATTTCTGATTTATCTGAATCAAAAAAATCATTTAAATTTTCCCAATATTTCTCAGGTAGGTCACTGGTAAAATAGCCAATTGCCCTTGTAAAAACTTCTAGCAATTTCTCAATTTCACTATCTAAGCATTTATCACTTCTAATATCTTCAACGATGCCTTGGTAAATTAAATTACTCATTATTTTTTAATTTTTTGATTTATTATCGGCGTTAATTCCATCAACTAGTAGAACTAAATCCTTCATCCAAGGTTGATTATTTTTGATTTGCTCTTCTTTTAAAATTTTGTAAAAACCCTCACAAAATTTAGGATTTGTTGTGGGTAA
>Ga0257114_1000924_pt1 | contig 22088 bp, 13 predicted proteins | sample SI112_10mmetaG_FD_190149 | JGI IMG/M metagenome (GOLD analysis project Ga0257114, IMG submission 190149) | Marine microbial communities from Saanich Inlet, British Columbia, Canada - SI112_10m | ecosystem: Environmental > Aquatic > Marine > Inlet | place: Canada: British Columbia | collected...
CCAAAAGCACGCGCCGACGGCGAGCGCGATGACGGTGTACATTCGACTGAGGCGTCGCGCCTCGGTGGCTTGCCTAGCGTCGCCATCGATAGGTTCGATGTCGTCTTCGAAATGCGGTTCAGGGGCGGAATCTGCCGATAGCTCGGAGAAAATCGCCAAGACTTGAATATGGCACTGAAACGCGAAGACGACGATGGGCACGGCGGAGATGGAATCGGTGTTGAATTTGAAAGCCACGGCTTTGGCGTCATCACCGCCAGAAGTGCGGGTCATTCCTTTGCACGTGATCGTCGCGGCGGTGTACGCGAGCGAAACCAGGGCTACCGCACTCGCCGGTGCCAACCGACTCATCTCTCGAAGTAAGCTCAGCGGCGTCACCAAAAACGTCGCTCCGACGGCGATGGCGAATCGTCGACTTCCCCACCACGCGCTCGACCCCGCGCTGGCGACCGCGCTCATCACTTTCGCGTACGAATCACCGATGATGATCAAATATGCCACGCACGATCCGAACAAGTACACCACCAACGTCCCGCTCACGAATCGAGACGCGCGAGTTCCGAACGCGTCGCGCACCAAGCCTTGATACGACGTGGACTCGAACGCCGATCCCGCTCGCACGAGCACGACGAGCGTGTACGCGACGAGTAGCGCGGCGATGAGTACGACAATTCCACCACCGACGGTGCCGAACTTACTCACCGCGAACGGCGTCGCCAGCACTCCCGCGCCGATGGCGCAGTTCGCGAGCGTCGCCGTCGACCCGGAGACGTTCCCTCGCCGCTTCGCCCGACCGTCAGTTTCACCGACGAGCGCCGAGCTCGCGAGCGCGCTCATGGCGCTCGAAATCATGTGCTCGAGCTCGCTCTCGGCGTGCGCGGCGTCGTGCGCGTCCGTGGTGTCGCTCGACATTGGCGTTCGCTCGGGACAAAGATCTTCAACTCGACCCTCCGAGCTTGCGTTCGTGCGCGTTTTGGCGTTGTACTCGCTCACCCCGCACGCTTTGCGCCAACGTTAACGTCACAAGCGTACCCGAAGCGCAGAAGCCCAAGATCCAAAGCGTCGCGCGATCGCTCAGCGCCATAAGCCAGGTTGTGCGGGACTTTAAACGACGGGACGCGAGACGCCGGCGCGAGACGCGAGAACGATCGAGATCGACGTTTAAACGCGGCGACGTTACAACGACTACGAAAGGTGGGTGGCTAACGCAGCAACGTGGACGCGATGGACTGAATCTCTCGCGGATTGCCGTTCGTCAGCGCTTTCATCGCCGCGACGGTTTGCTCGTCGACGACGGCTTTGACGATTCCGGCAGCCTTGTACTCGCGAAGGATGGTCGCGATTTCATCGGTGTTGAATCGCGGCGTCTCCACTGTAACGACGGTCGAGGACCCCAGTTCGTCCGGCAGCGACTGTTCGGTGTTCGATTTGGAAACACCGACGGAGTGAGACGCCGCCGTGACGGCGACGTGCCTCGCGTCTTCGTCGCACGCCGAGTCCACGGTTTCGATTACCGCGCGCGCCAAACGCAGACTTTTCGCGGGAATATTCTTTCTAGACCTCGGTCCGGTGACCTCATGCATGTCGGACGGCCCGAATAGCGCATTGTACTGATCGACGACGAACATGACTTTCCCGTCGCCGTTCTTCGCGAGCGCTCTCAGCTCATTCAACACCACGAGCGCGCAGTCGACAGCTATTTCCGGATCGGTCGAACCCGCTTTTGCGTAGTCGAATAAGTTCATTTCCGCGCTCGCCTTGGGCTTGGCGTCCGCCTCGGGCGCGTCGGCCGCATCCTTGGATTTTTTTCCGCGGCTCTTCTTCGGCGCGTTTTCATCCTTGAGCGTCACCCCCTTAACCTTCACGGACTTTAACACGCTCTCGTTCGCCGCGTTGGCGATGTGTTGCAACAGCCGCATCGCGCAATCGGGCGTTTCCCACAGTCCATCGCAACCTTCCTTCGTACTCTTGCTAAAGTAGCTCAACCTCGTGAGCTCTAAACCATCCGGGACGTACGCGACGACCCACCCATCGGCGCGCGCGCGCATGACCAATCGCGCCAACGCCACACTCTTACCGCTACCTCTAGATCCCCGAACGTCCACGCGCCTGTGCGAAGTGATCGCCTCTTGCAGCGCGTCGTCGCTGGCTCTCGCCATCAAACGTCTCGCCGCCGTCTTCGCCCCGCGCTTTCCATCGCCACGCTCGGCCGCGCCCTTGGTCTGATTCGCAAACGTAAACGCCGCCGTCAACGCTTTCACGCTGGAGATCTCCGGCAGCAGCGTCGCCACGGCGTCGTCGTCGATGTCGTACACGTTTCCGGCGTTCGCCGCCGCCGACGCGAACCCTCGCGCCGCGCTCGCGACGTCCCGTCCGGGCGCGATCGCGCGCGCGCCGCGTCCGAGCGCGATCGCGCGCGCGCCGCTCGAGGCCACGCTCGCGCTCGCGCCGGCGGTATCGCTCGCGGAACGCACGCCGCGCGCGCGAACGAACCCGATCGCGTTCGTCGACGACGCCGGTGACGAGAGCGCGTCGACGCGCGTCGACGCGTCGGTGATGGAAGAGGCGCGCGCCGACGACGAGGACGACGAAGCGATGAACACGCCGCGACATCGCGAGCTCGCGCGCAACATCGCGGAAGCGAATCGATCGATCGAGCGCGTCGTTGTGACGTTTCTCGCCCGCGAACTGCGCGGCTTCGCGGCGGGTTCGGCGCGACGCGTGGAGGAGAGAATCGACGCGGTCGAGGACGTCGTGCGATGAGATGTGCGTGCGATCAATGCGCTACAACGCCTTTTCGCTATCTTCGCCCGGATACGCCTCGACGAATCCATCGAGCGTGCTCTGCACGCTCGCGCGGACCTCGGGCGACATTCTGTCGTGGTACAAGACGCCGTCTAAATGGTCGTACTCGTGCTGGAACACGCGCGCCTCGAACCCTTCGAGGGTCATTTTGAATTTTTTACCCTTCAAGTTTTGCGCTTCGATTTGAACGCCGATCGGGCGCTGCGCGCGTGAATCGAGGAAGAGCGAAGCGGTCAGTCTCGCGCGACGCAAAATCTCCCGACGCCGACGGCGGCGGCGGCGCGTCAGAGTTAGCCTCGCGTATTAGCTCACATTTCTCCGCACGACCCGCACGCGGGTCTCGGATTAGCGTATATTTATGTTTTGATCGTCATAGGCTCTCTCGTCTCGCGCGTGACGCGACAATCGCGCGCGGCGCCGTCGCTCGATACGCACCTCGACGTCGGCGTACATCTTCGGAAAGCTCAAGCACCCTTCCTCGAACAAATCCTTCTCCTTGGAAAACTTCACTATTTGCGGGTTACACAACACCACTTCTCGCCCCTGTCCTGGCTCTCCCGCCTCGTTGTACACCATCATTCGATAATTCACCCCCACCTGCGGCGCCGCCAATCCGCAGCCGACGGTTTCGTACATAATCTTAAACATCGCCTTGCTCAACCGTTCCAAATTTTTATCGAACGTCTCCACGGGCGCGTTCTTCGCCCGCAGGCACTTCGCCGGGTACTTCGCGATCGCCAGCGGTTCGCTCCATCGAACGCTCTTCGCGTCCTCGTCGTCGCCCTTCGTCCCCTCGCCCTCGCGACTCAAGTTTTCCACCTCGCCGAACAAGAAACCCTTCTTCTTCCCGCGCGCGACGACCGCGGCGCCGCGCCGCGTCGTCGTCGTCGTCACCCTCGACGAGCACGACGCCACTTTACACGCGCACCGCGTCATCATGATCGATCGATCGACGCCCCGGCGTCGCGCGCTCGTGTGACGCGCGAACGTCTGATGTCGCGCGGGGTTCGGTTTCACACGGACCTTCTTTTGGTTCGACGTGCGAATCCTTGGTTCTTTACTCGACGCGAGTCTCAGTATACGAGTCTCCGCCCTAATCAGGCATCCGACGGCGTCCGAGGCCGCGCGCGTCGCGCGACGTCGCCGCACTCGACGACGAGCGACGACGAACGATGTTCGCCTCCATCGCCGCCAACGCCTCCGCGGCCGTGCACGCCAAGGTACGCGCGAACGCGCGAACGCGCGAACGCGCTCGGCGACGCGACGCGTCGTCTCGAGCGACGCCGCGACGGACGCGCGCCGAGCGTCGCGATGGGGTTTCGACGCGCGCGCGCGATGGGGACGCGGCGCGCGGGGGATGGGACGCGTCGCGCGCGCGCGCGCGCGAACGGTCGAGAATAATTTTACGCGCGGCGCGCGCGCGCGCGATGGAGGATCGCGCGCGCGCGAGGGCGTCGTCGAGGCGCGCGACGACGTCGGATAAACCCCGAGGGCGGGCGAGGGCGAGGCGACGACGCGCGGCGATGCCGACGACGACGAGCGAGGGGGGACGACGAGCGCGCGAACGATGACTGACGGATGAATTGTGTTTTCGACATCACGCAGCGCACGCAATTTTCGGGCGCTTCCGTCAAGCCCGCGCGGGCGGTGACCATGGTGCGTGTCGCGACGGATGCGCGTGGGGTGAATAGGGTTTCCATCGCCCCGAGCGCGCGGAGTCGAGAACGCGCGAGCGAGCGAGCGTGGTGCGAACGAAGACTGACGAATGCGCGCGGGATCTTTGACGATGAACAGCCCGTCGCGCAACGACGCGGTGATTTGTGCGTGCGCGCGGCGCGCGTCGCCGGGGTTGAGATTCCGAACAACAAGAGATGCGAGACGGCGTTGACGTACGTGTACGGCATCGGCGAAACGAGCGCCAAGGCGATCATGGCGGCGACTGGTTTGGAGAACAAGCGTTTGCGTGAATTCTCTGAGGAGGAACTCACGCAATTGCGCGAAGAGGTGGAGAAGTACCAGATTGAGGGTGAACTCAGACGCTTCATTACGATGAACATCAAGCGCTTGAAGGAGATTCAGTGCCACCGGGGTAAGATGCACATTCGCAACTTGCCGGTGCGTGGTCAGCGAACCAAGACGAACGCGCGCACGCGCAAGGGTAAGGTTAAGACCGTGGCTGGCAAGAAGAAGTAAATTATCTTGTCAGTAGCGGCGACGGGGAGAGGAAATTTAGACATTTCGCCTGTATCTGGGGAGCGTTTGTAGTTGGCGCGCGTTCGTAAGTTTTAATCAAACACAATAACGCCATTCTTTAAAACTACGGACTATACTATTAATGCCTTGGAAACGAACGCGTCATCTTTCCCTGGGCGCCGCCGCGTAGGCGGCGTGCGCGCGCTTGAGGGAGAGGCCGCCGCGTTTTCTCGCAGACGTCGCATCGAACTCGCTCGCGCGACCGACGAGTTCGGACTGTAAAGTCCTTCGATGCTGAGCCGAGCGCTCTAAGCGCTCGCTTACGTCGCGCAGCTCCGTTTCGAGATCTTTGATTCGTCGTACGTCTTCCGGACGCGACTCTCGCTTTTCGTACATCGCTCGCCACTTTGAGATTTCGGCGCGAGACGCCGAGAGCGCCTCGTTCGCCACTTTCGCCGCCGATTCGTTCACGTCTTGCATGCGCGCGATGGTGATTTTGTGTTCTTTGCGCATCGAGTCGATCTCACTTTCGTGCGCGTACGCCGTAGCCACCGCGGCATCGCGCGACTTCTCCACGTCCATTGCTCGCTCGAGCTCCGCCGCGCCGAGCTCTTCTCTCGCTCGACGAAGTTGACTTCGCAAACTCTCGCGCTCGAGCTCGAGCGTCGTGCTCACTGCGATGCACGATTCGAGCTTAGTCTCGTACTCGCGCTCGAGACGTTCGAGATCTCTCGCGTACTCGTCCGTCGCGCATTTCAATTCCTGCGCCTGGTTTGCCGCCGCCTTTTCCGCGCGATCCGCCTCGCGCGCGTCGTGTTGCGCCTCCACCTCGCGCACGGCCAATCGAACGGCCTCAGCCATGGAATGTTTCAGCTGCTTCGCGTGTTCCTCGTCCATCATCTCTACGCGCTCACGATGCGAAGCCGTGAGGCGCTCGATTTCGCAAACGTGCGTCGCGCTGAGCGACTCGAGACGATGATTACAGTCTGCTTGCAGCTCACTCACCGCGCGATCACGCTCGAATGCCATGGTTTCTAATTGTTTGGCGTGTTGTCGGTTGATGTCGTCGATCTCTTCGCGCAACTCGCGCTCGTTTGCATGATACGCTTCGGATACGTTTGCCACCGCGCGCGCGACGTCGCCTTTCGCCTTCATCTCCATCTCAGTCATCAAGCGCTCCATGGCACTCTCGTGCGTGCGATGAGATTCTTCAATCGCAATCTGAACGTTCTCTTTCGTCTTGCGTTCCCAAAGAGCGTTCGTGCGGTTGATCTCGTCCCTCAGCTTTTGGTCGGCGAAGGATCGCTCGGATTCGTACTCGAGCTCTCGCTCGCTCATTTTCTTCTCCAATTTGTGCGTCAACGCCTCTACAGCGTTTAAAGCAAGTTTTGAGTCACGTATTTGATCGACCAGATGAGTCTCTTTAGCCTCCGCGCTTGACTTGATGCGTTCCATCTCAGCCGAGAGCGTTTGATGCCGCGCTTCGTACGTTTCCACGACGTCGTTCGCTTTAGATTCCCGCGATGTCGCGCACTCGAGCGAGCTTTCCAATCGCAGTTTCTCGTCTTTCCATTCGTTTTCTTTCCGTAACCACGCCGCGTTGAGCGCGCTGATCGCTTCCTCGTGTCGCGATTCCGCCACGTCGGCGCGCTCGGCGAATTCAGCCAACGCGCGCGCGTGATTAGCAGAATGTTCGACTTCCATCGCCTTAATGCGAGCTTCGTACGAATTCACGAGTTCGTTTGTTTCAGACTCAGCCTTTTCATTTCGCTCCTCCAAATCGCTCAACAGTTTTTTCAGTCTTTCCTCACCGTCTCTCGTAGCCAACTCGACGACGCTTTCGTTGCGCCGAATCGTCGCGCGCAAGTCGTAAATCGTTTCCTCCAACTCGTGCACGTGCTCCGCATGCGCCGTGCTCATCGCTGCTTGCGATTGTTGTTCGGTTTCAATGTTTTCGCGCAGTTTCGTACGCTCTTCGATGCTCGTCGCGTACGCCTCTTGCGACTCACTTAATTTCCGCGCGAGATCAATCTCGCTCGCAATGAGACGATCCAAGTGTGCGCGCATGTCGCCGATCGTCGCAGTTTTATTCGTCAACTCCGTTCGCAGACCGATCACGGTCTTTTCGCGCTCATTCGCGCTCGCACTTAGCTCGTCCAGCGATCGGCGACAGGTTTCGTGCGCTCTTTGCGTGCATTCGAGTTCCGATGCCGTCTCGGCGAGCGATTTCTCCACGAACTCGTACGCCGATCTTTGCCTATCGTACTTTTCGCGCGCCAAAGCACGTTCACGATCGAGCGAGTCTTTGTGGTCCTTTTGAACGCGTTCTACCTCGATGGTTTTGTCGCACATTTCCTTCTTGACGCGTTCTACGCGCGCCTCGGCCTCGGCGTTGACTTTCTCCATCTCTGCCGCGTGCGCCGCGCGCAACGCTTCGATTTCTCGCGCGAATTCTTTCTCCATTTGGCCGCGTTCGTTGCGTTCGAAACGTAAATCGTTCATAAGCGCTTCTTCGACGGCTCGAGCGTTCTCCACGATGCGCATTCGCGCCTCCATCTCCGCTCGAAGCGCCTCTTCGCGCGCTCTCTCCGTCGCCTCGCGATCGCGCTCGCAAGCCGCCTTCACGGTTGCGATTCTCACCTTGGTCTGCGCCTCGCGATTCTCATCTCGCGTCCGAAACTCTTTCACTGCGAGTCTTAGCCGCGATTTCATCGCCGCCGTCACCTCCCTTCGCTCCTCGTTCGCGCACAATCGCATCGCGTCCGCCACCGCGCTTCGCGCCAACGCCCCGCGAGCGTCATCCTCGGCTCGTTCGCGCGCGCTCGCCTCTCTGTATATCGCGTTCGATGCCTCGTATCGCGTCAGCGCGATATCTCGCGCGAATGACTCCAGCGCGCTCGCTTTTTCCCGTTCGTGCGCGTCGCACGCCGTGTGCAGTTCGCACACCACCTCGGTTAATCGAGCAATTTTACGCGACGCCGCGGCGACGTCGCTCGAGTCGTCGTTCGCGTCGCCGTGGACTTGCATCGTCGATCGTCGACGGGACGGGGTCGAGATCGCGCGTTCGAGACGACGTCGCTCTCGAGTTCGCGCGCCGCGACGCGCGTCGGTGTGTGTCGCGCGTCCCGTCGAGTCAACAAGTTGTTTGTTGACTCGCGCGAGACACGAACCGTCACGAAAGCGGGCCGAGACGCGTCCAGACGTCGGCGCGAGACACGACGACGCGATGACGAGCGATGGCGCCGCGCCGACGACGCCGAACGAAGACGAGCTCGCGCTCCGCGAACCTCTCGTCGGTGGAGCGACCGCGATCGAGTCGGGGTACGACAGCGACGTCGACGTTCCCGCGGACGCCTCGGCGTCCGTGCCCGAGGCGAGAAGAGAGGAAGAACCGACGACACCAGCCACGCCACCGCGACGAGTGAACTTTCGAGGGTTCACCGCGCGCACGCAGTCGTTGTATCTCGGCACGGAACGAACGTTGAGTACGCAAACGACGGATTCGGGCGCCCCGGAGGACGCGGTGGAGAGTTTGGATTTTGCCGACGTCGATTCCCATTGGGCGCGGCGCGCGCGCGGACGCGGCGTCTTCTCCAAAGGACGCGGCGTCTTCTCCAAAGTGAAGTGGGTCGTTGCCGCGTTCATCGGTGTCGGTGTCGGTACGATTGCGTTTCTCATCGATGTCTCGGTGCTCTATGCATACCGAGGTCGCGGGAAGCTGTTCGAAGTGTGTCGCCGACGCGTCCATCTGGCGTTGGCGATGTTTGCGTACGGCGGTGTCGGCGTCGCACTCGCCGCGATCGCTGGGGCTCTCACGACGTACGTCGCGCCGCGAGCCAAGGGTGCAGGGGTGCACTACGTCATGGCGATGTTGAACGGAATATACATTCCGCACGCGTTCGATGCGTCGACGCTTTGGGTTAAAGGTGTAGCCACGATCGCTGCGGTATCGTCAGGACTTATGATCGGTCCGGAAGGTCCGCTGGTTCACGTGGGCGCTGCTATTGCGATGCAATTTACGCACGGAGCGTCTTCTGGTATGGCGGACCTCTTTCAATCGGACCTCGACCGCTCTGACTTCATATCCGCGGGCGCTGCGGCCGGGATCGCCGCCGCGTTTGGCGCGCCCATCGGCGGGGTATTGTTTTCGTTGGAGGAAGCGAGCACGTTTTGGAGAGAGAGCACGACGCGCCGCGCGCTGTTTTCGGCGAGCATCGCCACTTTTGTCCTCGCACTGGCTCGCGCGGTGTTTCTGGAAGGATCGGCGGCTTCAGAACATACGCAAATGAAAAATCCTGGCTTGCTTCGTGTGGGCGATTTCGATTCGACGTACTTTTTGATAGAGCTGCCGTTCTACGCCGCCCTCGCCGGCACGTGCGGTGTGATCTCAGGCATCGTGACAAAGTCAATCATCTTTGTGTCCACCAACTACACCCCGCAGCGAAACGAACGTCGGCTTGCGCAAGTCGTTCTTGTCTCCCTGGCGTGCGTCGTAATGTTTTTCGGCGTCGCCGCCGCAGGAAAGTGCGTGACAGAGACCTCCGGTGAAGTGTCGAGATGGAGTGAAGCGTCGATACGATTGTGGTGCGCCGAAGGTGAATACGCGGACGTGGGTTCGATTCTACTGGGCAACAAAAACGATGTCATCGCCTGGGTCCTCGGGTCGCCGGCAAAGGCGCACACTTTACACGCGTTGCTACTATCTTTCGCGACGACCCTCATCTCTCTGATCATGGCTGCGAACCTTTTCCTACCCGCTGGGCTGTTCATGCCCACAATTCTGTGGGGTTCGTTGCTCGGGCGAGCGGCGGCAATCGTCGTCGAGCACTCTTTGAGCCCGCTCGGCGATTTACGCGTGAATCCACACGCGTACGCGCTCGTCGGCGCCACCGCCGCGCTTGCTGGCACGTTTCGAGCCACGATTTCCGTCGTAATCATCGTGTTAGAGGGCGTCGGGAAGAGTGCGTTTCTATTCCCGCTCCTCATCGCCGTTGCGGGCGCAAATTTGGCGTCGCGACTATTTGGGGCGAGTCTTTACGAGGAACAACTCGTGCGCTCGAAGATTCCATTTTTGCACGCCAAGCCGCCGAAAGCGCTCCTGGACGACTCCATCACAGCCTTCGATGTGTGCGCGCGCGACGTCGTCGCTTTCAAGGCGATCGAAAAAGTGAGTGCGATCGAAGAAGCTTTGGCCCAAACGACGCACAACGGATTCCCGATTCTCAGCGCGAAAGGCAAACGCGTCATCGGCGTCATCCTTCGCAAGCAACTGCTCGTGCTCTTATCTCGCCGAGCGTTCGTGGAGAATCTCGTCCACGCGCCCGTGTTGAACTCATCAGCCATGGAAGAAGGTCACGACGACGACTCCGTGCTCGGCGGCCGAACGCCCGACGACGTCGTTTCGCTTCGCGTCGCCGAGTATTGCGCCGAGCTCACCAGAGTCATGCGAGGCTTCCATCATCGTTCGAGCAGTTCTCGTCACGGTCGTCGCGCCGAGTCTTCCATCATCGCTCGACTCGGTCTCACCGACGTCGAGCGCGAGCGTCGTTGCGATCTGGGCGTCTTCATGGCGTTATCTCCCGCCTCCATCGCCGCCGACGCGCGCGCGAGAGACGCGTACGTCCTCTTCACTCGTCTCAGTCTTCGCCATCTGTGCGTCGTCGACGCCGCCACCGGCGCCATTCGCGGCATCATCACTCGTCACGATTTGTTCGACGCCGCGGAATCTGTCGATCGCTCGCTTCATCACTCCGTTTCGTCTTCTTCGATTTTGTTGTAACTCCCGATCGCTCGCTTCATCACTCCGTTTCGTCTTCTTCGATTTTGTTGTAACTCCCGCTCGCGACTCGCGAAATCCCTCAGTGCGCGCCTCGCCTCGCCGCGGTGTGTCATGAGCACCACGTTCGCCCAACGTTGGTTACGACCGGAGGTGCGTCAAGGCTCGAGACGACGACCGTGGAGGACGCCGGACGCGTCGCGCGGAGCGCACGGCGCAGAGCGCGTCGTCACCCGTCGTCCGCGCGCGATCTTCGCGCGGCGCCGTACCCTAAACGATCACGACGACTGACGACGTCCCGTCCTCGTTCGCGCGCGCAGGTGTACCCGATCTTCGCCGCCATCGGTGGAGCCGTGGGATTGTGTGGATTCTTCTGCACCCGCCAACTCGTCGCGAGCCCGGGGTTCACGGCGGCGAAATCTCGACGCATGGCTGGGATCCTCGAGACAAAGGCTGACTTTGACGAAGGGAAAAATTGGCGCGACCACCGCGTGCGACGATTCCTGCGCTCGATGTACGGCGGTAAAGGACACGGACCGCAAATTTTCCCCGGTTTGAACGAATCTTTCGGCGGAGGACAACACTAGAGGACGCGAACGCGCGAGCGAGCGACCAAACGAACGCGTCGAGCGCGACGACGGAGGGGCGCGTCGGATATCCGTCGCGATCGCGTTCGCTCGTCGCCGCGATGCGTCGTCGACGATCGATGAGTTCGATCGATACTAGCACTGTAATATACCCAACCAAGCACCACACGCCGCGCGACGACCCCGCGCGAGCGTGACGCGCGTCGCCGCAGTCGTCGAAGCGCCGCGCGAGCCGCGCGGCGCCCGGCGATGTTCGTCATCGCGACGTCGTCGCCAGCCGCGCGCGTCTCGGCTCCGAACGCGCGCTCGCGGTGTTCTCAGCGCGCCGTCGCGCGCGCCGCGTCGTCGCCCGCGAGCACGTCGACGCGACGCGTGGACGATGAAAACGAAAACGCGTCGTCGTCGGTTGAGTTCATCTTGGCGACGCTCGGCGCGGCGACGACGTGCGCGTGCGGGACGAACGCGGATGGAGTGCGAGGTTTATTCGCGTCGCGAGACGTGCGACGCGGGGAGACGCTGTTGGAGGCGTCGCTCGACGCGCACGCCGTGGTGGACGACCCGAGCGGAGACGCGCCGTGGTCGAGGCAACTGGCGCGAAGACTCGTCGAAGAACGACGACGCGCGTCGACGGATTTCATGCGGCGCTACGTGTCGAGTTTACCGCAAATGGGCGATGGACCGGCGATCGGGCTGGCGAACGACGCGCGGTGCGTCGAGGCGTTACGCGACGTCTGGGATTGCACCGAAGCCGTCGCGGATATGACGACGTTCGCGCGACAAATCGAAGACTCGTTCGCTCTCGAACGCGCGCTCGATTCAAGCCTGAGTGAAGACGAATGGCGATGGGCGGTGTCGTTAGTGCACTCGCGCACGTTTCGTCTCGAGGACGAGCGTGGACGGCGACCGACGCGACGCGCGCTCGTGGCCGGGGCGGATTTAATCAACCACTCTAGCGTCCCCGAAGACGTGAACTGCGATTGGGTGGCGAACGACGCCGATGTATTCGTCATATCCGCCACGAAAGACGTTCGCAAGGGTGAAGAATTTTTTCTGTCGTACGGTGAACAGTGCGATCGGCACTTTGCGTTATTTTACGGGTTTCTTCCGCGGCGGAACTCGTTCAACCGAGTGAAACTGTTCAACAACGGCCGCGAGGCGCTGGATTGGTATCGAAAGCTGTGCGGCGCCGACGCCGCGGACGATATCTGGAACCGAGAGAGCGAGCGCGTGGTGAAAATGGTGTGCGACAAGTACGGAAAATATACGTTAGATAAGAAATCCGGACTTCGACGACGAGTGATTCAAGATTTGTATCTCGGCGAAGGCTGCGTCGTGAGTGATTCGATGCTCCTTTTGTTCAACGAAATGTGTGGCGACGAAGAGATGGCGATCGCGGCGATACGAACGCGCGCGGAAGAGTTGAAGACAAAAATGGTAAGCGCGACGGGTAAAATAGAGACCGGTATCGCGGTGTTAGATGCGTACTCGCAAGGGCTCGTCCGCGATTATCGCTCTAGAAAAATAGACATTCTCGACGCCGTGATTTGAGGCGACTGTACATACAATTTTTTACATTTCGCGCCCTATTGCGTCACCGCCCAGTTACGTCGATATTAGCGTTTTCGTCGCGTCATCGATCCAAGATCCGTTTTTGAGCAGACTTTCTTCCGTGAGCACGCCTTGGACGGCCGCAAAAGTGCTCTTCGCTCCGGTACGAAGACGCTTCGCCGTGCGGAAACGCGCCGCGAACTCGCCGCCGACGGCTTCGGCCGTTCGCTCGAGCTCGGCAATCTCCGCGTCCGTGGCACCACAGACGAATGCTTCCACTTGAGTAAGCAACCACGCGACGTATCGTCCCGCTCGCCGACGCGTTTCCGGCTTGAAACTAAACAACGAGCCGTCACCGCCGCCGTTCGATGCGATCACCGCGGACGCGGCGACGGCGACGACTTCGTCCGCGTCGCAACACATGAGACCAGCGATACCACCGAGCACTTTTGGATTCCCTCGCATCGTGAGCACGAACGATAGTTCCTCGCCCTCGTTTAAGCCCAAAGCGCCGCACCGCTCGAGGAGTCTGCGTCTCAGCGCGGCGGTTTCTTCTCTATCTTCCTTCGCTACGGCGTTCAATCCGTTCGCGAACACAGTGTCTGGTAAGTTGAAAACGACCGAGCAATCGCCGTGCGACGGCGTCGAAGGTACGAATCCGTACCACAACCACATTTCCTCATTCGACAGTTCGCCGTACGTCCAGCGCAAAGCTTGACCTTTCGCTACGTCGCGTGTCGTCTTCCAAATAGATTCGCCGACGTCATTCGATTCGATGCTGACATTCGGCCCGTCGTCGCTGTCGTCGCTCGTGCTCGTGGGCGAGTGATTGAGCACGTCGCAAACGGGTACGAGACATCGCTTACGCTCGATGACGTCCGTTCCAGACTTTTTCACCGCGAACGTAATCGCTCGACTGCGCACCATAGACCACGCCCAAGCGAATTCGAGATCCTCCAACGCCGGCTCGTCGCTCATTTTAGCGACAATCTGTCTCGCGTCGGCGCATGACATCGCAAATTCTCGTCGCGCCGCGTCCACTTGGTCGACGAAGTGGAGCGAGAGCATCGGCACAAGCGCTTCCAACGATTCGTCCTCGTACAGCGCGGGCGTGTCCGCCGCCTCTTTCGGGAGCGACAACGCGTACGCCCCCAAAGCCGAACGTTCGGGATATCGTTTCGCAAAAACCAACATGAGTGCCATCGGGACGTCATCGCTCACGAGTCTTTGTACTTCGCCTTCGTACGCAGAAATCGCCGCGTTTGCGCCGAAAGCGTCGTCGCTCCGCGCGTACGTGGCGTCGAACGCCGTCGACGACAGCGCGCGCGTCATGATGGGCGTGTCGGCCGGGATGTGGACTTTTGCCACGACGCCGCACACGCCTTCTTCGCTCTCGACGCCCCCGATGTCGACTAAATCGTCGCGCGTTCGCGTCCCGTCTCCCGCCGCCGCCTCGCACAGACGAACGAATCGCGCACCGTCGTCGACGGTCGCGTGCGCGCGCGCGCGACGCGCGCGAGGAGACGTCGACGCGAACGAAGATGAACTCGCACGTCGCGCGTCGTTCGCGACGCGCACGACGTCGCGCGCGAGAGAGGTCGTCGCGAACGCCACAGCCATGGCGTCAAAAAGTGTCGCGTCGTCGTCTTGCGACGACGCTCGCCGACGCGCGAGGACACGCGGGCGAACGCGCGAGCGATGAAGGTGACGCCATCGATGCTTCGACGCGTCGTGGTGTTCGGCGGCAGCGGATACGTGGGGAGCGCCATCGCGAGGGCGCTGACGCTGGCGACGACGTCACCGGCTGTCAAGGCGACGACGCAAACGACGTCGAGCGATGCGGCGAAGGCGGACGCGAAGGCGGACGCGAGCGATGCCGTCGATATCGTGTGCGCGTCTCGCACGGGCGCACCTCCGTCTTGGGCGCGCGACGAACCGTGGGTGGCGCGCGCGCGTTGGGTAAAGTGCGACGCGCTCGACGTCGCGCAGTGTCGAGAAACCGTACGAGGGGCTACCGCGGTCGTCACCGCGATAGGTGGCTTACCATTTCCTTGGCTCAAAGCTGAAGAAATCGTGCGAACAAACGGGGCGACGAACGTGATTCCCGGTCGAGCGGCGATGGAAGAGGGCGTGCGAAGATTGGTCGTCGTCGGAGCCTCGATTCCGCCATTCGTGCCTGGTCTCGCGTCTTACGCCGAGGGCAAGGCTCAGGTGGAGGCGTTCGCGCGAGACGAATTTGCGAGTGAAAGCAACGGACGGCGTGCGTTCATACTCAAGCCCGCGGCAGTGAGCGGGACGCGCAGAATGGGTGGCGGCGTAGCGCTTCCTTTGTCGCTCGTCATGGACCCGACGCGAGCGATTTTACGCGCGTGCGGCGGCGCGCTCGTCGAAAATGCTCCAGTTCCTTTGGAAAACGTTGCGCGAGCGGCGGTGAAAGCGGCGCTAGATGACGCGTACGGCAACGATGGGTTCACGATGATCACGAACAAGTCACTCATCGAGGACTTTGGTGGCGAAGTCGCGTAGGCGAAATCGCGTAGCGGCGAATCGCGAAAGCGACTTCGGCGCGCAGTACTAGTACTAGAACAAATGTTGTATTAAAGACTAAACGATTCCAGCTGCTTCGGCGATTGCCTGCTTCGCTCTACCCAACCTACGTCTGCGCTCCCACGGCATTTCGTCGTCGAAGACTTCCACCGTCCGCTTCGGCGCCGCGTCGGTTTCTTCGACGGTGACTCTGACGTGCGAGCGCGGGCGATGCATGACGCCTGCGCGTCCTCGACCGTGGATGGAAACCCGTCGCAGGTACTCGCCCTTTCCGACCGTCGCGGACGACACTACTAGTCGCTCGCGATCGAGCCCTTGATTGTTAACCGCGTTTCCAATGGCGCTCTGGAGCACCTTCGCTACAGTCTTCGCCACTCGCTTTGGACTCATGTCGCACTGGATGAGCGCGTCGTCGACGCGAAGCCCGCGGACGAGGCGGAGAAACGCGCTAAACTTCTTCGGTGAGCCTTTTGCGCCCCGTAGAATCGCACTCGCGCTCTCGGATATCCCCTCGTCCGTCAACGCGCCCGGGATGAACGCGCCTCGCAAAGCGTTGGTCGGCGCCGGCGCCTGTCGCAGCGGACTCACGCCGGGTTCACCGCTCGAAGACGCCGCAGAAGATGTTGACGTCGCGTCTTCGCTCGCTTGATCACCTTTCCCGTCGAACGCGCGCGGTGAGGCGTGAAAACTCCGCACGCCGCGCGCGGTGTGCAACCAGCCGTCGAACGGTGCGAACGTCGACGGAGACGCCGTTGACGTGGACGCGCGCACGCTCGAGCTCGCGCGATGCAGCGTGCGCAGCGTTGCGAGCATTCTTGACATCGTCGATGCGCGGTGCGTCTTTCGTCGTCGTCGACGCGCGACTGAGTGAAGACGAGGTGATCCCTGCAAACCCTGGCGCGCGCGCGCGCGCCGCGTTCTCGTCGCTCGTTTTGGCGGTTTAAGTTTTGGTTGCAGCTGAATAACAACAGACAATGAAACAACGAGGGCGAATCGAGTACAACACAGACAAAATTGTGACGGCGATCTAGGCGCGTGGCGGGGTGGTCCACCCGGCTTCCACAGGACCGCGGTCGTAAATGACCTCGCGATGGCACGACCAGACGAGCCGAATCGCTTCGATGGTTCCGATTCCACCGGCGAGCGGCGTGCCGGCGGGACCGAACCAATGGTTTTGAGGCGCGCCCGTCGTTCTCGCGCGTCGACCGGCGTACGTGGTACCGTTTACAGTTGATCCAAGGACGCGCTGGACGAACAACTCGTCGCTCGACACCACCGCGGCGGTCAGATGTGCGTCCATTTTCTCGCACGCGTCGAGCACGAGCGAGACTTCGTCGTCGCAGTAAGACGTGAGCACTTGCAGCGGGCCGAAAATTTCCGTCGTCGCGAGCTTGAAGTTTTCATCGCTCGCCATGATTGTTTTTAACGGGACAAAGATAGCCGTCGGCTCGATGGCGCCGTATTGCGAGGGAATATTATGCTCCCCCTCGTTCAACTCTCTTCCGCCGAAGGCGACGCGAGCGCCGGGGAGTTCAGCCAGTTTCTTCGCGTGATCCAACATCGTTTGCGTGGTCACGGTGAGCACGGGGCCAACCGTCAAGTCGCTCAGATTGCGCTGCGCCGCGAGTGATGCGATCTTCGCTTCAATTCCAGCCTTGACCCAGTTCTCGTGCATGAACAAAATTGATTGCGCCGAACACTTTTGACCGCTGCACGCGTACGCGTCCTGATCGCAAACGTGCGCCACGTAATCAACGTCACCGACGTCCGGGCCGAGAATCTTCCAATCGAACCCAGCGTCTTCGAGCTTGACGTTGCCGTCGAGCTCTTTTGTGAGATGGTGCGCAACCTTTTGCGACCCAGTGAAGAGCGTCATCTTCGGTTTCGCTCTGCGCAAAATTTCGTTCATCGTCGCGCCATCGCAGTTAATGAAATCCAGGTCGGTCGCCGGGGCCCCGCATTCGAGCATGAGCCTGATGAACTGCTCGAGCACGATGGAAACTTTCGTATCAGATTTTACCAACGCCTTGTTCCCCATGAAAAGCGCGCCCATGAGTTGCAACACGGGAATCTCCAAGGGAAAGTTGAAAGGCGTGATGACGGAAACCGGTCCGTACGGCCATCGCAACCCGTGCGACGTTTGGCCGAGATGGTCTCCGGAAACGGAAAATCCTCGCGCCAGAAAACGTACGTTGTCGCCTGCGAAGTTTTCCAAAAACTTTCGCGTCACTACGACCTCAGCGAGAGCTTGAGCGTGGGATTTCGGCGCCACGCGTTGAATGAGTCGCGCGAAGAATTCCTCCACGGCCGGTTTGCGCATCTCCTCCGCCAACTTCGCGCTGACTTCACCGTACTTCAGGTAGCGTTCAGGCGCCTTGAATGGATTATGCAACCCGCTCTTCGGGCACGACGCCAACGATCGCGCGACTTCGGCAATCTCGCCTTCGGTGTTCGTCTTCGGCGCGACGACGACGACGTCGTCCTTCGCCATCGGGTCCACCACGCGTTCAGTCGTCTCCCCCGTCGACGGTGCGCGCCAGGTGCCGTTTATGAGATTCGCGCACGTCGCCGGTCCGCCGGTGCGCCGCGACATCGCCTCTGGGTCGCACGTCGCCCACGTCGGTACATTCCGCGCGGCGCACGCCCGTCCTCGTCCTAACGACTTTGCGCGCGCTGATTGTGCTGACGGTGCGCGCGCGAAGGACGTCGATGCGACGGCGTCGCGCGGCCAACACGCCGACGCGCGCGACGCGAGCGCGCGTCTCGCGCGCGCGTACATCGCGCGTCGATCGCCGCGTCGCGGAGTCACGCGTCGAACGTCCTCGCGCGCGTCGACGTCGTTTGATTTGATTAATCAAAAACATCCACCCGCGCGGTGGTCGTTCGCCTCGAACGACGCGCGATCGTCATTCGGACGCGCGCGCTCGGTCGTCGACCGCGGGAGCGTCGAGCGCGCGCGACCGCGGCGATGACTTCGCCGCCTCGATCGGTGTCGCAGGCGCTGTTATCGCCCGTGCGACACGTCCTCGCGAGCTTGCGAACGAACTCGTTCGAAGGCGAACGATTCGTCGGCGACGAAGGGGGCGAGGACAAGCGTGAGGAGATATTCGCACGCTTAGAAGCACACGTGGAGAACGGGCTGAAGAAGAACACGCTGAGCGACGGTGATATCTTTGAGTTGATTCGCTTGACGACGGCGTTCGGGTTAGAGGAAGTAGGGACGTCGAACGCGGGCGCCGCGTTGGAAGCGGCGCGGTACGTGCTCACGGGGTCGAGCGCGACGGCGACGACGGGAGATTCAGAGGTGTTACACGCGTCAACGCCCATGAGTGCGAATGGAACGCTCACCGCGCAGCCGTTATCACCGCCTCCGACCGCGACGACGCTCTTGGCGAGAACGGCGTCTGGGGGCGCTCAGACGGCGCCAAACACGCCGCAGCCCGATGACGGAGGTAGAATGGAGTCTGCGACAACTGCAACTAGTACGATGAGAGACGCTGCTCGCGCGACGAAGTCTTCGTCACTTCGTTCGAAGAGCAAGTCGGCGCTTTCGTCCATCGCCGGCGCGACTGACGAATCGAAAAAGCCAAAGCCGCGCCGGAGAACCGATGGAGAAACGGTCGAAGATCGTTTGCTCCGCGAGTGGATTCTTAGACAAGCGCGCGAGTCGGCGCGAATGGAAGAGATACGTCAAGCCGAACTCGCCGCAACCCGAAAAGCAAATTTGACGGGTCGACAGATTATGGAAAGCGTCGAGTCGCTGCGCGCGCGCGGCGAGGCTAGCCGCAAGCAGCAAGAAGAAGCACGAAAGGCGGCGGAGGCGAGCGCACGTCGACTCGCGATGCGGAGTGTGTCGGCGCACATCGGTAAGAAGACTCGGGAACTCACAGCGAAGATGCCCGACTTTTCTTCGCGCCAACAGAGATTTGCGTCAAAGGCGGCGGAACGCGCGGAGCAACGACGTCGGGAAGCCGAAGAAGAAAAACGAGCCAAAGAAATGGTTGATGTTTCTGGAGAGCGCGTGCCCATGACGAACCGAGCGGCGCAGACGCATAGAACGCTTGAAGACCTTCAGGCGTGGAACGATCGCAGAGAAGAGAAAATCCGTAGCGCCAAGGCGAAGAAGGAGCAGGAAGAATTGCACGGGGCGACTTTCACGCCAGTGTTGGATCAAAGGTCGCTACGCATGGCACTGAAGAAGCGCATGGCGCTCAAAAAGTCACGCGAGGACTTCGCGCCGTCAACAAAACATGAGCGTGACGCCGATGACGAACGCCGCCCGTTTACGCCGCGTCTCGTTTCTCGACAACGTGAGACTCCGAGAGACGTCGTGCTCGAGCGACTGTATAGCGCGTCAAAATCGACGAAAAACAAGTCGGCCACGCGCGCGACGCCGGATAGAACTCCACGCGAACACTGGGGTGGCTACGGCGTCGACGACGATCACCCAGACGCTGACGCGGGGGCGTCGGGGTTCATCTCGCTCGCCGAGCTCGACAGAGAGTAAACGTAATACTGGTACATGTTATTTAAGACGTTTCGTTTTATCGATCATTCGCGTTGACGAGGTACAGGTAGACGGTAATCGTCGGGTCGGGTCCGCCGTAGCTCCGGCGTGTCTGACGAGGAAATCGTAGACTGCTCCGTTTTCGAAGACTCAACTGGGAGCCGCCAGCCGCTCTGACAGCTTTAAATAGCCGACGCCGGAGCGGTTTCATCGCCCGATAACATCTTGTTAAGCGCGAGCGCGTTTTCATTGTCTTCTTTGCACGGCGGCATCGCAGCTACGGCTGCGATCATGCCGGTGAAGATGTCGTTGAACATGACGATGGCGTTCGACGACTTCGCGAGCGTGGCGATCATAATGGAGATGATCAGATGCGCGGTTTCAGCTTTCAGCGCGCTCGTATCGAGCTTCTCACCGATCAGGGCCACGATACCGATGCTCTTTAAATATTTGTCCGTGAGTACCGCCGTGACGATGCATGCGACAGCCCCCCCTTGCAACAACATGAGAGTCGAGAGCACGCGCTTCGTGGGTTTTCTCGCCAGCCTGTACTCTTCGTGCGTCGCGTGCGAGCTCGTGTGCGCGCCCGCATTGGCCGTAAAAGAAATGACTTTGACAAGGAGCACGGCCATTATCGCGCCCGTAATCAAGGGACCGGCGAAAATCTGACACACCGCGCAAAACACCGCGACGGCCCAAGGCATGTAGAACATCGGCATGATGCGCGTGATCCACCCGATCCACACCGCGGATGGAAACATCTCTTTGCACGAAACCGCGGCTTTCTCGATAGAAAGGGGTAAAGTTAAAGCCGTTATTCCGAGCGGTAACATCGTCCCGACCATCGTTTTCAGACGGAATTCAATTTGCGCACCGATGTCGGCGATCCTTCGACCGCTGTCCCGGCTTTCGTCGTAATAGTATTGAAGAGTTTCGACGAGATTCTGCGCCTCGTTCGGCATCAGAATATTGAAGAATTTCACCAAACTGTCAAAGTCGGCGTCGTCGACAGCCTTGATGAGCGTGTCGTCGAACATTTTAGACGCGCTGATTTTCGCCATGGTCGCGAGAGGCAGCGTGCCGAGCACGCACGCGATGACAAACGGCATGAGCCAGGCGTACACCACACACTTCCGAGATGTGCGTAAATTCGTCCAATTCAGCGCTGCGTAGATTGCGAAAACCGCACTGAGGGCGTTCATGACGATATTCACCAAGGATATCGCCTTGCGAACTTTGATGAGCTCGGGCGTATTTTTCGTAGAGTACAAAACTTCTTTCGAAGTGCAGCACGATCGCACGAGTTCGGGAAGCGTGCCGCATCGATTCTCGGCCGTGAAACCAGGGAAGGTGGAATTCTTGGGACTCGTCCACAAGAAGACTGAATCGTCTTCGAAGTAATCGTCGTCGTACGTTTCGCCTTTTGGCCAGGTATACCAACCGTTGAGAGGAGTGCCGTCGTCTTCGGTGTCGGCGTAGCATTGTATTTCGTATTCTACACCTCTGACGTTGAAATACCCAAAACCAAGCCCTCCATTCGCAACAGTATCACTGAGATCTGTGTTGTCGCTGGGACACGCCGGCGTAAACGAGGAAGAAGACGCGATCGAAGCGCTCCACACGTTGAATACTTTCATGGAGGCTACGGCGGTGAGATTGGTGTACCAGCTCGCCTCGGACGGATCGGTTAGAATGTAAACACCATAGCCGTTCACAGTGGTCGCGTTGATCTTGTCCAAGCCGTTCGTGGTGAATTGTTGCAGCGTCGAGACGCCGCTATTCGCGATGTTCGCCAGCGGCGTAAGCACGTACGACTCGCCTTTGCCGAGAGAAAAGAAGCAGAACGAGCTCGTCGCTTTTGTGGCGTTGTCGCCTGAGATGCGATATTGTTTATCAGGCTCCGTGGCGCCGCATTTTTCCCACCAACCCGTGTAGTACGTGTTCAACTCGAGCTCCTCCGTCAGAAACGAGGCCTCGGGAAGCGTCGGGCAACGCTTGATGCTATCGTACGTCTTGAACTCGCTGTTGAGCGCCCAAATTTTGTCCGCGAGTTGAAGCGTGTACATCACCGCCATGAGCGCGAGCAGATACGATCGGTGCACGAGTAGCCGCTGCAGCATAGGCG
>Ga0257114_1000925_pt1 | contig 22043 bp, 9 predicted proteins | sample SI112_10mmetaG_FD_190149 | JGI IMG/M metagenome (GOLD analysis project Ga0257114, IMG submission 190149) | Marine microbial communities from Saanich Inlet, British Columbia, Canada - SI112_10m | ecosystem: Environmental > Aquatic > Marine > Inlet | place: Canada: British Columbia | collected...
GTTGGAAGAAAAATACTGTAGATCCAACACCCACTGTATTGATTAGGTTTTCATCAAGTGTTAATGTAGTAATTCCAGATACGATAGGTGTGGCACTATTTATTGTATAGTAAGTATCCGTCATATCGGCAGTTGCTGCAGCATTACTTCCACCACCACCAGAAATAGTAACTGAAGGTGTTGATTCATATTGACTTCCACTACTGATGATTGAAATTGAAACGACAGCACCACCTTCAAGAGTAGCGAATGCAGTTGATGTTTCACCACTCGGACCAGTAGGAGCTGCGATAGTTATAGTTGGAGTAGAAGTATAACCACTTCCACCATTAGTGACTGTGATTGTTTCTACAGACTTATAGAGTTGATCAAAATAAACAATCTGTCCATCATAGGGACGTGTCTGTCCAGTTCCAACATTGATAGTTACATTATCTTGTGACGCGGCCGCAGAAGTTGTGACAGTGCCAATAAATTGTTCAGAACCTTTACCATTAGCAACTAAACCGAAGGTTCCAAAACTACAATTACTATTAGCAACATCAGCTTGACCACCTTTGTGGACAGTTATTGCTTTATCACAACAAATAGTAAATACTGACACTAACTGAGCATATCCTTCATTTGTTACAGCAACACCGACACCACCTTGATTGTATTGAGTGAAGGCGTCAACATTCATTGACTTAGTCTTGACTGCTTTATCTCCATCAACTCTAATACCAGTTCCAGTAGTGGTATCACTAGTACAGTTCTGAATATACGGACCTTTCCATTTACCACCACCAACATTGGTAGCACCAGATGTTGGAAACGCGACCGCAGCTGCAGGAGCGGTATGACCAGAGAAAGTCATGTTTGCCAGTTTACATCCTTTATTAACATGGAACAAATCTTGTGTGGCGTTACTTGGCAATACCTTACAACTTCTCAGATCATCACCAACAACCGCTACAAATGCAGGAACAACGATTGGATTACTCTCAACATAGTTACCCGAAAGTACTTTAATAACAGATCCAGATTGAGCAATACCAACAGCACTTGCGATGGTTAGTTTAGCATTATCAATCGATGTTCCATTATTAGTATCATTACCATCTTTAGCGACATAAAAGACATTTGGTGCTGAGTTGATACCTGATGCACCGGAGTTGATTGTTACATTATCACCGATGAAAATATCAGAATTTGTAATAGTAACAATACCTGCTGTTATGGTATTATTATCACCATCTATGGTAACAGATGCAGTACCAATGGTAAGGATTCCAGTAATTCTTGCATCACCCCTCACCAAAAGGGCAGTTGTAGCTGTACCTGTATTGACTTCAAGACCACTTCTGAATGTTGAAAGACCAAGAGAGTCCAAACGTGTTACATCATCATAAGTGATTGTTCCAGCAACATTCACATTTGTAAAATTACCAGTCGTCATCGTGATAGCAATACCACTGATAAAGTCAGTACTTGCTACACCTGCACTACCCAATGCGGTGCTAGCAATACCAACCCACTTGGAGTTAGTCTGATCATAGATCAGTAATTTACCATCTCCTGATGTTTGATCAAACTCAACGTCATCAAGGTCTTTGATGAAACCAGCTCCACCACCACCCATGGTGGACATCTGAGTTTGAATTCTATTAATAAAGAGTCTATAGTGTGTAGACAAATCTTTCAGAGTAGCAAACTGCTGGTCCTCAGGTGTTAATGGGTCAGTCTGACCACCAGCAGTTTGTTTCTGTTCTGGTGGTTCATTTAACAGATATCCCTCAGTGATTGTCTTCTGTTGTTTCTTGATTACAGAAGCAATCTTATGGAGTTCACCAACCAGAGTTTGAATATCACCCTTTGTGGTCTTTATCTCCTCATTGAACTCCTTTCTCAGATTGGAGATATCATCATCGTAATACTTTACCTCAGGAAGTGTATCAATAGTTTCCTTCAGATCAGTAATGAATTTAACGATAGAATCATCAGCCCTGACGCTCTGTTCATTAATTTTCTTAATTTCATCCTGAAGAGATTGTTTAAGTTTATTCTGCTCACTGATTAATGATTTCTTTAACTTTCTATCATCATCCTTTGATGTATGATGTTGTTCCCATATTCTACGAGAAACACCTTTAACTTCTTCTAAAAGTTTATCCTTAGTCTCTTTAAGATTTTTATTAGTCTTATTAAAATCTTCAGTAAGATGTTCGTAAAGATTCTTTAAATCTACTTTTAGTTCAAAATCTTTCTTTTCAACTATTTCGTTCAGTTCTCTGACTTCAAATTTAATTTTCTCTTTGATAATGTTTATATGACATTCAACCTTGTCAATGTCATCATCAATTAGACTAAAACTTTTAGCAATCCAAGAGAAGTCTGGTGTCTCCTCAGATTCCGAGAACCAGTCTGGAACGGTAGGAATCGACTCACTTACCTGTTCAATCCTTGATTTTAAGGACTCTAAGTCTTCTTCGTAGTATTTTACCTCTGGAAGGCACTTGAGCTCTTCTTTAATATCGGTAATTTTGTCATAAATTGAGTTAATATCATGGTCATAGTATTTGACCGTAGGAATTTTGGACTCAATTTCAGATAATTTACCTTCAAATTCTTCATTTTGAACACTCAAGACATCAATTTTATCCGTCTTTGCGTAATTTCCTTGAATTTGTTCAATTTGAGCACAAATTTCCTCTAATTGCTCATCATAATACTTGATTTCAGGTATTTTTGGAATATCTTTTCTTACATCATTGACCAAACGGACCAATTCCGACCATTCTGGAACCTGAACAACATCAGTTAATTCCACAAATGACTTTCCATCGGAATTTTCGATGGTCTGGGTCTCTTCTTCTACAGGTTTTTGATAAAAATCATCTACTGAAGGTAGATTTTCTTCTTTAAAATCCCCCAATGACGGCAAATCATCAGGATTTTCGATGAAATCTCTATATGAAGGTAAATTATTATTTTCGCGCGACATATCAGTTGTATTAGTAAGAATACTTTGGGATTTCTCTCCCATTCTTACTATTTATCATTATTGCCTTTCTTTAATAATTTCTGAAGCTCAGCTGTTGAACCAACAAAAAGTGCATTGTTGACAGTGGTTGGACCTTTGGTATCTTTCTCTTCTTCCACATCCTTGAGTTTCTGTTGCAATGTTAGAAGTTTATCAGTCGCATCAGCAACATTTTTGATTAACTGACCAGCGACTTCGTAAGCTCTTGGCATCTCACTTTCTTGAGCTAGTTCAAGGATACCATCGATGGCTTCCTGTCCTTTCTCAATGATTGAATAGAGATTACCCCTGGTATATTCATAATCTCTTCTGATGTCCTCTTGACCTGACTTTATCTTATCAATCTTAGTGTTTGTGTCAACCTTCTGTACCTCTACCTCAACCGATTCGACGTTAAATGTTTCGTCGAGATTTTCATACTTATCAGACATAAATTAACCTCAGAAAACATTACCATCAAAACCAAAGTCATCACCAATCTCAATAAGATTAGCATCATTGGCTGTTATTGTAGCGACTCCAGAACCAAGAACATGTTCTGCAGCTGTCGAGGTATCTTGACCTCTCTTGACTGTCAAATTATTACCAGAAACTTTTTCAATATACATTTCCTCTTTTCCGATTTGAATATATGTTGCTGCTGAGAGTTGAGATGCGTCAGCAACTTCAATAATTTTTACTATTTCGTCAACATCCTCGGCAATGGTGGTAACATAACTGTCATCATAATCCTGGACAGCTCTTGGTACAACTCTGTATGTGAGGTCTCTTTCTGGATTTCTGAGACCTGGACCAGAGGAACCAGCAACATAACCAACAGTAACCTTTCTGATAATATCGCCTGAAACATCGGACAGAGGACCAAATAGGAATGTTTTAGCTGTGAATGTCAGAGTATATACGAGAGCCCTTCTTGTTTCAAAGTTACCCTCATAATCATCTTCCATGGAGATTCCTTCAAGTTGAATAGGGATATCTCTCTTTTCTTTGAAGTCACCAAGAAAATTGATTGGTAAATTATAAGATGGTTGAAAGTAAGGTAAGATTTGTTCTACAATCTGTAACATGTCATCATTCAATTTTGTCATGACTGACAACTGAATAGTCATGTTGTATGGAACAGGAACATATCCCTTTTTAATCTCACTTCCAGTGGAATTCTTGACTACAAACTGTTGTGTCTGAGTTGACTTTCTTGTGGGGTCATACTGGAGGTCAGTGAACTCAAATGACATTCTAGGAAGAGACATTTGAGTTGACTTGTTCAAGTTTGCTTGCTGTTCGATCCTTGCAAGAAACTTCTGAGTAGGTCCATATGCCAATGGAACTTTGACGGTACTGATTTGATTATCAGACTCATTCTTATGTTGAATTTCAATTCCATTAAACATCGATCCAAATCCGATAATTACGGATCTGAAGATTTCATTATAGAAATACTCAAACATCAGTCTAGTCTTTATTTGCTACTATTTAGATTATGGCATCCCGAATGGATTGGTGGAACTAAAATCAATAATCTTATCTGCCTCAAATTCAATGTTGTCATTATCAGCAAAAGTATCAACTATATCATCTTCATTGACAACTCTGATACTATACGAAGCTCCAGAATCTGATCCAACAATTCTCTCTCCAGGTAAGAAGTTCCCAGTAACGATAGAAATCTCAAGAATATTAGTGGTGGAGTTCCACCCCTTGACTCTTGCTTCAGATCCAGATGTTCCACCAGTGACAACCTCATTGAATATGAAATTACCAGAACCATCACCACCAGTAGCCGTAGCAGGTGGGTCGAATGTGATAACAGATGTAGATGTTGTTGCAAATCCAACACCACCAAATGTCATAGCAACACTAACAACATTACCGGCAGAGTTGATAATACCAATACCAAAAGCTGTTTGGACACCAACTACATCTGTTTGTCCAATAGACACATTGGGATTGGTGATGTAACCACTACCACCATTAGTGACTGAAACAGTTTGAATAGAACCGAGAGTTGTGATACCAGAGGTTGCAGCTGCACCAGATCCAACCTCTCCTTTGATCGTTTCAAAGACTAACTTGGGGGCTACAGTATATCCACAACCAGAGTTGGTAATGTAGATCCTATGGACCTTTCCATCTTTTTGTCCTGCACAACCAATAAAGTCTGTGGTTATTGACGCAATACCAACAGCTGTTGTACCTCCAGCTGGTGCCGAACTGAATCCTATAAGTGGAGCTAAACTATAACCACTACCCATGTTTGTAATAGTCATAGAGTTCAAAGAACCACTAGCACATGTGGTGGCTGTACCTGTTGCAGTAACAGCAACTCCAATCAATGTAAGTGTCTGAGTATAACCAGTGCTTATTTCTTGGAGTTCATCATCAACATCTTCAATACCAGTATCGATGACCTCATCCTCATATCTGTAGAGTTCACATCTCAGTTGATAGACATAGTTCTTCTCTAATTGATAGAAGGGTTGTTCATGTTCAACATACTTAATCTCAAAAAGTTTATCACCAAGTGGAAACCAGATAAGATCACCCTCTCTTGGTCTGTGAGTGACACCCTTCATGTTGGGAATGTCCTTCATGAAGGGTGTGATGTAATCTGAGAATCTTTCTTTGGATATGACTAATGTTAGGTCATCTTTCTCTTGAATACCAAACTTAGAAAGAATTGTTCCCTGTCCACCAAATCCTTCATAACTATCCACATATGCTTCAAGTGGGTATGCATTCTCAAATTTTGATTCAATAACCTCTTTGATTATTGTCTTTTCAGTTGCATATTGTCTTGGGAGGTAGTATACTTCTACCCCATACATCTTGAGTTGTTCGTTTACTAGGCTCTGAACTAAATTCTGTTCGTTCTGAGAACCATTGAGAAAATATGGATTAAGCATGACATCTTACCCGATAAGATCAAGAGGTGGAATCTCATATGTACTTAACATCTTCTCTTCAATCTTATCAAGTTCAGACTGTGCATCATCATAGATTTGTCTTCCGTTAAACTCAATACCACCAGGTAGTTTTACACCCTGGAACTTGATTAAGTTTTGACCCCATTGTTTCTTAACTAGAGATGTTAGATACTTCTTCAGGAATGGATCATTAAATACACCAGTAGCTTCATTAGGATTAAGAACCTTCCAACAATCGATAACAAGATAATCACCAACAATTAAATCATTATATGAAACATCAAGATACATCCTATCTTGTCTTTGATTAAATCTGATTGCCTTATGTGTGTTCAACAGAAAATTCAATGTCTCAAGATAAGACATTGACATTGAATATGACAGAATGTCCTGTGTTCCCCAGTAGTGAACATCATTCAAAAACATCTGATACTTCAAACTGAACATGTTTTTGGTACTAACACCCATTAAGGCATCCCACTGATATACCTTATTGATTCCAATTACATCCTTAGGAATATCAAGATAATTACTATTTTCATAATATGTAAATGTTGTTGCAGTTCCTACAATATCACTTGTTACTGATGTTGATGCCATTCCAACTGATCCCCTACCACTTGGGGCTCCAGGTGGAACAGCTTGTGCTCTATCTTTATCTGCCTGAGTAATCTCGTATTTTAGAAATGTCTGAATTACCCCGTCAAAATGTCTTTGTTGAAACAGTTGAATAGCGTCATCCAATAAATCTTGGACCTGTTCGTCAGCGACATTAATTTCAACTACAGGGGCACCCAACTGTCTCAAGCAGTAATCAATCAGTTCTTGTCTAGAAGAGGGCTGCGCCATTTATATACTATAACTTTTTATTATTTAGGGGGCGGAAGAGATACCGGATATGACCGTAACGTTACCCTCAGCCAGTCTATAAACGGTTGTACCGGAACTTACCAACACATCCCATACATATCTACCATTTCTTAAAACTCTCGTCTCTGTCTTTCCTAGAGTAATCTTAAACTCACCATCAAAAGCACTTGTAAATCCTACATTAAATGTAGCAATTGGTGACATACTAGAACCAATTGACACAGACTTTGTCATCTGTGAAGAACCAGTCCATCCTTCAAAATTAAAGTTTGTCTTACTTGGTTTGATTACCTTAAAGGTAGAATTGAAGTCAGAACCAGTATTGATAACCAAATTAACTCCATATGCAGATGCATTGGAATCAGGATTGAAAGTGATTGTATTATTGGCCATTTGTTAGTTGTTGCAACATACGTTTGATATCACCAATGTCAGATTCAAGTTTATCAATCCTCTCCTTTTCGGAGAGGAGTTTATCTCTGTTGGATACATATGATTCATAATCATTGGATCTATTGTTGATAATAGACCCTGTTTCACTGTCACGGAATAGACCCGATTGACCCTTTACTGGAATGAGTGTCATGCTAAACCTAATGCTCTAAAGTTTTTGATGAAAGGTGGTTGTGCTTGATTAGTTGATGTACCAATCAATTTGATTCTAAAGGATGAGAATAATGGGAGATTGTCAATCGAGAACTTGAGTTCCCTATACAGACTCAATGGAGCATTTGGATTGTGATCATTAGTCTTAGGTGTTCTGACATCAGTGCTACCATTACTCTTGGCAGGATTGGTTGTAGAACCATTTGGTAGGAAATTATTAGTTCCTGGGAATGGTATGAAAATAGCATCTTCCAACTTTTCTTGATCGAGAGCGTAGAAGGCTCTGATGTCAGAATTTTCTGTCAGATAAGCGTCTAGAAGAACTTGGATAGAAGTTCCAGGATTTTCAAGTCTAACATTTTTTGTTACATAGAAGAAATTGTTAGGATCATCTTTAGTTGTATTTACCCTAGAATCGTTAGCATAATCTGTAATTGGTTGATTTACTCTGTTTGATGTAAGTACCATAGCTACCTGGTCAAGATCAAGACCAGGAGAAATTCTAGTATCACTCGTAGACATATTAAGACCAACTGTGAGTGACTTGTTACCTGGAAGATTGTCTAGGAAAGTTTCTTCATTGATTGATGAACAAACCATTCTCATAGAATCAAAATAATTATCTTTATTGAGTGCAATTTGTTCAAATCCTTGATCAAGGAACGAACCTTCATTACCAGAGATACTAGTAGCGGAGACTGTTCTAATGGTTGGTTCGATAGATGTTCCAGTTGGTGTAAGAGTCGTAAAATTAGGAATGAACTGAGAGAACGGAATATTATAAGTTCCCCTCATATTTGATCCACCACCAAAAGTTGTTTTCTCAAAGAATGCTTTTCCAAAACCAGTGTTAACAGTTCTATCAATACCATTTTCTGACATGTCAATTTTAATCTTGTAGAAGTCTGCATCAAATGGGTTTGACTCAGTCACTTCATTGAGATTATGTGTCTTGTTGATTCTTCTCAATGACACACCATCAAATTCATACTTACTTATAGTATCATTTTGAGAGTGATTGGTAGCGTTTGTGTTGTCAATACCTCTAGTAATACCAGTCAAGGAGTTTGATGAAGTTCCTGTATATGAAATGATTTCATCACCAATTTTGACGTATCCAGGGTTTGTGGATGCAACACTAACACCTTCAAACTCAACCAAGTTGGCTGTGGTTCCAACAGAAATACTTCCTGTGGCACTACTACTGTAATCTACAGATAGATTTGTGGGTGTTACATTGGTGTTAACATTTGAAATAGTGACAATGTTACCACTTGAGTACATACCATGATTTCTTTGAGAAACTTTGATGTGAAGACCATCATTAACTACAGTGACTGGTGATACTAGAGACACACCAGAAATTGGGTTTCTAGTGTGGTCAAGTGCAGTTGTGACACCACTACTATTCTGATATTTCAGAATAGCCGTACTAGAACTGGTAGTAAACTCCCCCTGAACATCAGTGATATTCAGTTCATTATTACCAAAGATGGTCGAGATAGAAACTTTAATACCTTCACCAAGTCCCGATCCAATTGTGACTGGTGCTATAATGTCACCTATCTGATAACCTCTTCCTCCACCAATAATCGTAGCTCCAAGAGCAACTCCATTTTTGATGAAGAAGCTAGCGGTAGCATTGACACCATGACCAGTAATGGCTGTCATAGCCACACCAGTATATTCAAATTCACCGGAGGATGGAGTATATCCAACACCAGCGTTAGTGATGTTTAGTTTTCCTGGTGCAGCTGATCCACCATATCCAACAAATCTACCAGTCGCTCCACTTTCATCCTGAGTAATTAGTTGACCAGCTAACAACCCAGCATCAGCAACTGTGGTTCCAAGACCTACTCTGATGGTCCTAGATTCAACAACAAGTGAATTATTTGGAATGACTTCTAGTTCTTGTGGGAGAGGTGGATTGAACAACTGAACGGAACCAGTAGGAACAAAGTCAGCTCTATACAGTCGGAAGGTAAGATCTTCATACTGAGATGGTGTCCAAGTAGAAGCATTCTGTGATTTGAACAATGAACCCAATAGTCTCTGTGTAGAAACAACAACCTGTCCAGATTCTGCACCTAATGTTGAAACATCAGAATCACCCAGTCTTGAGATCCATACTCTATACTCGGTGGAGTTGGAGAGGATGATAATTGCATATTCTCTCTGACCATTTAGATAAACAGGAGATTCAAATGTGAATTTCGTTGCTACACTGGCATTATCTGAGATAGTAATTTCATCAGGTTCTTTTTCTACAGTAGAGAATGGGAGAACTGTCTGACTTGGAGTTCCCAATTCAACTTCACGAATTTCAATTGTAACTGGTGTATCAAACTCAGTTGGTTTTTCTTGGAAGTATAGATCAATAGATGTGAGGTAAATTCCTGTTTCGTCATCAACAATAAAGGTTTGTGCCAGAGGGTCCTTATATTCACCAGTTAACCTTGAAGATGATCCAACTGCATTCAGATCATCTGCTGTAATTAGGGTATCAGAAGATGCTCCATCACCAATCGTTCTTGTTTCGGGAGTAGCATCTTGAGTAGATACTCTTGCATTTCTCAAGGACAGTGTTGTTTGTTGAGTATTATCCTGATCACCTCTTGAGAAGAAAATATCTTCAGCAGAAGTAGTGACCAAACCAGGAACTCTGCTATTAGTGTCACTACTAGTGAGTCTCAATACTGATCTACCAGTTTCAAAAGTAGGAGCTGAAGGATCATTGGAATTTGGAACTCTATAAGAACCAATCAGTGTACCAATTCTATCAGTAATAAGTCTTCTTGAGGTAACTTTAGCTTCTGCTCCACTGCTAGCTCCCTTAAGTATCATTTCTTCAGCAATGTATCCTGCATATTCAACTTCACTTTCATCAGATAAAGAAGCCATATCGACATTCAATACAGTCGTTGTTTGTGTATAATCTGTGGGAAGTGATTCACGAGCAGCAGTGGTCGTTGGAGAAGTATATGGGTTTTCATCATATGTGTCAGTAGCATCGTTATATGGACCATACTTATGATTAGCGGAAGCAACTCTGAACACAATAGCTGGATCTACAGATTCACTGGACCCACTATTATCTTCTCCTGTTGTAGATGGATCATAATCTTCACCCATAACACCATTAATAACCTCTCCGACTTCAAATGTGCCAGAGACCATTTCAATTTCAATTAGTTTAGGTACACAATACTTATTAACATCAACATTGTCGAAGAAAGCATAAACCTCAGTAAATGGTTTCAGACTTCTAGCCGTAAACGTGATATTACGAGATCTCATAAACTGAATAACTTCACGATTGACAACTCTATCTCCGAATGATTCACTTGCAATCTCTTCAGTTATTGTTTGTTGAGTACCTGTTCTTCTTTGATTGAGCTCAACACCAGCAGAACCATTAAGTTTAATACTTGTGTCTGTGATTACTTGCTCAACCCTGAAGTTTGGTGGAGCTCCATTATTCTTTTGAATGTGTTCATCAATCCTTTCAGGAGTAGCGTTAAACAACTCACGGAATTCAGTTTCTGTACCAGATCTCCATGTGCTGTTTATATCTTCATGAAGTTTCGCATTTAAGTCGAGTGAAACATTAACACCAGTGGTTTCCCACGAGTTCCAGATAACTGGTGCTACACCAGATCTTTTTCCATCATCAGCAGTCGTAATCTCAGCTTGTATAGCTTCAGCTACACCCTGGAATGAACCTTCCATCATGATATCTCTTGCAGTCATTTGATTGACATCAACCCAGGTATCAACAGTTGGTTCAAAGGAAATATTACCTTGCCAGAAACGCACAAGGAAAGGAGTGACACTTTCAGACCTCGTAGCAAAACCTTGTTGCAACCAAGGTTCTTCTGTTTCATTATAATCAAGAGTGATCATTTGAGCAGATCTTTTCACCCCAGTCCCAAGAATATCAGCATATCTACTGTCTTGATTAGCTTTTGTTGTTGTTCCAATACCAGCAATGGTTGTGTTTCCAACAACCATATTTACTGAAGTGGTATAGTGGGAAGGTCTTAAAGTACCATGTTTTTTATCAATAGAATTCTTAATACCAATACTAACATTTTGAGACTTAAGACTCAAGAAGTTATCAACAAAGATACCAGATTTGAATCTGTTCAGACCATTAGCGTCTGGAATAAACTGATTGATAGTCCTTGTCTCTAACTGATTTAGTGAAGTGTAGTACTCAAGATTTTTGATTCTTTGTTCTAGTTTAGAGATATCAGTCATTTGATATCTCTTATGATTGATGAAGGTGGTCCTTACATCTTTAGCATTAAAGGTATAAGCTGGAACATAACAATTAGCTATATTCATTGCTCCATCAATGCCTTTTGGTGATACTGGATTATCAGATGGAGCACCTTTCTTAACTTGGAAAATACCATTTCTATCAAGATAGATTCTGTCAATTCTTGGGAGATAGTAATTATAATCTACTGTAATTGACTCATTGGAGGCCAGAACATTCTTAGAACTATGTTGACCTCCATTGAAAGTTCTACCAAAAAATTCTAATGGTGACCTAGTATTTGTAGTATCTACAGAGAAAGATGAAACTCTGGGACGACCATCAACTATATCAGTAAGTCTGACACCAGAAATAGTATTGATTTCTGTTTTATAATCAAAATCTCTATAAGAATTACATACTGTAATATCACCAGTATCAGAAGTATTGTAAGATGTTGATATGAAATAAACTCTCAATCTACTGTTAGGTACACCTACACCATCTCTTCTTCTGATTCTAGAATAATCATAGATTGACTTTCTCTGACCACTGGAGAAATCAAAATCAGAAGTTATATTCTTACTTCCAATGACAATATTTGAAGCAACAGCACTAACTCCAGATTTTTGGAAATTAACTACTTCATTTGGTTGGAATCTGGAAAGATTCTCGTAAATGAAATTAACTGAGGTATCTGACTTCTTATCAACATAAATTGCTCTTGATCCACTTATTGATCCGACGACTTCTTCGCCAAGAATCAGATCATTTGTAGTATTTGTTGGACCATCCATACTACCAACAGTCATTGAAGGAGACTCTGGATCTGAATTTGAACCATCACCACTAAACACACCATAAATCAAAATGACATCTGGTTCGTTGAGAGAAATGACTTTATCTTGAACTCTTGTTCCATATGGATAAGTACCATAAGTCAAACCATCATTGAGAGTGGTTCCCCCAATACCAGAACCAGAATCATTTGAATTTCTTATTACAATATTTTTTGCAAGATTCTTGGTTTTAATCTTCGGAGTGATGTTAGTTTTACGAAGTGTTGTGATTAGTTTGCAATCACCATCATTGGCAATACCACTAAGTGTGAGTTGAGTGTTGCCAGAAGCGAATGTGAATTTATCAGATGTAAGAACTTCTATTTCTCCAGCATCATTAATTAAACTATATCTTTCTTCATCAAAAGATAAGAACACTTCATTAGTATCAGAATTAACAGCTCCAGTAGATCCGTCAGTGACTGTTACATCAAACTGTCTTCTAATTATTAAATCAGATTCTGTAAGATTGACGTTAGAAATTAATTTTCTTGGAAAAATTGAAAAAAGAGATTCATTATCCGCCAAGTTATCATTTTTTGAAGTGGGAGTTGTCTGAGATTCAACTACTTTCAGGTTTGTGACACCGATGTTTCGATCTGGAACTCCACCATCAATAAATCCTGTAACAGTTTCAACACCAACAACATTTATAAAATTTGTATTTACACTAGATACTCTCAAAAGAGTTGATAAAGTTAAATTTGAATCAGAATATTGAATTAAATTTCCAGTTGTTACGATACCGGGGAACGAAAGTGATGGATTTGTAATTGTAGAAACACCAGTAACTCCATCTCCTTTGGTAATAGATGCAATACCAATAGTGACAGCATCAGTTGGAATCAAATCAGCTGTGAACGTCCCAGCAGTACCTACAATACCATAAACTGATTGAACATCAGAAGTTTCATAGTTTGTAATATTGGTAATAGTTCTATTTGTGGAATCTAAACCATCAAAGGTAATTCTTTCACCAATTGAGAACTGACCTTTAACATCGTAAACAGTAGCTGCTGTTCCAGTGTTTACATCATATCTGATAAAACCAGAGGCCCCACTAGAACTACCCTCAATGAATGTTGGAGTAGTGAGATCAATTTCTTCATTAATTGTTAGTTCAGAATATGTCTGTACATCATATAATGATAATTCCCACTTATTAATATTTTTATTGATAGCATCATAAGAACCAGATTCTAAAGAAAAATCATAAATTCTAGCAACACCAATTTCATCACCGGCAAGATCAGTTCTAGCGGATCCAATTCTTTGACTTCTCAAACTTAAAGTATTTGTGTTATCAAATCCAATAGTTGGTGATCCAGAAACGTTATTTACTGTAAATGTTGGTCCAAAACCAAAAGTGATGGATTTTCCTTCAACATCTCTAGTTGTTCTTGCTTTTGGAGAATCTAAGAAGGTCGAACCAAGGGTTTCAATGGGATATCCTCTAACATACGCCTTTCCAGGTCCAACTTTGTAGACCATAAGGTCTTCAGAGGGTGTCTGTCCACTTGTAGTGGTCTGATTCTGATTATAGATACCTCTATTTCCGTATCCGTTATTTAAACTTTCTTTGACAGTCGTTACAAATTCTTTTACATAATAATGACCTGATTCATCAAAGGTTCTTTTTGCTAATTCATCTGCAAGAATGTTGTAGTCAGTTCCAGTATTGGTTTCTCTTAGACGACCATTTTGAACTTCTGCTAATTGAACGAAATTTTGGTCATTAAAATCATTTTTCTCTTTTTTAGCTAAAAATGCAGTAATTTCCAGTCTATCAGCACCAGGTGCAGTGAAATTGGTGAAATTTCTAGCATTATCATTCAATGTTGGATCAACATCAGCCGAAATCAAAGTTTCAGTGACATTTAAACCAACTCTGTAATTGGGTGTATTGTCATATTGATCAAGAATGAGGATTTGATCCTCAACATCAACAAAAAATCCTCTGAGAAAGTAAACACCATTACTTAAGGCAAATGCAGAACCAGTAACATTGGCATTTTCGGTTAAAGTCCTAGCGAAACCTTCTCCAGAAGCAATAAATGTTGAAGCAAAACTAATATTATCAGAAGTTAGAAGAACTTCATTATCTGAAAAAGTTTGAGTAGAATTGTCGGATGCATTTGACTCATAATAGTCAACATATAATGTGCAAACATCCCTCTCAGACTCTATATCAGTAATATATGTAACTACCTTAGCGGTCACTCCAGAAGATGCACCAGTTATTTTTTTACCAATCAACTGGTCGAGGTAAAGATCAACAGGAATACCTAAAAAATCAGAATTAATCTGAATTCCATAAAAATTGGGCAGATAAGTCAACTGACCAGGAATAACCTTGGCTCCCTCTTTGAAGAAGTGAGTCCCCATGTCTTCAATTTGATTTTGAAGAATGGATTGGAGATTATTTAACTCTCTTGCCTGGACTGGGTAAGCTGGCTTAAAAAGAACTTTATAATAGTTACTCTGCGGATCAAAGTCGTCAAAATAAGGAGCAACGTTGAGGTTAGTTTCCTGTGGCATGATTTCTTATTAAAATTGCAAGATGATCTTTACGTCTTCTTTCTGGGATGAAGATCTTGTGACAGAAGGTCTATTGTCAACGTAGATAGTATTTCCAGAATATTTGCTCACTTCTGGTTGTGCAACACCAGAAGTGAAACTTTGACCCAAGTAATATGTCCTATTATTTATTACCGTAGATATACCTGTAAAAGTAGTTTCAATCCCAAGAGTGATTGAACCACCTACAATGCTAAAGGATCCATTAACACCAATATCAGCTGTAAATCTATTAGCTCTAAATCCGTAAATTGGATTTGAGTCTAAAGAACCATCACTATTAAAACCTGCCGTTGTTCTATCTTGCCAAACCTTTAGAACTCCAGTAGTTGAATCATAGGAAACAACTCTACCAACAGCTGTTGAACCAACACCAATAGATTGGTTCACATATGAGTCGGGTGTAAAGACAGCTGAACTATATCCAATACCAGAAAGTTTCAAAGCAGTGACTGCACTAGCTTTATCAATATTTAAAAGAGAAGATGAATTATATGACTGTGGATTTTCAACTAATCCAACTCTTGAAAATTGGTTTCCAGTAATGTAATCTGGATTATTGGTGTCATTTTCAAATCTAGCATATGTCAGAACATTAAATGCACCTAATTCTCTATAAATGTCATAACCATGACCCCCATTTGGAGGAACAATTATGTTAAAAACAGGTGATGTGGTTCCAGCTGGAAGACCACCAGAGACAACATCAAGTGTTCCGAAGGTATATCCCGAACCACCAGAAGAAATAGTGACAGATTCAATCTTTGAATCATTATTTACAACTACAGTGGCTTCTGCACCACTACCATCACCAACAATTGGTACTCTTGTATAAGTAATGTTGGCTGTTCCTAACCCAACACCACGATTTCTTATGGTCACAATTTTAAGTTGACCACTTGTGGAAGCGTTTTGTCTTACAGATACATTATCACTACTAACATCATACCAATCTGATGGTACTGGAATGTATTCTGTAGAATCAAATTTGATCGCTTGACTTGGTTTGATAGTATAAAGATATTTCCAAATATACCCATCACCACTTGAACCAGCAGCTCTTGGTTCTAAGTCTGTAAATGTGGGTTCATCAAGAGAAGGACTACCTTGGAAATTATTTTCAGGATTTGCGTTGTTGAAGAGACAAATATAAACTCTATAATCAGAGTTCATCACATAGTAGTTTGCGTCATAAATGTCAAAAGATCCAGATGGGAGAGACTGTTTATCTCTACTGATATCATTTCTCCACATGTCATAAGTTATACCAGATGACCAAGTATTTTTTCTAATTACTTGACTAACATCTGAGGTATTAATCTTTTTCAATGCCAACATCGTATCCCAATAGTCATTAGACTCATTGAGATTGTCTTTTGGTGCAGGCGGATTAGTGTCCCAATCAGACTGATAACTAGTCGCGTTTGGGAGCCCAATAAATGCGTAATAAGAATTTGTGGAGGACTGAATACCTGCCACAAAGTTTTTAGCATTCAGAATACGAAGTTGATCAGTAATTATCGCTGCCATTTTATTAGGACTTTTTTGTTATTTATCGTGGAAAAAGATTACTTTTTGAAGAGATCAATTGCCAAACTACCGGTATCGATATTGGCACCATCACTCACTCTTCTTACGAAGAAATCAGCATGTGTAGTAAATCTACTAACACCTATACCAACAGGAGTTGTTGCAGGTGTATAATCATTCATACTGGTTTGTATAACATAATCTGTTGCGTTGGAATATGCGGTAGCAAATGTCGCTCGGTATTGACCAGCAGCTATTTGTGAAGCAGTGACTCCAGGAGTTCCAGTCCATGCCGGTGAACCACCAAGAGAAATCTCACCTACCTTACTATCAGCTGGTTCATAAACTGTTGTTGTAGAACCAGTAATTGGAAGAGCTGAATCCGGTGGAGTGAAATTGGATGTATATCTTGCTGATTTAGAAATTCTAATATCATCAATATTACCTTCAAATTGACCAGCATCACCAGGTATGCCATAGTAACCAATCACAAAAGATTGATTTGTTTGATCACTAATCTCATTATCAATTAATTGATCACTACTAGTTCTAGTAGATTCAGTGCCATCAAAATAGTAGTGAATCGAACCATTACCAGGTTCTCTTACAATAGCGATATGGTGCCATGCATTATCAGCGAAGGTCGAACTGATTGCTTGATCTAATAAAAATCCAGTACTAGTGTTTCCAGCACTATTAGATCCAGTAGCGGAACTATTTTTATTATGCCAATAGAAGTTGTAAAGACCACCACCAGCTTGATAATATCCAATTTTCCAGTTATTACTGACACCAACACTTGGATGCCAATTTGCAAATAATATCGGAGAATCGGTAATAACAGTTTCGTTTGGAAGTGCAGAAGAATTAAAATAGAACCACCCTTCGAGTGTCCAAGCACCCTCAAAAGGATAATATGTAGATCCTGAATTATCCTGTGTGAAGCTTATGCCACTATTATTGACTGGAAATCTTGCAGTTTTTGTTCCATATTTTAGCGGTGATGAAACTAAATCAATCAAGCCAGTACTCGGGGTTCTCCCATCTTTTAAGTTAGTTACATCACCAATAGTTGCCTGATCAAAATTCATACGAATCATCGTATTGTCCCAATCACTATCTGCCTGATTGACAGTTAATGGAGCCTCTGATAGGAATAGTGCTCTCCAAGTAGTTCCATCATAGTAATATGGTTGACCACCAATTTGTTTAAATTGTCCAGTGGTTCCTGCTGTACCAATAACTGTTGGATTATTGTGGGATAGTGTTAGAGCTGGTGAATCAACTCCATTAGTAGATGTTCCTGCTCCAATAGTTGCAATACCAACAACATCAATTCCATTTGAGTTGACAGTTAGTTTCTCAACACCAGAAGCAAAAATTCCAGTGTCTCCATAACCTTGTAATACTGTTTCACTCGTATTTGCTCTCAAGTTTAAAGTATTACCAGCAGCAAGAATTGCATTTGCATTACTATCACCACTAAGAAATGCTATATCATTGTCACTACTAATAAATTGAATACGAGGTGTTTGTGCATCCGCCATATTGATGGCAACACGAGCAGTATTTCCAGTATTTTTAAACTGAACACTTTTACTACTATTATCGATAGAAAAAGTAGAGACACCAGCAACAGTCAGTCCACCACTAAGAGTAGAAATCCCACTAACTTCTAAGAAATTAGTTCTCAAGTTGTTAGTATTACCTACACCAGAACCACCACCACCGCTATAATTAACAATATTGAGAGTAGAAATACCAGTAATACCAGCACCACCACCTACAAATTGTGTTGCAGTAGCATTGCCAGTTACTTCAAGTCCACCAGACAAGGTGGATATTCCACTTACTTCTAAGAAATCAGTTCTTAAATTATTAGTATTAGCGATACCAGTGTTGGTAATAGTTACACTACCAGTCGATCCACTCAAGTTAATACCAGTTCCAGCTGTGACACTGGTAACTGGAACTGCAAGTGTTGTTCCGTCACCAATAGTGGTATAGACCTCATTAAAATTGGAGTTGATTTTAGTAGCACCTAATAACAGACTGTCACCAGTTCCATCGTTCGGATTTGTTCCTGTGCTAATTCCTTGTTTGGCCATTCCTACAGATTCTCCCGTTTAGTTATTTAGAATCAAATTTGAATATAGTTAACAAATTTCAGTGGATTAGTTCTTTGAACAATTCCAGCTGTTGAAATACCAACATATCCGTCGAAGTTGTAAGAGTTAAACTCTTTGGGGATCGATCTGGCATTGAGACCAATTCTTCCCCAACTGAATTTACCAAAATTGAATGAAGATGAAATACCACCAGTAAATACTTCAATCAATTGTGAATCATAAGTGAATAATGTAGAATCAAATGAGAGATAAGTTCCTGAGAAAGTTACAGTACTCAATCCAGAAACATTACAGAATACTCGTTTTACTACCGTAGTGCCAATACCAACTACTTGAGTAGTGATTGTTTGATGATCCCTAACCATCCAAACATTGTCAGAAAAAGTAGTTGTAATACCAATAGTTCTTGATCGATCATTTGTAACTGATTCTATCGTTCCACTTCCAATACCAGTATTGAATGTGGTGAAGAAATCACCTGTTGAGATTCCACTAACAGTAATTCCTGTTCCAACATAACCATTGTTTCTAAGGAATGAACCCTGATCAATAAAGAGATCAAAAATTACTCTATTATCACTACTTCCAATAGTTGTAGTTCCAAAACCAACAATTGTTCCGAAATCGCCCTCGTAGGACAATACACCAATTTCTTCTTTCTTAATTGTTGGTGGTTCAAACAGAACCACAGGAACCTGTGAACCAGTGTACCCAACACCACCATTGGTAATGGTGACTGATGTAACTTTACCAGATGAGATAGAAGCCGTTGCTGTCGCAATTGTAGAAACACCAAGTGTAGATCCAATTGTGACTGTGGGTGCTACAGTATATCCAAGACCATCGTTAGTGATTGAAATACTGGAGATAGTTCCAGCAATCGATACGATAGCCGTACCAGAAGCTCCAACAATATTATCTTGTGATGTAATTGTGATAGAATCTTGGAAATCTCTAACTTGAGATTCATTATTTGAATCAAATAGAGGTCTTAGACTATCAACATAAACTTCTGTAGAACCGAGACCAACAGGTTGAATCAGATAAGAAGTTGGATATATTTGAGGTTCATAGCTAATTCTATTTTTACCAACAACCTTTCCATTAATAAACTTGTCAACTGTTTGTTTACACCATGTCACAGGTCTCAAGACATTTCTGTCACTTGTAATTCCAGGTCCTTGATAAACATTAGTTTCAACCGAATCAAGGGTATTAATACCAGTTACAGTTCTGATATCTTCATCGAAGATGGTGCCTTGAGTAGGTGGAAGATTATCAATATTGAGATTGTCGCCGACTTTTACTGTTTCAATAACATTGGTAAAGACAACATCAACATCTCCATTACCCTTGTAGAAGAGAACTTTGGAAGTGTCTCCAATCTTTGGAGGTTCGGAAAACTCTACAGTACTACCACCAGTAAATACATAACCTTTACCAGGTTCTTGGAGTATGTCATTGATTATAATAATGAGAGTTTGATCAACTTCAACTTTTGAACCAGGACTTGATTGGATAGAAATAGCTTCACCATTCAAATTCAATCTAAAGTCTTTTGTAGATCCATTAAACAAATCATCGAACTTGTCAAGAACTTGTAATTGACCAACAGACCAACCACTAAAACTATCAGTAAATATTCTATCAACACTAATTTGAAATTCTTCAAATGATACTGAAGTATCAGTTGGTATTCCAGTAGTTCCTCCAATAGGAACAGTCAATATTTCACCTTCACCATAAGCATATCCACCATATCTAAACTCAAAGTCAATAACACTAGATCCTTGACCAACAACAATATTAACTGTTGCACTTTTCCCAACCCCAGTGACACTAGAAGAACTGTATTGGACAGGAATGTTAAAGTATGGAAGTGGATCATCAAAAAATACTTCTGGTAGATTGGTTCCAGTGTAACCAGTTCCTGGGTTGGTGATAGCAACACTAACGATGTTACCACCACTGATTGCTGCAGTTCCGATAAAGTGGAGACTTGGTTCCCCATCAGTCTGAACACCAACATTAACAACTGTTTGAATACCAGCTCTATATCCAGAACCACTATTAGCAATACTCACGGCAGTGACTGTACCAGCGGCGGAAACTGAGACAGTTCCTCCAGCGGATACCAATGGTTGATATCCAAATCCACTAACTGTACCAGCCGAAATTATTAGACCACCAAGTGGAATATCACTATCATTTGGATCATGTCCATTGCTGATACCAATACCACTGAACCTTACCGTTGATACACCTGCGGATTCTTCAATATCGTAAATTCCATCACCAACTACAGCTCCTTTAGGAACTTGGAAAATATTATTGATAAGAATGATACCATTATCTGTTGAATAACCAACAGTGTTATTATCATCATATTTTAAAGTGAAGCTAGTGTTGATTCCATTAAAATCATGTGATACATCATCAAAAACAATATTGTTTAAATATGTTTCATTTGGAGAATTTATAGCAGATCTTCTCATGAAAGTTCTACCTTGGAAACTAGAAGAAGTTGTAATACCAGTCCAATCTCTAGAATCAGGATCTGCAGCTGATGTAGTGCTTAATGGTCTATTGCCATGTGGTGCCGAAGCGAAGTTGATGGTATTTCCAACAATATTGTAATTACCAGAAATTTTAGTAATCAGAGAACCATTAGAGTGTTCTTCAAGAGTAGAACCAAGTTGAGCTCTTCTACAACCAAATCTTGTTGAACCAGCAATACCAACATCGGTGAGAATGATATATTCATCACCAATTTTAATAATGTCTTGAGATGCAAATGATGTTATGCCGGTTACATCAAATACTGTATCAAATACTATATTTTGATCTAAGTTTGTTGTGACCGCAGTTCCAGTAACAGGAGCTTGAATTCTATTATCAATAGCTACTAACGCTTTCGCATTTTGATTGATAGCAGTAAATACATGAGAGTTGCCAATACCAAGAGAATTAATTGAAAAAGTTTCTGGAACTAATCTATTAGCTTTCTCTGATGTATCAGTAAACTTCAATCTAGCATCATCGATTTTAACAACATAAAGTTCATTGGGAAGTTTATCAGTTAAACCAATACCAGAAACTGTTGTTGATGCAATACCAACAGCCATTGTTGTTCCAGTTCCAGCATGTGTATAAAGAATCTTTTCACCAGTTACGAAGAAATGATTTGGAATCGAAATGGTTCCATTAGTGACATTAACAATATCTGAGTCACTTCCATCAAAATCTCTCTCAAACATATCGAGTCCATCGTGTTTGAGACCA
>Ga0257114_1000926_pt1 | contig 22040 bp, 18 predicted proteins | sample SI112_10mmetaG_FD_190149 | JGI IMG/M metagenome (GOLD analysis project Ga0257114, IMG submission 190149) | Marine microbial communities from Saanich Inlet, British Columbia, Canada - SI112_10m | ecosystem: Environmental > Aquatic > Marine > Inlet | place: Canada: British Columbia | collected...
ATAAAGGACAATTCACGCAAGCCCGAGCACGCGCTTTTGAGGCGTGTTTGAGTCGTGGTCCTTGGAATGGGGCACCCCGCGCAGGTAGCGGTGCTGGAGCGCCGCGTGCGGTGTCACCAAAAACTCGTGCGCCACGTCCACGAAGCGCACCCCTGCGCTGGGCGGCGCCGCCGTGAGCTGCGCGAGGAAAAAGCGCATCGACGGCAGCATCTGTTCACGGTAGACTGTGTCGTACCACGCGCTCGCCTTGCGCGCCTGCTCCGCGTCGGGTGCGGCGAAGTTGACGTAGCGCGCGAGCGCCTCGTTCACCGGCTGCTTGATCAGGTAGAAGCGCAGCTGCTCGCTCGCGGCGCCGGTGGCGGCCTCGTCGGTGTCGCCCGCCATCGGGCCGCGCACGATGTCCGGGAACGGGTCCTCCATGCGGAAGGCGCCGGTCCAGCGCAGCGCGCCCGCGAGGCCGCCGCCCGGCTCCCCGCGCGGCGGCAGCTGCGCGCGCAGCGCCTCCACGCACGGCGCCACCGGCTTCCAGTACTGCTCCGGGTCCCAACGGCCCGCGAGGCGCACCTTGAGGCCCACGAGCACGAAGAGCAGGTTAAACAGGAAGAGCGCGCGCCAGTCGGCGCTCGGCGTGGGGCGGAGGCGCCGGAAGCAGCTGGGGTCCACGTCGATGATCCGGACCGCAAACTCGCTCGCCGTGCGGCCGAGCGAGGTGGGGTAGAAGTCCACAAAGTTGCGCAGCGTCGCGTCCAGGTGCACGTACCCCTCCGTGGACATCTTGTGGATGGCCACGAGCATCGCCGAGAAGTAGTAGGGCTTGTGCAGCGCCGAGAGGTTGGGCAGCGTCGCCGCCACGAAGCGCGCGTCCGCGTTGCTCGTGGCGCGCTCGAGCAGCACGAAGAGGTGGTACAGGACGACCACCGCGCCCTCCCGCGTGCGCGACTTGCAGCTCGAGAGCTTCCGCGCGTACGCGAGCGCCGCGACGCGCGGACCGAGCCCGCGGCAGGCGGTGAACACGATGTTGTGCACCTCGCCCACCAGCTCGTCAAAGGTGAACCACCGGCTGCAGTCCTTCGGCGCGCGCAGCACGACGCGCTTCGCCGCCATGTCGGCGCGCACCTCGGGCGGGAAGGCGCCAATGGGGCCGTGCTCGCGCTGCGCGCGCTCACCCGCGAGCCACACCGTGTTGAACGTGCCGGTGCCGACCTTCTCGAGGCCCAGGCTGGCCATCCGCGCGTCGGCGGCCGCGCTCTTGCCGCCGTTGCTGCCCCCGCCCCCAAAGAGCGCGCCCAGTTCGCGCTTCTCGAGCCGCCTCTGAAGTGCGCACGCGCGCATGGGCAGCGTGGTGAGCTTGCCGCCCTCCCAGACGCGCAGGATGCGCTGCGACCGAATCAGCTCCGCCACCTGGGCGCGCATGCACGGGCTCGGCTTGCTCTCCTTGGGCGGCGCGGCCGACGCGCTGTTGCCCTTGGGGTTGGTGAGGAGCGCCGAGAGCGCGGCCGGGAGCGAGGGCTGCGTGTCCGGCGTGCGCGTCGCGCCGCGCGGCAGCGGGGGTGGCGCCACGGCGCGCACGGGCGCGCCGGGAGAGGCGCCCGGCGCCGCCTTGGGCGGAGTGAGGTGCGTACGCGCCTCCTCGTCGCGTTCGCGCACCGCGGCTGCGTGCGCGGGCGCGGACGTCAGCCTGGGCAACCACTTCTCCGTCTCCTGGAAGGCCAGGCCGCGCAGCTGGGAGGACGACTGGTTGCCCAACCAGTGTGGCAGCGTCCCGCCGCGCCGGTCGCGCAGCAGGCGCGGCAAGCCGGGCGCCTCGGGCTCGAGGTAGGCCTGGTAGCCGCCAAGGTACCAGAGCTTCGCGTGGTTCTGCAGGCGGGAGAAGCGCGCGGACGCGCCGACGCCCTGGTTGCGCAGCGCGTCGAGCTGCGCCTGCAGCATGGCGTGCCCCCACCGGTGCGCCTCCTGCAGCGCGTCGCGCACGTGCTTCTGCGCCCTGGGCGCGTCGGGCATGCGGGCCACCGCGTCGACAAAGTACATGGTGGCATCGTCGTCCTCGCGCTGGCGCTTAGGCGCCATGGGTTCTGCGGCTTGTGCGCAACTAGTTGTGCAACTTGCTGGGAGCGCACAAGACGCAAGGCGCATGGCGGATGCCACGCCTCCTAGCGATGGTGGCATGGCCGTGGCCGTCGTGGACCAGCTGCCCGTGGAGGTGTGGAACCTGATCGGCCGGCTGGCCACGGGCGAGGACCCGACCGTTGCGTCGTTGCGCGAGTACGCGCAGCTGCGGCTCGTCGGCCACACCGTCGCGCGCGCGCTGATCGTGCGGCTCTACTACAAGACCTTTCGCGAGAACCTCAAGGTGCTGACACTGAAGGTGCACAGCGCCAAGAACCAAGCGCTCTATGACCTCAACCTGTATGGGCAACCCGACTGGGTGGTGCACGAACGGTGCACAGTGATGCACGCCATCTACGAGAGCCACATGAACGCGGTCGACGCGCTGGACCGGGCCTTTGTTGCGGCCGCCGTCCGTGACGACCCGACCGAGTGCAGGTCCCGGCTCGCGCTGCTGCGCTCGCGGTGGAAGGACGAGGAGTACGTGCAGGGGAGCTACAAGAACGTTTAGAATTTCTGTTTGAATGGCTCCAACTGCAAACTGCAAACTGCAAACCACTCAGAAGTTACTGACCGGTGTTCTAACTGGTTAGGGGTGCGCAGTTTGCAGTTGGACACATTCAAACAGAAGTTCTGACCACGGTGCTCAGTCGGTGGGCATGAAGATGTCCTTGGCCAGCGAGCCGTACAGGTTGACAAACCGCACCGACATGACTCCCTCTTTGCCGTCCTTCATGGCGGTCACGCGGACGTGCGTCACGCTCACCTCGCCCTGGTTCTGGGCGGCCGTGTACGACAGGCGCGCGCGAATGACGTAGTCGGCCACGCGCAGGTCCGGGCTCTCTCGCAGCGACTTGGACACCACATTGAAGGCGTGGTAGTTGCTGCCGCCTATGCGTGCGACCTGCGCCGCGTCGGACTCGCTGTGCAGCTGCCGCTTGATCCGCGAGTAGAGCGCGTTGACCCGCTCGGCGAGCACCTCGTCGGGCATGAAGACGATGCCGCCAATGTAGATCGCCGCCGCGCGCTGGCGAGGGGCGTTGACCATCTGCGGGTCGTATATCACGCCCGTGCCCGCGGACGGCGGCGCGTCGTCGAAGATCGACCTGGGGCGGGGCAGCATGGCGGCGCGTCCTTATAGACCGGCAGCAGCGCGCTGCTTATCCCCGTCCCGCCCCTCCTAACCAGACTAGGAGTTCTGTTTGAATTCTTGGATCCTTTGGCACCCTTCTCACGTTCAAACAGAGATTCTATTCGCATCCTGTGTGCACCTAGAACTCCTGGTTGAATTCAAGGGGTCAAGATCCACGCTTTCCGGACAAATTCAGCCAACCAAAAGTTAGAAGGTTCTAAACCCATTCTAAGTAGCCCCGCCGCCACCGCAATGTGAGCACATCTCAAGTGCTCACTTCCTTTCTGCGGCAGATGGATCACGGCCACGAGATCGCGAAATTATTTCATCACAAGTTGGGCACTAATAAAGACCACAAATATTATAAACAGTGACGCATCGGGCGGCGCGCAACCATGCCACGCCGCCGGCGCGTGTCAGCTGTTGCGCGACACCACCTCGCGCAGGAAGGCGCCCTGCCGGCTCGCGTCGCGTAGCAGCGTCAGCGCGGGCAGCGCGTCCACCTGCTTCATCTCGGAGATGCTGGTCAGCGCGCGCTGTATGCTGCAGATGCCGCGATGGCTGCTCGACTGCAGCTGCCTTGCGGCGGGCGTCGAGCTCGCTGAGCGCAGCGCGGGCAGGTGCGCCGCGAGCTCCGCGAGCACGGGCACGACGCACGTGCCGTCGGGCAGGTAGAGGCCGCGCTTGAGCGAGTAGAGGATGCCCGCCGCAAACGGCCGGAACGCGTCGCTGCCCTTCTTGGACGCCTTGAAGTGCTTCGTGAGGCAGGCGGCGCGCCACAGGCTCACGATGAGCTGGCTCAGCTGGTCGCGGATCTGCCCCGAGTAGACCGCGAGCGTGCGGCAGCTCTTTGCCGTGGCGCCGCGCGCGGCGTCGGCGAGCCGTTTTGCGGCCGCGGCGCGCTGCTCGCGCACAAACTCGTTCGCGTGTACGAGCACGTTGCTCAGCGCGTCGAGGTTGAGCGAGGCCGCGCCGTCGGCGCACTGCTTGATGTACTTGCGGATCGCCCCCAGCTTGACAAACTCGAGGTTCTGCAGCCGCGGGTCGAGCGGCGCCTCGGGTGCCTTGGGCTGCTTGACGATGAACAGGCTGTTGATCACCCCCAGAGCCTCGCCGGCCATCTTGTCGATGGCCTCGCGCGACCAGTTCTCCTTGCGCGAGTTGCGCGGCCGCTTGGGCGTCGGGGCGACCTCCGGCACCTCGTCGACGCAGAGCGCGCCCCGCTTCACAGCAGGCGCGAACGCGGGTGCGGCGGAGGGCGGCGGCGCTACCTCGGCGTCGCTCATCTGGTTTGCGCTGCGGAAGGCCGCCACCGAGGCGCCAAACATGTCACGCCGCTTCACCCAGCCGCCCAAGGGCGTGCCCGCGGTGTCGTCCGGGTTGGCCGACCCCGTCGATCGCCCCGTCCAGCTCGGGTCATGGTCGCGCGAGCACTCGACGCACACGACGCGCCCGGATATGGCGCACACCCAGTTGTGCTCCCTGTCTATGATCACGTGCGGACACTGCTGCCCGAAGCAGACGTGCACGTCGCCCGACGCGTCCGTCGAGTAATAGGCGCGGCCGGTGCGGATCCGGCAGGGCGGGTCCACAAATATGCTGGCGGCGTCGGCATCGTCGGGCAGGTCGTCGGCGCCCGTTTCGCGCCTCCATTCGTCGCGCGCCTCGTCCGCCAGCGCAAAGAGCGCATCCATTTCCATCGGTGCCCGCCCGTGCCGTGGGGTTGCAGGGTACCAAAAGTTGATGCAGACTTGCGCCGCAATTGGCGCACCGTTAGCGCGTGGCGGTGCAGCTGTTTTAACCCAAAAACAAAGCAACACCATACACGAACACTTGGGCGGGAAGGTCTGCTGGCGGTCAGCCTTCCCAGTTTGCAAGGCACACTAGACGACGCCATACCGGGGGTGGAGACGGTGGGGAGTGGCGCGAGCGCCGTGGCTTACATGGTGGCGCGGAGGATTGCGCCGATGTCGGGCTCGCCGTTGGCCGCGCCGAGGAGCGCGTGGTTGGTGCCGCTGGTGCCCATGCGCAGGCCGCCGGAGCTGCGCGCGAGCAGGCCCGCGAGCAGGTCCTGCTGCTGGATCGGGTTGCCCGAAAAGCCCGAGGCCGCCTTGGAGGCCTCGGCCTTGACGACCTCGAGCGAGGGCGTCGCTGCGGCCGCCACGTGCGGCTCCGACGGCACCTGCTCGCGCGAGGTGAGCTTGGAGAAGTCAAACTTCTCGTTCATGAGGCCGCCCTTGATCAGCTCCGCCTGCAGCGTCTCGAGGCCCTTCTGGCGCTCGTCGCACAGGGTCATCGCCTCCTGGTAGTCCTTCTGCAGCTTGGTGTTCTTCGCCGCCAGGTCCTCGTTGGCCTTCATCGTCTCGGCGAGCGTGTTGGCCGCCTGGGCGCCCTGCGACGCCTGCTCGCGCAGGCGCTTGATGCCCTTGGACGCCACGTACGAGACGGCGGCGAGCGCGCCCTGCGACGCGATGTCGGCCTTCTCGTGGTACGTGCTGGCCCAGCTGGAGAGCGGCGCCACGTCGTCCTTGGAGATGCCGGGGTGGTGCGCGTCGATCTCCTCGTTGACAAACTCGGACATGAAGAACTTGGCCTCGTCCTGCCAGGCCGAAATTCTGGCGCGCTCCTTGCCCTCGTACACCGCCATGCGCGCCTGCGCCTCGGCCTCGCCCTTGGTCTTGGAGGCGAGCTCCGCCTTCAGGCGCTCGACCAGGTCGTCGCGGTTCTGGTCTGCGGCAGCAGCAGAAAGGGTCTCCGGGTCAGCCATTGGTGGGGGTGTCGCGTTCCCTTGGCTCTTAACATGCGGGGGGGCATGTGGTGGATATGAATTCTAGCGCAGTGGGTGGGGGTGTGTCGCGCACCCGCGGCCGATTTTGAAAAGCACTCGACCTGCCGCACCGTCTGCCCACCAATGGTGTCGATCCAGGTGCCCGGCCGCTTGCCCTCCTCGCATATGGAGAGCTCGTCCTGCCCGCGGTAGGCCACGCTGCCGTCGGGAGCGAGCGTCATGCCCGTGCCGAGCGAGAGGCCTCGCATCGTGCCATTCTTCACCATCGCGATCGCCGACGGCTCCTCCACGCTGGCCGCCACGCGCAGCGAGCCGTCGCGCCCCTTCCAGCTCGCGAGCACCGTGCCCACGCGATCGCCGGAGTCGTGCTCGCACAGGAGCGGCTTGCCCGCCAGGTTGGTGCACGAGATCTCGGCGCCGGTCAGGTCGGCCTTGTTGGCGCGCCCGCCGCGCCGAGGCGGGGGAGGGTGCGCGACACCGCGGATCGCAAGCGACATTCTCGCGGTTTTTTTACTGCACTCAATTAACAGCCGACGCGCTGTGCTAAATCTCCCAAACTAGCGGTCGCGCGCGCCGACGCCGGATCGGCGCTTTTAGGGGTTGCCCTGCGCGGCCATGGCCGCGTCCATCGCCTCCTGGTCGAAGGACTCCGCGCCGTTGGGCTCGCCGTTGGCCGACTCCTCGTCGTCCGCGCTGGGGCGGGCCTTCTTGGCGGGCGGCGCGGCCTCGGCCTCCTCGTACGCGGCGGCGTCGGGCGGCAGCTCGTCGGTCCACTCGACGTTGCTGTAGTTGGGGGCGGGGCCGCCGGACTCCTGGCGGTTGATGACGATGTCGGCGTAGGTCAGCGTCACCTTGAGGCCGTGGCCAAAGTTGCCAAAGTAGCCGCCGCGCTCGACCGTGCCCCCGCACGCGACGGCGCACTTGGCCGCCAGCTGGTGGATGTTGCCCGGCTTGGGGCGCGTGCACTTCTTCTCGCCGTTGGGGCCGTCCACGAGGTAGAGGCGCTGCACCCGGGGCTGCTTGCCCTCCTCGTGCTTGATGGCCACCTTCATGGAGGCGGCGTAGCCCTTCTCCGGGTCGGAGGCCACCACCGACGTGCGGAACTTGGAGCGGAACACCTCCACGCTGATGGGCTGCTCCTTCTTCTTCTTGTCGTGCGGGTACGCCTCGACGCGGTGCTTCTCCATGTCGTTGTTGAACTTCTCCTCGATGGCGACCCACTTGTCGTACTGCGCCTGGCTGAGCTCGATGCGCGTCGACCACTTCTCGTCGCCCTCGCGGCGGGGCATGTCCTTGTTGCCCTGGAAGGGGCCCGCCTTGAAGGTCATGCGCGCAAAGTTGGGCAGGTCGGCAAACGAGAACTCGATGCGGCCGCCGTCGTACTTGATGCGGCAGTACCGGTCCTGGTCGCCCTTCTCGACCGGGCCGAACTCGAGCTTGCTCACGTCCATGTTCTCGATGAGCACGGGCGCGCGCTTGCCGCCGCCGTTGCTCTCGGTGGCATGCGCAACGATGCCACTCGGCTTGACCTGGCCCCAACCTGACTTCGACGCGGCGGACATGGGTTGCGCGTGTGCGTTTGTGATCTGGGGGTGGTGCACAACTCGCAAACTTGCCCGGTTTGGGAACGATCAGGGTTCCGACGGATTGCATGCCACGTGCGCGTGGCATGCATTCGCGCGCGCCGCCCCGAGGAATTTGCGGCTTGTGTCGGAGCCTTATGGACGCGCGGTGGAGGACGCGCACGCGCGCGGTGAAACTTCGCTAACTTTTCGCCCCCTCGTGGGGCCTTCCACGCGTGCCAAAAAAGGAAGCCGCCAACCCACGCCCGCGCCCTCCCATGCCCGCCGAGCCGCACCCGGACGATCTGGCCGAGCCTATGCTGCAAGAGAACGCTTCGCGCTTCGTCATCTTCCCGATCAAGCACAAGGAGCTGTGGCTCATGTTCAAGAAGGCGCAGGCGAGCTTCTGGACGGCCGAAGAGATCGATCTGGCAAACGACCTGCGCGACTGGGAGGCGCTCAAACCGGACGAGCAGCACTTCATCAAGCACGTGCTGGCCTTTTTCGCCGCCTCGGACGGCATCGTCAACGAGAACCTCGTCGAGCGCTTCTGCTCCGAGGTGCAGTACCCCGAGGCGCGCTTCTTCTACGGCTTCCAGATCATGATCGAGAACGTCCACTCGGAGACGTACTCGCTGCTGATCGACACGTACGTCAGAGACAAGGCGGAGAAGATGCGCCTCTTCAACGCGCTGGAGACGGTGCCCTGCGTGCGCAAGAAGGCCGACTGGGCGCTGCGCTGGATCGAGGACTCGTCGCGCTTCGCCGAGCGCCTCGTGGCCTTTGCGGTTGTCGAGGGCATCTTCTTCAGCGGAAGCTTCTGCGCCATCTTCTGGCTCAAGAAGCGCGGGCTCATGCCCGGGCTCACGTTTAGCAACGAGCTCATCTCGCGCGACGAGGGCATGCACTGCGACTTTGCGTGCCTGCTCTACTCGATGCTCGAGAAGAAGCTCACCGACGCCGAGCTGCACGCCATCGTGGGCGAGGCCGTTGAGTACGAGAAGGAGTTCGTGTGCGAGGCGCTGTCGGTTGCGCTCATCGGCATGAACGCCGATTTGATGTCGCAGTACATTGAGTTTTGCGCCGACCGGCTTCTGGTGGCGCTGGGCGCACCGAAGCTGTTCGACGCGCGCAACCCGTTTGACTGGATGGAGCTCATCTCGCTCCAGGGCAAGACCAATTTCTTCGAGAAGCGCGTGGCCGAGTACCAGAAGGCCAACGTCATGTCCAGCGTGAGCAATAGCTCCGACTCCGTCGTGACCAACACGTTTACGCTGGAGGCGGACTTTTAGGAGCGTGCATGCAGAGTTGTGTTTGATATTCCGCGCGATGCGCGTGTTTAAGTGTGACCCCTTAAAAAGGAAGCGGTCCGCCATGCTCCCCTGCCTCGACCGCCTCTCGCTGGGCGACGCCACCGCCGGCTTCTACGAGCTCACCGCCGCCGAGCAGCAGCGGGTGACCAACGAAGGCCCAGCCGACCCGATCACGTTTGACAACCCGACGCACGTCATGACCTTCCGGGTCCAGATGGACGTGCCCAACCTCGACGGCACGCCGCGGTACGCCTACTACTCGCCCGCGTCGCTCTGGGGGTGGGTGAGGCAGTCAAGCAGCAACGGCAAGCTGCCGCACAACCCGAGCCAGAAGATCCTGAACGAGGACTGGTACCGGCTGCGCATCAACTACGACCCGCGCGGAACCGTGCCGGGCTGGGTGAACCAGCTCGAGCGCGAGCACGTGTTCCTGGCGCGCATGGCGCAGGCCGAGCAGCGCGTGCGGGACCGGCTCGCGCGCGAGGCGGAGGAGCGCCGCCGGCGCGAGGAGCAGGAGCGCCGGGAGCGCGAGGCGGAGGAGCGCCGGGCGAACGAGCTGCCCGCGCTCCTCCAATCGGACGCGCCCGAGGCGGAGCTTGACCGCGAGCACTTTGCGATCGTGCGCTGGCGCTTTTGGATGGCCGGCCCCTGGAGCAACCCGGAAAATGTGCACAAGAAGCTCAAGGAGTGGTTTGGGACGTTTGTGTTCTGGTTGCAGACGGAAAACACGGCGCCTGGCAATTTGGGTGACCTGGATGACATCAACGGCCACACGGTTCCGTACGGCGCATCGTGGCCGGGGCTCGCCGTCCGGCTGCGCAGCGGCGTGCGCAGCGCCGATGGCCGCCGCGACTTCACGGAGATGCTCTTTGCGGCGCGCATGCCCCGAGCCTTCGCGGTGTGGTTTGTCGAGTGGGCCACCTCGATCATTGACCGCTTCGGCTACGACGACTTCCTCCGGCGCGCGCACCGGCACTACGGGCTCTTTGGTGGCGCCAAGTACGGGTGCACCTTTGACCACCCGCACGTCGTGGAGCTGGGGACGCCGGTCGAGGACCCCGAGTGGTGCGAGATGCCGGCGATGACCGACGAGGAGTACCGTGCCTCCCAGGTCAGTTTCATCCGACAGCCGGTGCCCTACAACGGCGGCGCCTTTGACTCCGAAGCTGCCGAGAATGTCAACGAGCCGTTCCCACCGGAGCCCGAGGTGCGCCTGCAGTGACGGTTCTGGCTCAAGGATGGCGCGAACCGGCGCATCTTTGAGATCGACTCGTCGGTCAAGACCGCGGACGGCGCGTGGGAGTACCCGGTGGAGCAGTGGGACGACATCGCCTACGCCGGTGGATCAAACGCGCGGCGACGGACCGTGGGGCTGCGCATAAGCCAGCGAGAGTACGATGCGTGGAACACGCAGGCGGAGCTTCATTGGGAGCTCTTTGGCTCGGACAGCGAGGGGGAGGAGTAAGCGTGTGAGAAATTTAAATAACCACCACTTGCCACGCGTCCTAGCAGAAACAAGCGCGCGCTATGGCGCTTCCCAACCTTGACCGGCTCGCGCTCGTGCCCACGGGCGGCATGCTTGGCAACGCGCAGTGGCCCGAGGACGAGGTCTGCTCCATCTGCACCTTCCCGCTGGCGCGCCCGTCGGAGGACGAGCGGTGCGCGTGGCCCTTTGCCGGCGACGGTGGTGGCTTCACGGCCGTGGCGTGCGTCCAGGGGCACGCCTTCCACAAGGGCTGCCTCCGGTTCATGCAGCGCTTCGACGACACCAGGTGCCCCGACTGCCGCAAGCCCATGTTCCAGGAGGTGCTCAAGGACGCAACGCGCCCTTCCCCGGAAGAGCTTGAGCGCCAGCGGCGGCAGGAGGAGGAGCGCGCGCGCGCGCGCGAAGAGCGCGAGCGCGAGGCCGAGGAGCGCATCGAGGAGGAGCGGCGGCGAATCAACGACGCTCCCACCCCGCAGATGATCGAATACGAGGAGATGCCCGCGATCGACGACCACGTCGTCCAGTGGACCTTCTTTGTCAAGGGCCACGTGCGCATCAACCGAGCCACTTGGAGCGCGACGCGCGCATTCTTTGGCCGCCAGATGCGGAGGGAGTGGGCGCCCGCAAACCCGGTTGAGGATTGGAGGAGGCGGCTGGGCATCCGGGTCTTCCACGAGAACGCCACCCCCACCGACATGCCGGCACAACTCCACTCGTTGGCGTTCACGCGGTGCCGGTTCCGGGTGCACCTTCCCGCGGCCGTTGCGCGTCGATTCGGCGAGCGGCTCGTAAACTGGATTGGTGACCCGGGCTACGCGAGAGCCATGGACAACGTGCTCGGCATCCGGACGGCCAAGCAGGCCGGCCAGGCGATCGCCGTCATGGCCGGTTGGTTTGGGGAGAACACCGACGAAACCGCCGCGAGAATGCACAGCCAAGAATACGCGGACCTAAGCATGACATGGCAGGAGTACCAGCAGTGGCTCCCGTTCCAGCAACGCTAGGAGCGCTGGAGGCACATCCCGAGGTACCGCGCTCCTCGACGACCCCGACTACCACGCCGAGGTCAGGCGCGGCGCGGTGCTGCTCGCGCACGGCGTGTCACCCGATGGGACCGTGTCCTTAAAAGCGGACTTTTAGTGGTGTGTAGAAGGCACGACCGTTCGCTAGCTCGGGTATTATAACGAGTGTGCGCATGCCTAAGGCGCGCATGCTGCAGTTCCTGGAACGGCCACCCTTTGCGCGCACCCATCCCAGCGCGCGCTCCGTGCTCGCGCCCGAGCCCCTAAACGGCACCAACGGCACGCGCTACCGCGTGGCCGTCGTGGGCAACGGCCCGCTGCACGAGGAAGACCGGCCGCGCATCGACGCGTACCGCAACGTGATCCGCTTCAACGACGCCAAGAACCTGCGCTCGGGCGAGCGCACGACGGTGCACGTCCACCCGTACGACCACGAAAGGCTGCGCTCGCCGCAGGCCTCGGCGCACGCGCACCTGTGGGGGATCCACAACCGCTGGCAGCACGCGACCCAGAGGCACAACTACTCGGTGGTGACGCTCAACTACCAGTCGTACGAGGACGACGTGCCGGCGCTCGACTGGAAGCGCCTCTTCACGGGGCACGGGCCGCGCTTGCCGCAGACGCTCGGCCCGTGGGGCAAGACGACGCGCATCTTTGAGGGGTGCACCAACTGCAACGGCGACCGGTGCCTGCTCTCCAACGGCTGGCTCGGGCTCTCGGCGGGCGGCTTGGTGATCGAGGCGCTCAACGCGCTCGACGACCCGCCGCTCGAGGAGATCGCGGTCTTCGGGATGAACTGGCAGGGCGAGGTGGGGCACACCGACTTTCGCGACCCCACGCTCGTGCCCGACTGCTGCGCGCGCTGCGTCATCCACGCGACGGCGTCGGGCACGTACCTGCCACCCGACTACCCGACGCGCACCGAGCAGCGCCTGCAGGACCTGAGCGTGGCCGTGCCCCTGATGACGTTCGCGCTGTGCATCGTCGGCGCGCTCCTCGCTTGGGCCAACCGCCGGCGCTACCACGTGCACGGCTACCGCGGCCACAGGCGCCACCACGACGAGCCGTCGCAGCCTCCCGGTCCGCCACCGCCGACGCAGGAACCGGCCGGGGTATCGTTAGAGCAGCGGAATGCTTCTTTGTAACAAATTCACTCTGCATCACTGTCCGTCTTCATCGAAACCCCGACGGCGACAAGTGTGCGTGTGCGTGTGTGTGTGCTTGTGCGGTGACCGTGTTGAGGCGCGGGGTGTCCAGCACGGGCGCGTTGTGTCGTCGTGACAAAAAAAAACGAGTTACTAACAGATGACTACGCCCGTGATCCCCCACGGTAAGAGTGCGGCCAGCGTGGCGATGACTATGGACGAGATGTCCCCAGTGGTGCCGTACGGCGCCCAGGTCGCGGTGCTGAAGAGCGTCACGAGCCAGAGGACGGCGAGGGCGATGGGCACGCAGAACCACACCGTTTGCAGCAGCCACTTCTGGATGCGCTCGTTCTGGCACTCGAAGCGGCCGCCCACGAGCGCCGCGGAGAAGAAGAAGCCGAGCGAGTGCTGCGTCACCCACTGCAGCGAGGCGCTGCTCCAACTGGTGACGTTGATGCGCCCGCCGTCGTACCCCGAGATGACCGCCAGCGAGGCGATGATCAGGAAGAGCTGCAGCGAGACGAGCGCGACGATGAGCAGCGCCGTCGCGTTCTCGAGCCACTGGATGTACCGGCCCGTGGAGCAGCACGAGGCGTAGAGCGCCCAGCTGATGAAGGTGGTCACGGCCAGCGCGATCGTGATCAGCAGCGTCGCCGCGACGAACCAGTGCGTGAGGTACGTGAGGTCGAACCCGAGCGGGCTTCCCAGCCGGCCGACGGTGTACGCGAGCATGCCCGCCGCGTGCAGCGCGCACGCGAGCGCCGTGCTCGAGTACCATGCGACGGGGATGGAGAAGAAGAGCAGCAGCAGCTCGAGCGACGGCCACCACGCGTCCGTGTAGTTGAGCACCACGAGCAGCGCTACGACGGAGGAGGCGAGCGCCACGTTGCCCGACCCCCACGCCGACGCGCGCGCCTCCGGATCCTCGGGGTGCAAAAAGTAGTCGCGCCGCGTCTTGCACCGCCGGTCGTGCGGGAAGGCCAGGATGGTCAGCCCGACGGCGCACGACCACAGCGCGGCGGGGCTGCTGTTGGCCGTGTACAGCCGTCGCGCGCGGTACGAGTTGTTGCACACGTCCGCCTCTCCGACGCACGCGCTGTCGCCAAACAGCGCCTCCAGCTCATCGATGCGCGCGTAGCACGCGATCTGCACCACGAAGGCCGATACAAAAATCAGGATCGAGAGCTGCGCCACGACGCTGGCGATCGGCGCGCAGCCGTGGTCGTAGATCTCGTCGTGGTTGATCAGGATGATCACCGCGGCGCACACGCACAGCGTGCCGCCGAACGCGAGCGCGCAGGACACCAGGTCGTCGGCCATCGCGTAGCCGCGGCTCGAGATGTCCTCGTACTTGGCGGAGAAGGAGGTGACCTCGCCCGCGTGGTACATAGCCGCGCGCACGATGCGCGCGCCCGAGTAGCCGAGGAACCCCGCCGCGAGCGCGAGCACGTTCTCGCGCTTGCCCCTGGCGTCGTAGCCGCGCTGGCCGGGTTTGGGGCCCGACACGCCAAAGATGAGCAGCACGGCCCAGCCGCAGAGCAGCGAGTAGAGCGCGTCGGCGATGCGCGCGTTCACGCCGCCCTGGTGCAGGCCGACAAAGGCCGAGGTAAAGAGGCACATCCCGGCGATGCCGCGCTGCTCAAACAGTAGGTTGGGGTCCACCGGCGGCGCGGCCACGAGCGCGATCAGCACGAGCGCCGTCGTGCGCAGCGAGGTGGGCACGTCGGCCACGATGGTGGAGGGGAGCGCGTTGAGCGCGTCGAGCACCACCGATGCGACGAACACGGAGCACGCGCTCACCACGTTGCCCTCGGCGATCTCGATGAGGCCCTCACCCTTCTCCGCCTCCGCCGGCGCCTCCTCGGCCTTCAGGGCTTCGGCCAGGGACGGGGACGCCGCGCGCGGATCCATGCAAAACGCGCCGCTCTACCGATAAGAGGACAGTAGGCGGTTATTTCAAAACCACACACGGGACACGCGCATGCACACCTCCCCCCAAACCCCAGGTCCCTAGTCGAGCTCCACCACGGCTTCGCGCGCCGCCCGATCGCGCTCCTCCCACGTCGTCTGGTGCGTGAACGTCACCTCCTCGCCGTCGTCGCGCGGCGCCGCTGTCAGCGAGGCCACCAACAGGAGGTCCAGGTTGCGCTTGCTCTTGTCCTGCTGGTCCACCACGTACTCCACAAAGTCGACCATGATCTTCTTGCGGCTCTGCAGCACCTCGAGCCGCTCCTGCGCCTCCTTGCGCACGTTCTGGAGCCTCGTGATGTTGGCCGACGCGGTTGCGATCCACTGCGCCAGGTCGTGCACGAGGCCGCCCGGCACCAGGGACTCGGCGTGCTCAAAGTGCTTGTCCTTCTCGATGGCCCTGTGCAGCAAGTTGATCTCGTTGCGCTCAGGGGTCGACAGGGTCACCTCTCGGTTGAGCCACGCGATGTTCTTGGTCACCGCGTTGATGAAGTCGTCGAGCTTCTCGATGCACGCGGTCACGCTCTTGATCAGGGCGACGGCCTGCGCGTGCGCCGACCGCCACCGCTCGTCCTCGGACGGGAATTCGTGCTCCGCGCTGCTCATCGCCTGGTTGAGCTTCGCCACTCCTGGCCCGTTCCACGGCGTGGACCACTCGAACTCGGCGATGGACTTGGAGCACGTGACCAGGTTGTCTGCGAGCAAGGCCGGCGGCCGGCGCGCGTGGGCGGCGCCCATCAGATGGCGCGCCTTCTTGGTCAGCCGCTCGTGCTCGCGCGCCGCCTCCGCGGCGCGCCACGCCTCGCCGTGCTCCGCCTCCCACTTGCGCAGGATGGTTTCGGAGCGCTTCACCGACGTGCGGTTGGACAGGCGGGCCTTGTTGTACACCAGCAGCGCGACGCGGTCGACGACGCGGTTGCGCGAACCGACGATCGAGTCGCCGTAGAGCTCGGCAAAGACGTTCAGCTTGTAGTCGCGCATGGCCGCGGTCAGGAGACCCTTGCGCCACTCGTTGTCGCGGCGCTCGCCGTCATGGGGCACCCACTCGCGCTGCAGCAGCTCCTGCTCGATGTTCATCAGCCAGAAAGAACAGGGACAGCCCAGTTGCTTCTTGTACGAGACCGCCAACTGCACCAGGTCGTAGAGCATGGAAAGCGCGTACTCCATCGTGAGGAGCTGACCTCCGCCGGGCGCGATCTGGGCGTAGCGCGCGCGCGCGCGCACCACTTCCGACGGGGTGAACGGGTGCGTGGCGGGGAGCAGCCACCCCTCGAGCGGCTGCGTGTGCGTCTTCACGACCAGGTTGGGCTTCTTGGGAATGCTGCGCGCCGCCGCCTTGGGCTTGGGTGGGGCGGGAACGACAGGCGGCGGCGGCGGCGGCGCGGCCTCCTGCTTGACGGTGGGCGCGGGCGAGGGCGCGGGCGCGGGAGCCGGCGCGGCAGCGGGCGCGGGCGCGCTTGAAGCGTCCTTGTAATAGCCCAACCCGTGCACCCCCTTCTTGAACACATGGCCGGGTCGCAGACCTTGAAACGCGTCGGCAGACTGGAAGACTCTCGCCGTCTCGGCGCGCGCGGGTGGCGTGCGGACGATCTCCTCCGCCTGCGGAGGGACGCCCGCGCGCACGGGCGCGGGCATGGGGCAGTTCACGTGCGGCCGGATGGCCGTGAGGAAGTCCTGCCGCGCCTCCTCGCTCAGGCGCGCGGCCGAGCACGGGAATCCGCCCTTGAAGAACACGAGGTCGAAGACCGTGTAGATGCCCCGATTGCACCAGACGACGCGCAGCGCAAACGGTCCCGCGGCGCCATTGGGATGGTGCTTGATCTCCACGAGCCACCTCAGATCGATCATCAGGTTGGCTTTGAGCGTCTTTGCCGGGTCGCTCTGGAGTGGAGGGCCGCCGGTCGGCTCCCAGGACAGGCAGCGCATGGTGACACCCGTTTCCGTGTTGGCCATACCGCACAGCTTGAGCGCGCCGGCAAAGCCGTGGAGGCAGTTGAGCTTCGTGCCCGCGCGCGGCGGCTCGAGGCCGGTTGGGGTCGGGCCGCACGCATTCCCGCTCTTGTACACCAGCTGCTCGTGCAAGTACGCGCTCCGGTGGCTCTTGGACTTGCTCATCCTGTCCATCAGATCGGTTAGGGTTAGGGCCGCCCGCGCGGCGGCGGGGGCGGGCGCCGGCGCCGGCGCGGCGCGCGCGGAGGCGTTGGCGGCGAGCGCGGCGGCCACGGTGGGGGAGGGCCCATCGCGAAACGGCTCCTCGATCTCCTCGACCTTGGGCATCGCCTTCTGTGCCCATTGGACGAACCGCTTCAGCGCCGCGATCTCGTCGTCGCGCTTGAACCTCACAAAGGTCAGCCGGATGCGCATGGTACCCATGTCGTTTGGCTCCTTGCCGCTGTAGTAGGAGAGCAGCGCCTGGCTGCGGCAGCCCCCCAGTCCCATCTGGCGAGGCCATTTGGCGTTGTTGGTCCAGGCGAGGTGATGGAAGCGCCGGAGGCCCAGCTTCCAGGACGGGGCGAACTTGACGTTCCGATCCGAGGGCATCCACGAGAGGTAGCCGTGCTCGTGTCCGGTAGCGGCGGTTGCGTTGGGTCCGATGATGGTGAGCTCCCCAAGCTGCTCGGGGCAACTCCAGGCGATGCGCAACCCCTCCGAAGGCTCGGTGGAGTGCGCGTGGAGCCGAAGCTGCACGGGGGCGAACGAGACCTGGTTGGCGATGTGGATCGGCGCAGGTGCCGGGGGCGGTGCATGGGTGCGGGCGGCGGTGGCCGGCCGCTTGGACAGCGGCTCGTCGTCCTCAGAGGAGTCGGAGTCCTTGGGCGGGGCGGGGAAGCCGTTGTGGTTGTGGCCGTATAAGACCCACCGGCGCTCGGAGTTGGGGGGCGATTCGCGCGCGCGCTTGGTGGGGGGCGCGCGTGGCCGCAGCTCGACCATGCCATCAGCGCCCCGGGGCTCGGAGGACGTGGCATGCCTAGCCTTGGCCGCCAGCATGAGCCGTGGGTTGGAGCTGAGACGCGCGCGGTGTCTGCTCTCTGACACGGCAGAAGCCACAAACTAATCTTAACCGCGCCACGCGTTATCACCCCCCGCTCCAAATTTGGGGAGCTCGCGTTTTGTGTTCCCCGAAACTTACCCTCACTGCACTCCTGCGACGATGTCCGACGCCCCGCGCACCGCCGCGCAAGTCTGCGCCCTGTCCAACCTGTGCGAGCTCACGCTGCTCAAGGGCGCGATCCAGAAGTACGATCAGCTGCCGGACTCCTGGATGGAGCTGCTCTGGGCCAACTCCTTCACGCGGGCGCAGTTCACCGAGCGCGTTTGCGCTCAGCCCCAGCCGCTGCATCTCGACAGCGGCTCGGTCGTCCAGTTCATCGTCGGCGACCAGGACGACGCAATCGGAGATGTCGCGGTGGCCTACATCGCGCTCGCGCAGCTCCCGCCGTGGCTGCGCCTTCTCTTCACGGCGTTCCACCTCAATCCCCGCGACTCGCACGGCCCGCGCGGCGAGCGCAGCATCAACATCTACGTCGATCGCGAGTACGACCAGGAGGAGGCGGAGGAGCCGAGGTGCAACCTCGGCTTCTGCTGGACGTCAGTGGTCTGCACGCCCGTGACTTGGCTCGCGGCGATCAAAGCCGCGAGCGGCTTTGCTCCCAACCACATGGACCTCGTCCGCGAGTTCTACCAGTCGCTGGCCATGCCGGCGCCCAACACCGTGGAGGAGATGCTCCAGACGCTGCACAACGACCCCCACCAGCCAAGCCAGCTCGAGGAGAGGATCTACGAGCTGGCCGACGCGCTCTTCACCTTCTCGTGGTGGAAGCGCATGTGCCGCGCCAGCGTGCCCAAGCTCAGAAACGGCTACATGCGCACCCCCTTCCTGACCGTCTACATGCACGACAGCCAGATGGCGGCGACGTCGGACGCGGAGTCGCAGGAGTTTTAGGACCCGAGTGTGACAGTTCCGTGATTATAACCCCGTTAGGTGTTTGCGTTTTGAAGTTCCCGGAATCACACAACGTTCACTGCCCGAGAGACGCGCGCGCGCACGATGGCCTCCACGACCGATGCCGAGCCCCCCGCCGCCAAGAAGGCCCGCCCCAGCTGCGCCGTCGCCGACCTCAAGCCGGGCATCGTCATCCAGGGCGGCACGAAGCCGAAGAAGGCTAAGCTGCTGAAGGAGCAGCTGGATGCGGCGGCGGCCGACGACAAGGCGTGGGAAGCGGCGTTCCTCTTCCCCAACGATCAGGGCGAGTACGACGGCACCGTGTTCGGCGGCCCGATCACGAAGGACGCGGCGGAGTTCGACGACCTCAGGGTCAAGGCGTGCAAGCTGCCCGACCCGACGATCGAGGACAAGTGGTGGAAGGTCGAGGTGATGCTCTTCTTCAACTACTGCGACCAGGCCGGGGTCACCTACAACCGCGGGGCCACCGTGGGCATCGCCTGCGTCGGCGGCAACAACCGCTCCAAGGCGATGGCGTACGCCCTCACGAAGAACCCCGACTTCAAGCCCACCTGCCCCGCCCTGCAAGCCGTGGCCGAGGCGTACATCAACGGCAAGGACCCTACCACGATCCCCGTCCCCATATTCACGTCGCCCGCCACCAGCCTCCGCAGCCGTGCCAAGTAGAGTCTGCGTGTGGCTGCGCGTTTTCGTTTTGCTTCTAACAAAGCTTTGAGTTTTTTTCACTGAGACACGGGCATCAGCGACATGAGCCCCGCCCGCAACCCCTCTTGGTCCAGCCCCACGCGGCAGCCCACTTGTCCGCGGGGCATCTTGTAGAGGTTTAATTCGTCCTCGTCGGCAAAGGGCACGAAGAAGCGGTCACCTTCGCCGCGCTCAAAGAGCGGCCGCACCTGTTCGGCGTGGAACGTGGTCACCAGGTGCTTCTGCGAGTGGGGGTTCTCGTGCAGCATGAACGAGAGGGCAAAGTACGCCGCCGCGTCCACGTCCGTGAAGGCCACAAAGTCCCACTCGACGCGTTCCCCCTTGGCGCTTGCTGCGCGGCTCGCCTCCGAGCGCAGGTCGACGTAGGCGTGCTCGTACAGCAGCACGCCGTCGACGCGCTTGACGTTGGACACGAGGACGCGGTACTTGAGCCCGCTCTCGTACAGGAGCGCGAACGGCCCTTGGCCGTCCTTGATCCGGAGCTGCGCGAGCACGCTGCTTGCGAGGTCTTCCATGGGTTGGCGTCGATGGTGCGTGAGCACAAGTGCCAAGTTTGCCCGAGGCATGCCACCAAGTTTGCTGCTTTTGTTCCCCAAAACGCGGACAGTCCGCCGGCGCGACGCATGGGCGTAAACCCGCTGGTGTGGCTCGAGAACCTGTGGCTGCAGGAGGGGCGCGATGACCAGTGGCCCGAGTCGCGACTGGTGGCACAGACCACGCTGGGGCCCGCCGAGGCCGCGTGCGCGTTCGCGACGGCCTTCCTGAGCGAGGCGGAGGCGAGCCTCGTGCACGACCGTGTGATGCGGCGCAAGGAGGGGAACAAGGGCACGTTCCTCACCTTTCGCGAGGAGTTTGTGCACGTCGCCTCGATGATCGACTCCGCCGTGCTGCTGCTGGTCATCGGGCAGGGCGGCGTCGTCAAGTCGGTTGAGCTGTGCACGCCAGGCGAGAAGGCACGCGTGGTCAGCGAGGACGAGGCGCGCGAGGCGTTCGACCGAACGCTCGCGGTCGCGATCGATTTCGAGTCGGCGCGCACCGTCACGGCCTACTGCTGGAAGCAGTACTGGCGGACGCTGAAGCTCATGGCCACCATTGCCGAGATTGACTTCCCCCCGAAGGACGACCGGCCGGCCACTGGCACGCTGGCCGACGCCGTGGTCAGAGCGTGGGAGGGGAACGAGGAGACGCGCAAGCGCATACAGCGCGCTCACACGCGGCTGCTCACCCGCGGCCTTTGGTGACGATGTGCAGCCTCGCGCACAGCTCCGCCTTGCGCTGCTCCCAGCCGAGGCGCAAGATGGCTAGAGAGAAGGCGCAGGCGTACACCATGCCCCCAAATCGCACGGGGCACCGCGCGAGCGCACGCGACACCGTGGTGCGCGCGTGTCGGGGGAGGTCGTGGATCTCAAAGAGGGCTATCTCGGTCAGTGCCTGTGTCTTAGTCGTGGCGCGCACTATGGTTAGCTTGTTTAACACCTGGTCAAACTCGTAGCGCAGCGTTTGCAACAGCTTGATGAGCTGATCCTCCTCGCCGGGGAACGCCAGGCTGCGCATGAGCGGTAGCGTCACGTCCGCAAAGAGCGTGTTACGCTCCCCGCGCGCGTACGCCGTGGCGCCGCGGATGGAGCTGTCGATCACGGACGCGGCCCATGCGGTGGTGTGGCGCGAGTCGGCCACCTCGCACTCCCAGAGCGCCTGCGCGCCCGACTGGATGCCGCGCGAGGAGCGGGCCATCGAGGAACCCTTGCAAACGGCGCGGATGGCGCGAAGCAACCATTGCAGGCTCTCTCGCTGGACACGACCCCGGTCCTCGGGGAAGCGCCCCGGCAGCAGATCGGCCACCACCAGGTCTGGCAGGAGCAACGAGTGCTCCGGCTTGTCCACGATCATGCTGCAGGCACCGGGGCACGTTTGCGTTCTATAAACAACCACTGTTAGCGACACACGCGCACACACACACACGCACGCGGATACTCAAAACTCTATCTTGAACCGAACGTCGGAGGAGGCCCTCGTGCCGAGGTCGTCCTTTGTGGTCACCCTTGTGTACGGTTTGGATGGCTGGGGCGATCGTGGCGCCTTGGGGGGCGGCCTCGACCGGTCCACCCACAGGTAGACGAGGAAGATGATCACGGGCACCAGGATGACGCAGATGATCACAATCGAGAGCAAGACGTGGTCCTCCTCGGAGCGCAAGGGTGGAGCGCTTGGTGGTGGTGGCGCCACGGCGTCGGGGTTGGTCGCTGAGGTCACCGAGCTGACGACGGCCGGCGCGTCAAAGAGCGCCTCGAGCGCGCTCGAGTCCATGGTATTCACGCCGTCCACCAGACCGTTGGCCGTCGCCTCGTCGTCGGCGCCCAGCTCGGTGGTTATGATGACCGAACCGGCGGCCATCCTCACGCCCACCGCGTTGGTGTTGAAGCGCGCGCGCGTGCGCGCCACGTACGCCGGCACGTCAAAGCTGACCATGGGCACGCTCACCGTGGCGACGTAGGTCACGAGGAAGGCCGGTCGCGTCTGCATGACAAACACCGGGTTGGGCGGCGGCGACGGCGGCACGCAATGGTTCTCGCTGCGCATGATCGTCGTGGTGCCCGGGAGGCTCGCGAGCCTTCCCCCCTCTTTGCGCAACACGTAGCGCATCACGTGCGAGTGCGCGGGGTTTGGAAACGGCGACTCCACCACAGCCGCGCACTCGGGCAGCTGCAGGCATCGGTGCCCCGCCTCGGTGATGCCGAGGGAGGAGCTGAACCCCTCCATCCGAATGCCAGTGTACGTGGAATTGGCGTGGGGCTCCAGGTAGCACGCGTCGGCGTACAGCGGTGGAGAGCTCGGTCCCGCGGGCGGAG
>Ga0257114_1000928_pt1 | contig 21997 bp, 10 predicted proteins | sample SI112_10mmetaG_FD_190149 | JGI IMG/M metagenome (GOLD analysis project Ga0257114, IMG submission 190149) | Marine microbial communities from Saanich Inlet, British Columbia, Canada - SI112_10m | ecosystem: Environmental > Aquatic > Marine > Inlet | place: Canada: British Columbia | collected...
AATAACGATCTCTCAAGAGTTGAGGATAGTGATTACTATCAGTACTTCTCTTATGAGTTGAAGTCTGAGGTATCTCTTGAGAATTGGGATGAACCAGTACAAAGTCTCAATCATCCAGCAGGTTGGAAGAAGTTTAGCAACCTGTTGATGGTCAGCAGAGATCAAACTAATACTGGCATTAATACTGATCAGGACGGTGGCGATGTTTCATCTGTTGTTGATGTTATTAGCAAAGTTGATACATATTGTCTGTATGATTGGGATCTCGCATCAGAGAATAATTTGTTTATCAATGGAGTTATCTCATCAGATGAGATCATCTTTAATAGTCAACTAATTCAAAATTACTTTGAGTCTATTGGTAATATAGTTCTCAGCATCGATGATGTTGGCGATCAATTTAATAGTAATCAGAGAGTGGATGACTTCTCTAAAGTTGATACATATCCTCTCACTGATAGATCTAAAAAATATATTACATACGTCAAAGATAGGCGTTTTACAAATGAAAGACAGTTGATGATGGTCACTGTCCTTCAAAATGAGATTCAAGGATTCTTGAATCAGTATGGTCGTGTTGAATCTGTAAGTGATTTGGGATCATTTGACTTTGCAATCGTTGGTAGACAGGGGGAACTTAGATTCTTCCCAGTTAAGTCTACTATTAACAATTACGATATTAGTTTGACATCATACAATAATAATGATGTTATTGCTGGTATTGGCAGCACGATTGTAGGATCTGTTGCTGATGTCTATACATCACAGACTCCAATCACAGTGGGTCTTTCAACATTCCCTGTCGTAAGTATTGCTAAGACGTACAGTGGTGCAAAGATCCTCGTGTCAGCATCATCTACAGATAACTTCCACCAATATGATGAAATCACTCTCCTGAGGGACAAAGCAAGAGATGTTGCAATCTCTGAGTATGGTAACCTGACTGATCTCAATCTGATTGCCACATCTACTGTGGGACTTGGAACTTATGATGCAACTATACCAAACAAGGTTGCGGTAACTATTAATACATCAACGTATGCCAACTTCTCAGGCATTATCACTACAACTGGTGGTAGTGGATCTGGTCCTTTTGGTGGATTTAACATTGGAGACCATACTCGCCTTACTGGAGATGGGCAAAGACAACTGACTATTGGACCTGTAGACGCAAGAGTATTTGATGATGTCAATGTCTTTGCTATTGTTGGTAATGATAGCAATGGTGGTGAGGCACCTGAAGTATCAGACGGTATTAGTTTGAGATACAGTATTGATGGTGGATTGAATTATATAAACTCTGGAATCATTGTTCCTTACAATGGTGCGGGTAGTTTGTCCACTCATACAAAACTCATTCCAGACGCAGCAAAAACCTCATCAACACTGTTTAGATTCCAACAGAATGCAAATAGTGGTAATGACTTTGACACTTATGGATTTAAGAATATTAGATTCAATAGTGAGAGAATGATCCTCAATTTCTATCCACACGCAGGCATTGCAGGAACTGTAAACGCACTAACTATTGGACTTGGAATCACTGAGGCAACTGGTATTGGGTCAATGACATTCAATACCAACACTGTTGAGACACTCAGAACCAACATCTCAGCATCTGCTACTCCATCTGCTACTAGAATTGCAGGATGGTCATCAGATAATTTTAATGGTGGTTATCTACTTGTTGGTGTAACAGACTCTACTAATGATGAGCAAGAGATCTTTGAGTTAATGGCAGTCCAGGATGATCTAGATCAGTTTACATCTGAGTTTGGTAATGTAATGACCAACTCTGGTCTTGGAACAGTTGGTATTGCTTGCACTGACACAACAGTCAAGATCCTCTACACACCAAATGCAAATATTGATGTAGATGTTAAGGTCTATCAGCACTCAATGCGTTTAGTTGATAACTTTAACGACGACACTGGTATTGGATTTAGTAATGGATCAATCAATAGTGGATTTGGTGATTATATTGGAACAGAACTTGATATTACTCGTGCATTTGAGTTGAAGCACAAGACTAAAGATATTTTCCACAGATACTTTGCTCCAACCACTGATCCAAGAGCAGCAGCACCAGTTGATAATGGTGTTGTTAACGTAACCGCAAATTCAATAACCCTTGCAGAGCACTTCTTTGTAACTGGTGAGAAGGTTAATTACTCATTGCCTACTGCATTACCTACCTTTGGTGCATTTAAACCGATTGGAATTGTTACCACAAATATCCCTGGAGTTGGTACAACCGATATCCTCCCAGAGAATCTTTATATCATTAAAATCGATGATAAGACTGTTAAGGTTGCTGTAGCAGCATCTGATGCACTTGCGATTCCCTCAAGACCAATTGAGTTTGCATCAACGGGTATTGGTGTATCACACAGATTGGTATCTACAAAACAAAATCAAAGAGTTGTCATGGCGATTGACAATATTATTCAATCACCTATTGTAAAAACAATCCCCGCAACTACAACCTCTACATCTGTAAGTACATTTGATGATATTATCAACTTTAGCATTATTGATGATTACAAGGCGGGGGATTTGGTGCAGATTGATGATGAGATTATGTTCATCGACACTGTTAATGAGACAACTAAGAAGGTTGGAGTAAGAAGAGCGTGGATGGGAACTACAATCTCTACTCATATAACAAATGCTGTCATTGAAAAGGTTGTTGGTAACTACAACATTGTTGGCAATACTGTTAACTTTGTATCTGCTCCTTATGGAAAAGATCCAATTGGAACTTCATCAAATGAACCTGATGATAGGTATTGGGTTGGTATTACTACAAGATCAACCTTTAGTGGGAGATCCTTTATGAAGAGTGGATCTCCAAATGGAAATGTTGATACATATCACGATAATTATGTCTTGAATGATCTTACTCCACAATTTACTGGACTTGGAACAGAGTTTACTCTGTCTACTGGAACTGCATCATCCCTGACTGGAATCTCTACAAATAACGGCATTGTATTGTTGGATGGTATCTTCCAGTCGCCAACAAAATTCAGTGCTCAATCAATCATACAAAATCAGTATATGGAGGAGACTGTTGGTATTACATCAATCTTCTTTAATGGATCACCAATCGGAGGTGAGATTACATCGATAGGTTCTACTTATGGTAATGGATATCAAGCATTAGTCGCAGCAGGTGGTACAGCAGTTGTAACCGCTACAGGCACTATTGGATCGATCGCAATCGGTCTTACTGGGTCTGGATATAGATCTGGTCTACAGACAGTAAATGTATCCCTTGCTACGTCTACTGTAGGTCTCTCAACCCTGACTCCTGTAGGTATCGCATCCGTCTTGAATGGAAACGTCGTTAGTGTACAAATCACAAATCCAGGATCTGGATATACCTCATCCAATCCACCAGAGGTTGTATTTGACGCACCATTCTCATATGAGAATCTGGCACTGGATTATGTAAGTGGAACTAGTGGCATCGGTACTGGCGCAGTCGCAAGTATTGTTGTTGGCCAAGGATCTAGTGTCATTGATGGCATCATCGTCAACAGTGGTCTTGGTTACACATTTGGAGATCGCCTCACAGTTGCTGTTGGTGGAACAATGGGTGTTCCTCTGAATACCAGCAAGACATTCGATCAATTTGAGATTAATGTCATTGATACTTACTCTCAGCAGTTTAGTGGATGGACTCTTGGTAATCTGGTAGTCTTTGATAAGATTGAAGACAAGTTTAATGGATTTGATAGTGAATTCCCTCTCGCAATTGATGGTATAAGACAATCAATTATTGGATTTGAAGGTGTTGATCTTGATCAGACTCTGCTCGTCTTTATTGATAATGTCTTACAGGTCCCAGGTGAAGCATATGAGTTTGCTGGTGGAAGCACGATTGTGTTTACAGAACCACCACAATCTGATGACGAATGTACAATTATCTTCTATCGTGGCAATGAAACCGTTGACGTTATAGAAAAAGACATCCTTGAGACAGTTAAAGTTGGTGACAAATTGACACTGACCAGTGACAATCCACTGGAACGCGAAAAGGCAAGAACTGTATTTGACATCTCATCTGTTGATGTTGTAGAAACAAACACATATAATGGTCCCGGTATTATTACAACTAGAGAACTTAGACCAGTCATCTGGTGTAAGCAGAGACAAGACATCACTATCAATGGTCAAAGTGTTGACAAGTCTCGTGAGGAGTATGAGGCAACTATCTTCCCTGCAACAAACGTTATTCAACCTGTTGCACCAAATGACCAATCAATCTATGTCTTGAACGCAAGAACATTCTTTGACTCACAAAATGAGAACCCAACTCCACCAAAGACCAGAACTGATATCCAAATAATGACTTTGGATACGCAGGAAAGTGCTATAGCAACTGCTACCATTGATAGCAGTGGATTTGTAAATGGATTGACTGTCACAAATGCTGGTGTTGGTTATACTATGGCACCTGTAGTCTCGATCGAAAGTCCTGTATCTACTGGCACAACTGCGACTGCTACAGCAACTTTAACTGGAGCAACTGTTGGTTCACTGTCCATCACTAACGCAGGAACTGGATATACGCAGGCACCAAATGTATTGATTGCTCATCCACAAGCAGTTGTAGAAACAATCACTAATGTCAGTTACACTGGTGATTTTGGTGAAATTATTGGAATATCAACCTCGGATGTAAATCCTGGTGAAATTATGTTTGACCTTCATATTCCACCTGATTCTTATATGAGAAATACTACCATCGTTGGTACAGCAGTTACTATCAGTCAAATTATTGGTGGAGACTACTTTACAGTTTATGGAACTGGAGTTGGAGTTACCACAAGTAATTACAATACTCTTAGAATTGATAACTCAGTAATTGGCATCGTAACTCATCACAGCGATGGTGTTTATCAAGCAGCAAGAACTGGTGCTGTAGATACTATAGTCGCGGGTATTACAACAACTGTTAGACGAGTTTATTGTAAGATCAGTGAAAACAACATCGATGGCATCTATGACTCAGTTCTTGGAACTTACAGTTGGGGTAAAATTGATACAACTGACCGGTCATCTGGACGTGAGTTTAATTTCTATGGAGAAAATGGAGTGACTGGAATTGAAACCTCCGCATTCGTTAGAAGAGTTCTCCCTCTAGAGAATAAAAACTACATAGTCTAAATAAGTAAAAAACGTCCCATAGAAAATGTCGGCAATTATAACTGATCAATTTAGGATACTAAGCGCAAAAAACTTTGTGACATCCGTAGCATCTACGGCAAATTCTTATTATTCTTTTGTTGGTCTACCAAACGCAACCGAACTTAGTCCTACTTGGAACACTAGTCCTCCTTCCCCAAAGGACAGTTTTCAAGATGAGGATGGCACTTGGGACACTATAATTGCTCTTAAAAAAGTTACATCAAATGATGTAAGAAGAGTTGTTGGAAAAATTGATTGGTCCTCTGGTACAACTTATGATATGTACCGACAGGATATCAATAGAGATAATCTGTCATTGCCATCAAATGCAACGCATTTATATGATGCAAATTATTATGTAATGAATAGCAAATTTAAAATTTATATTTGCTTACAAAATGGAACTGACCCAGAAAATACCTCTGGAAGACCATCACTAGACGAACCAGACTTTACTGATTTAGAACCTAGAGCAGCAGGAACTAGTGGTGATGGATACGTTTGGAAATATCTTTATACTGTCAACCCTGCTGACATTGTAAAATTTGACTCTATTGACTTTATTCCAGTCCCATCAGATTGGGAAAATGATACAGAGAATGCCGCAGTTAGAGAAAATGCTGCGACTAGTGGACAGTTAAAAATTGTCACGGTAACTAACAGAGGAGTTGGTCTTGGCACCGCAAATAGAACATATACAAGAGTTCCCATTAAGGGAGATGGTAGAGGTGGTGAGGCAACAATCATTGTTGGCAATGACTCTAAAGTTGAGTCAATTAATATTTCAAAAGGTGGTTCAAGATACACCTACGGCATTGTAGACCTCGTTGGAGGCAGTGTTCCAACTGGTTCCACAACTCCAACGTTTGATGTCATTGTGCCTCCTCAGGGAGGTCACGGTGCTGACATTTATCGTGAGTTGGGTGCTAAAAATGTTTTAATTTACTCCAGGATTGAAAATGACCTGGAGAATCCAGATTTTATTGTAGGTAATGAAATTGCGAGGGTTGGTATTGTTGAGAATCCTAAAGCATATAACTCATCTTCCAATTTGAATATAGATAAGGCAAGTGGTGTTTATGCTCTCAGGTTAACTGGGTCAGCAACAACAACTTTTGCTCCAACCGCAGACTCGTTTGTTACTCAGACTGTTGGCGTAGCGTCAACTGCTGTTGGTCGTGTCATATCTTACGACAACACAACAGGTGTCCTAAAGTATTGGCAAGACAAGAGTATGGCAGGTTTCAATACCGATGGTACTCAAAACATCGACTCTGATTATGGACTCCAACTGAATGAATTTGGTAGTATTGGAGTTGGTGGTTCTATGATTGTCTTCAATAATGAAGTAAGCACAGGACTGCTTATTGATACTGGGTTTTCCGGTATTACTACGGTAATAAATAATAGGACTTATAATCTTGGTCAGTCTTTTGTGAACGGTGTGGCACAACCTGAGGTTGAAAAATATTCTGGAAACATAATTTATGTCGATAATAGACCTTCTATTACCAGATCGACTAACCAAAAAGAAGATATCAAAGTTATTTTGCAATTCTAATAAAGACAGATGCCACAGGAAACTAATCTCAATGTCGCTCCATACTTTGACGACTTTGATCCTAACAAAAACTATTACAAGGTACTGTTTAAACCAGGGTATCCAGTTCAAGCTCGTGAACTGACTACCTTACAGTCTATTCTTCAGAATCAGGTTGAACAGTTTGGCAATCACGTCTTTAAAGAGGGCGCGAAGGTCATTCCTGGTCAGACAACTTATAACAGTCAATATTTTGCTGTTGAGTTGGAGAACTCTTTTGCTGGGATTACGCTGTCATCTTATGCTAGTTTTCTGGTAGGTCAGACGATTCGTGGCGCACAGTCTGGTGTCAGAGCTAGAGTTGAAAAGGTACTTTTACAGTCAGAGTCAGACAGAAATAATACAACTTTATATGTAAGTTACATCTCATCTAACTCAAATAATGCTTCTCAAGCATTTAACAATGGTGAGGATTTGCTTACCGAAGGTGGGATTCGCACGTCAAATGTCATCTTTATTGAGAATGAGACATTTGCAACTACAATTAGTGGCAGTGCAACATCAACAGGTTCATCTTTCTCAGTTGAAAATGGAGTATACTTCCTGAGAGGAACCTTTGTTAATGTAGAAACTCAATCAATTATTCTTGATCAGTATACAAATACTTCAAGTTATAGGATTGGTTTTGATGTTGTTGAGGAGTATGTTACTGCAGATGTAGATCCTACACTATACGACAACTCACAGGGATATAATAACTTTACTGCTCCAGGTGCAGATAGGTTTAAAATAAGTGCAGTTCTCAGCAAAAAAGCACTATCAGACTTTGAAGATGATAACTTTGTTGAGATTGCAACCATACAAGACGGTGTAGTAAGAACTGCGCCTAATAATTCGCAATATAATTTACTTAACGATGCTCTTGCATCCAGAACTTACGAGGAGTCTGGTGACTACTATGTAAGACCCTTTAAACTCTCTACCTTGAACTCATTAAATGATAATCAGGGTAATAATGGAGTATTCAAGGCAAATCAACTAACTTATGAAGGGAATACTCCTTCAGATGATCTTGCTCTGTTTAGATTATCTCCAGGTTTAGCATACATTCGTGGATATAGAGTTGAAACTAAGGCACCTACATTCTTAGATGTAGAAAAACCAAGAACAACTAAAGAATATAAGAGTCAAGGATTAAACTATCTGACTGGACCATCGGTATCCTTGAATAACGTTGCTGGAACTCCAGTATTGGGTATCAACACATCATATACTGTAAGTTTAAGAAACTCAAGAAAAGCAATCGACAAGATTGCTGCTGGAGAAGAAGTTGGTCTTGCAAGAGTCTATGACTTTGCATTAGAGAGTGGTTCATACAATGCAACTAATCTGGATGCAAACGAGTGGGACATTTCACTATATGATATTCAAACATATACAAATATCACTTTAAGTCAACCAATCAATGTATCAAAATCAACCTTTGTAAAAGGTAAGTCTAGTGGTGCAACAGGATTTATTAAAGATACTGTCACTAATAGTAAGGCACTCAAACTCTATGATACAAAGGGATCTTTTTCTGCTGGAGAAAGTTTTGTTATTAACGGCAAAGATGATGGAAGAATCGCTATTGCTATTACCGCAAATGGTCTTGAAGACGTAAAATCCATCTATGGTTTTGTTGGTGCAGCAGGCACGTTCAATGCAGACACAACTCTGACAACAAAATTGTCTTTGGGTGAAGCAACAGTCTCTCTTAGAGACGTAGCAAAAAACACAAGTGTAGTTACTCTTCCAAATTTAACTTTTGCCAATCTATTAAAACCTGGAAATATTCTATCCTACTATAACTCTGAGAACTTTATTCTTGAGAATTCTTCAACTAAGGGAATCTCAACATCATCCGTTGCAAACGGACAAAGAGCATTTTTAGTTGATCACGTTCCTGGTGCTGAAGATGTATATCTTAATGGTATACATTTATCAGAATCTGAGTACGTCTCTACAGGTTCAACTGGCATTATGCTTAATGTTGCATCATATGAGGGTGATGAACTTGAGGTAAATGGATTTATTGGTGGTATCAAAGATAGACAAGAAGTCCTTGCTTATGCTGGACAAACTGTTGTTCCATTCTCAACTACATCCAATCTTACATCCTCTCAAATAGCAAACACACAACTGTACATCAATGGTATTAAAATTGATGATAGTCAGTTCTCTGTTTATAGTGGAGATGAGTTTATTCTCCTAGATTCTCCAGCACTTGGAAACGGAGTGCAGGCAGAATTCGATCCATATACTAAGGGTACAAAAGTTGGTTTGACTACAGTAACAACAACTGTACCACAAACTGTATTCACCAGTGCATATACTCCAGGAAACGAAGAAGTTTATCTCAATGGTGTTAAACTCTTAAAAGACCTTGAGTACACAGCAAAAAATGGAACTAGTGTTTCATTAAACAATGCAACATCCTCAGGAGATGTTATAGAGATTATTGAAAATGCAGCAGGAACTGTTACTGGTATTAACACAGTAACTGCCGTAGGTCTTCAAACTGGATTTGCAGGTCCATTCGTCGCTGGTAAAACTAATGTATTTTACAACGGCGTAAAACTCAGAGAAGGTATTGAATATGTTGGTTCTAGTTCATCTTCAATCTACATTTCAGTAGGAGCAGAGAATGGTGATAAAGTTGAGATTATTGGATATGGTACTGATAGAGGCGCTGGTTTTACCACATCAATCTCAGAGAATCAAGCAACTATCAATTATGACACCAAAAATAATTATGTAGACTTATTTGTGGACGGAGTTAAGTATAATAAGACTGACTTCTCTATTGTTCAAGGTGGAACATCACTTGAAATCAATTATCCATTGTTTGTTGGAGACCTTGTAGACACTGTTGTTTTTGAATCAGGATTCTTTACTGACAGTAAGTTTACAGCAATTGCCAACCAAAAAAGTTTTAGTGTCATTTATACAATTGGTTTTGTAGATGTTTATGTAAACGGAATCCTCTTTGATTCAACTCTTTATACTGCGGTTGATGGACAAACTGTTGCATTTGAGACTGCATTAGAAGCAGGAGATCTTGTAGAGTTTATCTCCTATACGACTGAGGCATTTGATATCAAAAATTCAAATGTTGTATATCTGCCATCATATGCAGAGATTAGAACAATTAATACTCAGGGAGCATTTACTGTTGTTACTGTTGCTCCAGTTGCAACTATTACAGGAATCTGTAATGGTGCCTTGCCAAGTACAACACTCAATGTTCCAAACTTAGACCTTATCTCCGCAAAAACAACAACATCTTCAGATAACACTCTATTTACAGCAATGCCAAGGAGAAACATCTCTGATGTTAATCTCTCATCATCAAATCTGACAATCAGAAAGCAGTATGATGTTACTGTAACTAACAACTCAACAAACACAATCTCAGCAGGAACCAACGAAACCTTCCTGCCATTTGACGAGGAAAGATACTCACTGACATTTGTTGATGGTACTATTGAACCACTGACAAGGGATATATTGACCTTTGGTGCTGGTGATACCCGATTGACAATTAATAATGTAAGCAAAAATGGAGCAGCACGTCTTGTTACAACTCTGAGAAAGATTAACGTTGTATCAAAACAGAAAGAGAATCAAAGATCTAGCAGCATTATTGTTGCGAAATCAACTCAAGTCTCTGCTGGTGTTGGAACAACCACTCTTAATAATGGTCTTGTATACGGCAACTATCCATATGGCACTCGTGTTCAGGATGAGGAGATATCATTGAATGTGCCTGATGCACTCTCCTTGCGTGGCGTATTTGAATCATATGATACATCTGACCCTAGTGCCCCCCAATTAGTGCTCACGGCGCTTACAGGACCCAATGCGACGACATTAGACCTCATCTTAGGTGAGACTATCATCGGAACAGTCAGCAATGCAAGAGGAACCTACGTTGAGAAGAAAAATGACACCACTGTAGAGTATGTGGCATCCAATAGAAAGTCATTTGCTGTTGGAGAAAAAGTTACCTTTGAGGAGTCTGGTATCGAAGCAGTTGTTGCTGATATCAACACTGGCGGCAGAGACATTACAGATTCTTATCAATTGGATAATGGTCAGAGAGATACATTCTATGACTACGCAAGAATCAGACGTATTGTTGGTAAAGATTCTCCCAAGAAGAAGATTAAGGTCTACTTCCAACATGCATTCTATGATGTAAATGACACTGGCGATATTACAACCGTCAATTCTTACAGCACAATTAATTACTCTAAACAGGTTCCTTACTACAAGGATCTGAGAAATACGGATATGATTGATATCCGTCCAAGAGTTTCCACATACTCACTCACTGAGGGTTCTACCTCACCATTTGAGTTTGCTGGAAGATCCTTTACCCAGGATGGCAACAGTGCTAAAAATATCCTTGCTCCAGATGAGTCAATTCTACTTGACTACAATTTCTATCTGCCAAGAATTGACAGGGTTTATGTCAATAAGAATGGCGTATTCAAAGTTGTAAGTGGAACACCTGCTGAACAACCAGCACCACCTGCTGCAATTGATGACTCAATTGAAGTAGCAGAGATCTTCTTGCCACCATATCTCTATAACACTGATAATGCTTCTATCAAACAGAAGAAGTATAAGAGATTCACTATGAGTGACATCTCAAGTCTTGAAAAGAGAATCAAGACTCTTGAGAAATTTACAAAACTGACAGCATTAGAATCTGAGACCTCAAACCTTGTAATCCCAGATAATAATGGTGTCAATAAGTTTAAGTCTGGATTTGTTGTTGATAGTTTCAAAAACAGCACCAATCAAGACCTGAGAAACGGAGTCAAGAACTCCATCAATCCAAATAATGGTGAGATTAGACCATCACACTATACAACTGCGATTGATATGGTGCTTGGATCAAGTTCTGTTATTGGACTTGGACAATCATCTGATCCATATGCTGATTTAAACTTTGCTGCAGATCTTAAAGGATCAAACATCAGAAAAACTGGAGATGTTATTACTCTTGACTATGCAACTCAAGAGTGGTTGTCACAAACATTTGCTACCAGAACAGAAAAACTGACTCCATACTTAGTCAACTTCTGGGAAGGAACTGTTGCTCTGAGACCATCATCTGACGTTTGGATCGATGAAGTTAATGTTGAACCTGAGAATCTGCAGATTGCTGGTGATTACACTGCATCAATTAAGACTGTCGCTAAGGTAGAGCAATTTGACTCACAGATTGGATTCCTGCCAACAATCTGGAATTCCTGGAACACATTATGGACTGAGAATTTAGGTCTCCTTGATGATGCTGAGGCAAACTCGGTTTATCCAACATTCTATGGATCTGATACTACACAATCGGGAACCAAGGACTGGATTGGATTGGATCAAGTTGGTGATGAAGTCAAATCCATTACATCTGATATTGAAGCATCTGCTGTATCAGTAGAGACATCAGAGTTGGGTGCTGGAGACATCATCCCAATAATTAGATCCAGGAATGTAGAGTTTGTATCTAAGAGACTCAAACCAAACAGTCAGATGTATGCATTCTTTGATGGTGTTGATGTCAATCAGTACATTGTACCAAAACTCATCGAAGTTGATATGGTTGGTGGTGCATTTATTGTTGGCGAGACCATTAAAGGGTACTTCCCAAGTGTTGATTACAACGTATCACCAAGTGATGCTAATCCATACATTAGTTTTAGAGCAGCAAAATCAAATCATAAAACTGGTCCATATTTAGATCCAAGCACAACATTTGAACAAAATCCATATGAAACAACTCTGAATATCCCATCAAATTATTCATCCACCTCAACCATTGTCAACGTAGATATCTTCTCTTTGGCAAATGAACCACAAGGTGAATACTATGGATTTATCAACCAGGGAATGAAACTTTATGGAGAAAGCAGTGGTGCTGAGGCAATTGTTCAAGAAGTCAGATTGATTACTGATGAAACTGGAACGGTTATAGGATCATTCTACATCCCAGATGCAAGTATTGATGTCAATCCCAAGTTTACTGCTGGTGATAAGGTCTTTAAACTGACTAATAGTGACCTCAACAGCACCTCAACTCAAGTTATTACTAGTGTCTCTGAGGAGATTTACTCATCTGTTGGTTCTATTCAGTCTGTATATGATGACGTAGCAGCAGTTAAGTTTGCTAGAAAGGTTGACAAGTCACTATTTAATGACTCAGATATCTCATCATTCACTGGCAAGTATCTTGATCCTCTTGCACAAACATTTACTGTTGATGATAAAACTGGTGTATATCTCACAAGACTCGATATCTTCTTCCAGTCTAAGGACAGTCAACTGCCTGTAACTTGTCAGATTAGAAGCACTGAGTATGAGACTCCATCAGATATCATTCTTCCATTCTCTGAGGTAACTCTTGATAGCGAATCTGTAAATGTATCCACAGATGCTTCGACTGCAACAAGTTTTATTTTTGAATCTCCAGTATATCTGGAGGGTGGTAAGAAGTATGCAATCGTCTTACTCTCAAATTCAAATGAGTATCAAATTTGGACATCTAGACTTGGCGAAGTAGACATCAAGACACAATCTGTTGCAACTTCATCACAGATTCTTGTATCGACAAAACCAACCATTGGTGCGTTGTATAAGTCACAAAATGCTGGTGCTTGGGAACCAAGCATCTTTGATGATATGAAGTTTACTCTGTATAGAGCAGATTTTGTATCAACTGGAGATATCTCATTCTTTAATCCAAATCTTGCTAGAGGTAATGGACAAGTCCCAGTATTGGTTCAGAATCCTGTAACAACCAAATCTAGAAATATTAGACTTGGATTGTCAACTTCAATTGCAAGTAATACTAATCTGATACCAGGAAACACAGTTATTCAACCAACAACTGGTGCATCTGGCAATTATATCTCTGCGGTTGGTATTGCAACTGCATTGTCAGTCACCACAGCAGGTATTGGATACACACCATCAACATCAACTCTTACATACAGTAATATTTCTCTCCAAAATGTAACTGGAGTTGGTAAAAACGCAACTGCAAATGTTGTTGTACAAAACGGTGTCGTTGCTGGTATTGAACTTGTCGATGGTGGATTTGGATATGCAGAAGGTGATGTTGTAACTGCACCTCTGGGTAGTCAAGGTCTTGGTAGTGGATTTAAAGCATCTATTCAAGGAGTTGGAGACTCTAACGAGTTAATCTTGGATAACGTCCAAGGAAACTTTGCTCTTGGTATCGCAAATACATTGTTTGTTTATAATACTGTTGGAGTTGTCACAGCAATCACTGGTGCTGGAACCAGTCTCCATATCAGTGAACCAATTGATGTTGTAACTGATGGTCTTGAGTTTACAGTCAATCATAAGAACCACGGTATGCACACACCAACAAACTTCGTAAGTATCAATGGAGTCTTGTCAGATGTAGTACCATCGAAGGCAACCACTGGATATAACAAGGCATATGATGGTCCAATTACACTTGATGACGTTACTGTATATGAAAACTTTGAAGGTGTTGCAATATCTGCTGCTAACCCTGGATATATCTCAATTAATGAAGAAATTATCAAGTATGAAGGTGTAGCGAACAGTCAACTCGTCTCTATTACCAGAGCAATTGACGGATCTATGCCTAAGGCAATTGCTAGTGGAGACATAATCTACAAGTATGAGTTAAATGGAGTATCACTGAGAAGAGTTAACAGAACTCATAATCCCAAATCTGGTTCTATCACACTTAACTCTTATGACATTGTTATTGATATGTCAGATACAACCGTTGGTGTTAATAGAGGTGTAGGAAACAACACTTACATCCCACTCTATTTCAATGAAACTAAGACTGAGGGTGGTAACAACGTCACCGTAACTCAGAATATCCCATACGAAGCAATTACGCCAAACGTCAATCTGTTTGTACCAAATCAAACATCTCTCGATGCGTCAATCAGAACCGTTAGTGGAACTAGCATCAGTGGAAATGAGGCATCATTTGTTGACAAAGGATTTGAATCCATTGTACTTAATGCAACGAACTATCTTCCAGATCCTAGACTTATCGCATCTAAGATCAATGAAAAAGAGATCTTAACCACTCTGCCAGGTAACAAGTCTATGACTTTACTGATGAATATGACATCAGATAACTCAAGACTCTCACCTGTTATCGATACTACTAGAGTCAATATGATTACAACATCTAATCGTATTAACAGTGTGGTCACAGATTATGCAGCAGATCCTAGAGTTGACAGCATGTTTGAGGATCCATCAGACTTCCAGTATGTAACTAAGTCAATTAGTTTGAAGAATCCAGCAAGTGCGGTTAAGGTTTATCTGAACGCACACGTTAACAATTACTCTGATCTGAGAGTATTCTACTCAATCTCAAATGAGGATGTTGCGGATCCAATCTTTACACCATTCCCAGGATATACAAATCTTGATCAAAATGGTCGGGTGATCAATCTAGAAAATAATGATGGAACATCTGATGTTGCGGTTGATAAGAACTATGTTCTTCAACCACTCTCTGATTCTGATAGTTACTCAAATTATGAGTTTACCGCGAACGATCTTGCAGAGTTTAAATACTTTAGAATCAAGATTGTAATGACATCAACAAATCAGGCATACGTGCCTAAGATCAAGACTATGAGAGCAATTGCTCTAGCGTGATGAGAGATTATATCAAGGTTAAAGATAGTCATGCTCTCCTGAGAGATCAGGGGAGTAATGCTATTGTGAATGAATCTAAATATGAATATGAGAACTATATGCGTCTAAAAAGACAAAGAGAAAAAGAAACTGATAGGGTGAGTAACCTAGAAAGTGAGATTGATGGTCTTAAGAGTGACGTGGGCGAGATAAAGGATCTCCTTAAATCCTTCATAGAAAAACTGGGGTAAAAATGGGATTAATGCACGTACCCTTTGATAGAATTGGATCATCTCAAAGGGTAAATCTAAAAGTCGATCAATATGCTGATACCATTTACGGTATAAAGTTAGTAGGTTCTGGTGACACCACTTTTGACGTAAGTGGATATGGTTTTTCAGGTTCTATTAAAAAGTATGCTGGATATGCATCTTCAACCGCAGAGGATATTGTAACGGTTGGATTTGATACCTCAAACTCTTCGGCAGGTATCGTAACAGTACTGATAAACTCAGGTATTACAACGTATCTTGATAAGAACAGTCCCAGATACACCTATGAGGTTGTAGCAACTGAGGGAACGACAGGATATAAAAGAAGAATAATGGATGGTGATATTAACATCAATGTTGGCATCTCACAAGCAGAGACTAGTCCAGAGATAAAGTGTATTGCTATTATTGATGAGGCAAGCAATTTTACAACAGCACAGTTTTATGATAAGTGGGCAAATTTTAGATCAAATTGGCCCAACAGAATACATTATCTCCTCCAACCAACTACCTCTGGTATTGTATCAACAGGTATTGATAATCTCCTAAATATTCCATCAAACTATGATAGTGGATTTGGAACATCACCTCAAGTAAAGGGGGTTAAGAGAGACGCTGGCATCACTACTGAATCATCCGACTGGTTTGGATTAGTTGGATTGGTAACTGGTACAGATACCGAAGTTGCTCTCTTTATTGATCAGTCTGGAAGTATGACTCTAGCAACTGTACAAGCATCTTATGATAGATTCATAGCATCTTGTACTACTGCAAATGTTGCGATTACAACAGAGTCTAACGCTGCTGAAGACTGGGTAGAACCATTTACGGGGATAATCTAATGGCATTAATACAATTAATCGATAATGAAACAATTACCGAAAGTCTAGTGATACCAAAGGGTGTTGACTATCAACAACTCTTTACTATCAGAGAGACAGAATCTAATCTTCCGATTGATTTTAGTGGATTTTCATCTCACATTATAACGTCAAAAATCAAACAGTTTCCAGAGTCAGTATCATTTGCTGCAACATTTACTGCTACATTTTCTGATGCAACTAACGGAGTTGTCAAACTATCTTTGACAGATATTCAGACAGATGTTATCAAAAGAGGTAGATATTTTTATGATGTTGTGCTTACACTTGAGTCTAAAGCATCTGCTGATGAGGACTCAGATCTTCAAACCGTAAGATTAGCACAAGGTGGTGTAGTTATAGTCTGATAAATAGACCTAGAAGAATAAGGAATTATTCAATGGCGCAACCAGGAACAAGAGGAGAACTCATAGGATACGTTAAGAGAAAACTGGGAGCGCCAGTTTTGGAAGTCAACGTATCTGATGATCAGTTCGAGGACATCATTGACGATGCCGTACAATATTTTCATGAGCGACACTACGATGGTGTCATTCAAACTTATCTGAAGTATAAGGTATCTCAGGCAGATATTGATAGGGGCAAAGCACCTAATGGTACAACCGAGGGATATGGTAGAGAAACCACAACCTCAACGATTGTTGGTACTGCTGTATCATTTGCTTACGAAGAAAATGCCAACTATTTGCAAATACCAGACTCAGTTATTGGGGTAAATAAAATATTTGCATTTGATGAGTTGACCACTAATGGTTTTATTGGTGGTGGTATGAATGGTATGGGAGGAATGCTGGGTGGATATCTAAACAGTATGTCTGGTTGGGGATCTCAAGATATTTTGTCATACTATATGTCTAAATCATATACAGAGACTCTCAACTACTTATTAAGGACTCGCAAGCAGATCAGATACAATAAAAGGCAAGATCGTCTTTATCTTGATATCAATTTTAGTGATCTCTCGGTAGGGGAGTATTTGGTTATTGATTGTTGGAGGATTCTAAATCCTTCTGATGCGCCTCAGGTTTGGAATGACTCATTCCTTAAAAAATATGCAACTGCTCTTGCTAAGAAGCAATGGGGTATGAACCTCATCAAATTTAATGGTGTGAGACTTCCAGGTGGTGTTGAACTCAATGGAAGACAAATTTATGATGACGGTCAGAGAGAGATTGATGACCTGATGACGAAGAGTATGACTTATTATGAGATGCCCCCATTAGATCTGATTGGATGATATGCTTAATCCATTTTTCACTCAGGGAACCGGTTCTGAGCAAAATTTAGTCCAGAGTTTAATTAATGAACAACTCCGTATGTACGGGGTTGAAGTTTATTATCTTCCTAGAAGATATATGACGACTAATACTGTCATTAAGGAAGTCATTCAATCAGACTTTAAGGACGCATATCCCATTGAAGCATATGTCAATACATATGATGGATTTGAGGGGCAAGGAACTATCTTATCAAAATTTGGAGTAACTCCAATTGATGATTTGACTCTTATTATTTCTAGAGAAAGATTTGAAAATTATATTACACCATTATCAAAAAGCATTCCAAACGTAAAACTTGCAACTCGTCCCAAAGAGGGAGACTTGATTTACTTCCCACTGGGAGATAGACTTTTTGAGATTAAGTTTGTAGAGCACGAGCAACCATTTTATCAACTCCAAAAGACTTATGTTTATGAGTTGAGATGTGAACTCTTCCGTTATGAGGATGAGGTCATTGATACAAATGTTGAGCAAATTGATGATAATATTGAGAGAGCAGGATACATTCAAGTCCTCAATTTGGTTGGCATTGGTTCCACAGCAGCTGCTGAAACAACCATTGGCAATGGAGGTTTCCAGTTTGTCACATTGATCGATGATGGATTTAACTATGTGGAGTCAACACCAACAGTAGCAATCTCATCAGCACCATCTGGTGGAACAAATGCTAGTGTTATATCATTTACAAATGCTGGATTTGGTATTAGTGAAGTAGCAATTCTCAATCCTGGTAGAGGTTATACAACAGCACCAGGTATCTCCTTTATTAGTACAACCGGTTCTGGAGCGATTGCAACAACTGGTATTGGAACTGTTGGTACTATTGGTATTATTACTGTCACTAGTGGTGGTTCAGGATATACAACTGCTCCAGGTATTGCATTCTCTGGAGCACCAGGAGGAGGAACCACAGCAGCAGGTTATGCTCTGCTTACGGATGACTTCATCTCTGCAGTTTATATTACTAATGCTGGCGCGGGATACACTGAGGTTCCAGGCATCACAGTCGCAGCACCAACAACTCTTGGGAGAGGCAACTACAAATATAATGAGGTTATTACTGGAGATCAGTCTGGCAATACTGCTAGAGTCAAGAGATGGAACGGGACTGATAAGACTCTTGAGGTCAGTATCATTACTGGCAGCTTTACTCCAGGTGAAGCAATCAGAGGTTCTGAATCTGGTGCCGTCTACTCATATAGAAGTGTACAAGATGACCAAATGAATCCTATTGATCCATTTGCAGAAAATATCATTATCGAATCCGAAGCAGATGGTCTTCTAGACTTTACTAGAAGGAATCCTTTCGGAGAACCATAAATAAAAAATATAGTAGTGTCTAAGTATGTTTGAATATTTTTATCACGAGTTACTCCGCAAAACTGTAATTGGTTTTGGAACTCTATTCAATAATATAATTATTAAGAAGACAGATAACAATGACAATACTGTCAGTGCTCTGAAAGTTCCTCTTGCATATGGACCAACTCAAAAGTTTTTAGCGAGACTTGAGCAAGTCCCCGACTTGAATAAACCTGTCCAAATGACGTTGCCAAGAATGTCATTTGAGTTTAATGGTTTGACTTACGACCCAACTCGCAAAACTACAGCAACTAAGACCTTTATTAGTAAGGATTCTAGTAATTCTAAGACTCAGAAAAAAACTTATATGCCTGTGCCATATAATATGAGATTTGAATTGTCAATCCTCTCAAAGACTAATGAGGATGCTCTTCAAATTATTGAGCAAATTCTTCCATACTTCCAACCATCATATAATCTTACAATCACTATGATTGCTGAGATTAATGAGAAAAAAGATATCCCAATTCAACTGGAAAACATCTCAATGGATGACCAGTATGAGGGGGATTACTCTACAAGAACTGCCATAGTATATACTCTCGTGTTTACTGCCAAGACACATCTGTTTGGTCCTGTCCAGGATAGCAAGATTATTAAGAAGGCTACTGTGGATGTTATGACTGGTATTGATAGACCAAAACGTGAGATGAGATATACTGTAACTCCAAGAGCAATCAAGGATTACAATGATGATGTAGTAACCACCCTTTCTGAGGACATTACTGCTGATGAGAGATATATTACGGTTGACAGTGCGTCAGCAATTGCTGCTCAGACTTACATTTATGTAAATAGTGAAGAGATGTATGTTGAAAAAATCACTGGTAATAAACTGACTGTTAAACGTGGTCAGGATAGCAGTACAGCAGATCAACACGTTAGAGGTTCTGCTGTTAAGTTGATTACTGCTGCTGATGATGCTCTCATTGACATTGGAGACGATTTTGGATTCAACGAATCTACTTCATTCTTCCAAGATTTTAAAGAGTTCAGTCCTACATTAAATACTGACGTTAACCCAATCTGATGACTTCAAGCAAATACGATGATTTAAATGACGCCTTTGATGTTGAGAGTGAAATTGTTTCGCCCTCAGATATGAAGCGAGAGATTGCTAAACTAAAATCAAACAAAGACGACATTAAAAAGGACTATGACTACACTAGAGGTAATCTATATTCCATTATTGAAAAAGGTCAAGAGGCGATAAATAGTATTTTAGAACTTGCTCAAGAGAGTGAGATGCCAAGAGCGTATGAAGTTGCTGGTCAGTTGATTAAAAATGTATCTGATGCTACAGATAAACTGATGGATCTTCAGAAAAAAGTGAAGGACTTGGAAAAAGAGGAGGATGTCAAGGGACCTACAACTGTAAATAATGCGCTATTTGTTGGTTCTACAGCAGACCTTCAAAAGTTAATCAAACAAGGTTTTAAGCAAGACGATGCCAAGTAATGAACTCCCAAACTTAGGCGAATTCTTTTCTCTGATTGGAGACGAGAGAAAAAAGAAGCAAGATGAGTTTGACTCTCTTGTAGGAGATCTTGGTGGAATGTTATCCGAGTTGGATAAGGTATCACAGAAGGATAAAAAAAAGATAGAAGAAAAGAAAAAGAAAGAAGCAAAGAAAAAAGAAATTAAAGAACCTGAAGTAGTTACTGATGTAGAGAGTCTCTTTACAGAGTTTGCTAATATCAAAAAGCAAGCAAAGGAAAAGAAGGAGAAAGAAATCAAAGAGGCAAAAGCATTTGAGAGTTGGTTATTCTCAGAGATTGAAGTAAAAGAAGCACCAATCATTGAACCAGATACTATAAATTATACAGAGGCAATTGAGGAAGAAGTTGTTGAGGAGATGACTCACGAGGAGATGCTTGAGGTAGCAGAGGAACGTGAGAAAGAAAATGAAGAGGAAGAAGTTGTAGTTAATGAGTCTGTCAGCAAAGCAGCTGAGATTCTAGAGAAACTTATCCCTGAGGAAGAGAAACTTACTGAGGAAGATAGTGAGATTAACGCAATGAAGCGTGAGATTAATCAACTACGCAAGATGGTGTATCAGTCTATTCAATCTGCTGCTGCTCAAGGTGGTGGTGGTGAAGTCAGACTTGAGTATCTTGATGATGTTGACCGCGACAGTACCAAGGTAGACAACAAGTTCCTTAAGTACAACTCTAGCACTGGTAAATGGGAAGGTGCAGATGCTGGTGGTATTGCATCTCTTGGTCCATTGGCAGACGTTGCTGGACTCTCAACAACTGCCATCGATGATGGTGCTGTGCTTGAGTTTAATGCATCTACTGGTCAATTCATCGCAACATCCAAGTCCTCTGCTGGCATCTCTACAGTTACCGTTCTTACAGACCTCTCAGATGTCGTTGGAACGGCAACAACAAACGATGTACTCATCTTCAATGGAACAGATTATACCTTCGAGACACCATTCTACGTTGTGGACCTCTCCGATGGAGTTCAGGACGGCGCTTTGGACGTTGGCATTTTCACCTAAATATTATTGATTCTTCTTATATAAGAAGAAAAAGTCTGATATATATCAGCATTTAGGTAAATACCACCAGTTCCATACAATGGCAAACCCAAAAGTTAAGATTCTTAGGTCCTCTGTTCCTGGAAAGAGACCTGGATTAGATAATATCGAGCTAGGCGAGTTAGCTCTTAACACTAACGATGGGCATCTATTTGCCAAGAGGGACACTAGTGGTGTTGGCATTGCTACCACAGTTGCTCTCTTAACTCCTT
>Ga0257114_1000935_pt1 | contig 21927 bp, 18 predicted proteins | sample SI112_10mmetaG_FD_190149 | JGI IMG/M metagenome (GOLD analysis project Ga0257114, IMG submission 190149) | Marine microbial communities from Saanich Inlet, British Columbia, Canada - SI112_10m | ecosystem: Environmental > Aquatic > Marine > Inlet | place: Canada: British Columbia | collected...
TAGCAAGACTAATTCTTTCGTCTAATGATTTTTTAAGCATTTCGCTTTGCCATGATGGAGATCTAACCATAGTTCTAAACTTTTGATATTCATGATCATCAGTACAAAGTGTGTCACCATGCATCAATAGAATCTTTTTATCGCCAAGCTTTATAATTGTTGGATCATCAAGAAGTATCATACCAGATTTTTTACAAAAATCTTTTGTAATCATAAAATCACGATTACCATGCATAAAAAATATACTATGTTCTTTTGATTTTTTTTTAATACTGTCAAAAACATCAGTTAATCCATCTGCTGGATCATCATCACCAACCCAAAACTCAACGAAGTCTCCCAATATGTACAAAGACTCTACATTTGGATCAAGATTATCAATTAGATTTTTAAAATACGCTATGATCTGAGGTCTATCTTTATCAAGATGTAAATCTGATATAAATAGAGCAGTCATAATTTATTCTTCGATGACCTCAACGCTTTCAATAATAATTGCTTCTTGAGGAACATCACCATGTCCAGATTTGTTGGTAGTAGCCACGGTTCCGATCTCTTCTATGACATTTATACCTTCAACAACTTCTCCAAAAACACAGTAACCGTAACCATCAGGAGCATTTTTTTTATCTAGAAAATCATTATCTTTAAGATTGATAAAAAATTGAGATGTAGCGGAATGCGGGTCACTTGTCCTTGCCATCGCTATTGTGCCTTTCTTGTTACTTAAGTCATTATTTGATTCATTGACAACAGGGGGATTAGATTCAAATTCTGTCATATCAGGCATTAACCCGCCTCCTTGAACCATAAAGTTTTCAATTACTCGATGAAAAATTGTTCCATTATAACTACCGTTTTCAGTATAATTTAAAAAATTCTTCACTGTTTCAGGCGCTTTGTCTGAAAATAGTTCAATAACAATATTTCCTTTGGTCGTAGTAAGTTTTATCAATTTAGTTTCCTCTTCATTATTAATTTTTTGTATACTGTCGCCGTAACAAGATGATATAGTTATACAGATTAAAGCAACAGTAGAAAGGTATTTATTTCTTAGCATTTTAATTTTCTAATTTTAACCCATATTATAGTAAATACATCATATCATGACCATTAAAATATTTAATACAATTAATAGAAAAAAGGAAATTTTTCGTCCAGTTAAATCTAATAGCGCTTCTATGTATGTTTGTGGGCCAACAGTATATAGTCATCCGCATATTGGAAATGCAAGAGCTGCTTTGGTTCCTGATATATTGTTTAGATTACTCAGAAGGACATATCAGACTGTAACCTATATCAGAAATATAACAGATGTAGATGACAAGATATCTGATGCAGCTTTTAAGCAAAATAAAACAGTCTATGAGATAAGTGAGTCATTCATCAAGATTTACCAGGATAATATGACTTCATTGGGAATACTAGAACCTACACTTCAGCCAAGAGTTACAGATAATATGCCAAGTATTATTACTACCATTAAAAAAATATTAAAAAATGGGTTTGCATATGTATCAGATAATCATGTTTTATTTGATACCAGTAAATATAAAGAATACGGTAAATTATCTAAGCGCACTTTGGATGAGATGATTGATGGAGCACGCATAGAAATAGCTGATTATAAAAAATCACCTAGAGATTTTATTTTATGGAAACCATCTAATGAAAATCAGCCAGGCTGGGAGAGCCCATGGGGTATGGGACGACCAGGATGGCATATTGAATGTACAGCGATGATTAAAAATATCATTGGAGATGACTGCACTTTAGATATTCATGGAGGAGGAAATGACCTTATTTTTCCTCATCATGAAAATGAGATTGCCCAAGGTAGCTGCATGTCGTCTTCAAAGTACTGTAATTATTGGTTTCACAATGGAATTGTCTTGGTTAATAAGAAAAAAATGTCAAAGTCTCTTGGAAATGTAATTTTACTTGATGATCTTTTAAAAAATAATTCTTCTAATACACTCAGACTTGCTTTACTTTCAGCCCATTATAGGCAGCCTTTGAATTGGTCTGACTCTACCTTGATAGAATCTAATAATCTTATAAAAAAATTTACTAGTTTAGCAAAATCATATACTGGTGATATTAGTGATTATGATGATTTAGACCATGAGGTTGTAGGTATTCTTAGCGATGATTTAAATACACCAGAAGTAATTAAATATCTTTCTGAATTAGCCAAGGGTGCAAAAACAAGTCAAAGAGATCTGGCTTGCCTGATCGTATCGGCTAAGTTTATTGGTTTGGATCTACTTGCCAACAACAAAGTTCTTCCTAAGAGTATAGATGAAGACCTTATTAAATCTTTGATAGACGAAAGATCCAAAGCAAGAAGCTCAGGTGATTTTAAAAAAGCTGATGAAATCAGGGATAAATTATTATCCATGGGTATTTTAATAAAAGATTTGGAAGGTGAGACTGTTTGGGACTATAATTCAGACTAACTAATAATTTCAATAATCTTATCTATAGGTATAATATGCATATATCGCGGGGTGTAGCGCAGCTTGGTAGCGCGGCTGGTTTGGGACCAGTAGGTCGTAGGTTCGAATCCTATCACCCCGAATTGCGCCTGTAGCTCAGTTGGATTAGAGTACATCGCTACGAACGATGGGGTCGGAGGTTCGAGTCCTTCCAGGCGCAAGTAAGTATGATAGAATTATTATAACGTGGTGGGTGTAGCTCAGTTGGTTAGAGCCCTGGTTTGTGGTACCAGTTGTCGTGGGTTCGAATCCCATCATCCACCCAAATTTTTGCGAGAGTGGCGGAATTGGTAGACGCGCTGGTTTTAGGTACCAGTACCTATGGTGTGGGAGTTCGAGTCTCCCCTCTCGTAAAAGATCAAACTAACAATAGAAACTATAAATTAATCTTCCTCTTTAATACAATCATAATCAGAATAGATGTATAATACATTGATTAATATGATTTTTATCTACTCTTATTGAAATTTAATAGGCTGTATCAGAATAAATATATGAATTCGTATGATTTATTGATAGAACCGGATTATAATTGTTTTTTCAGATCAGATAAACATATTATAAATTTTAAATATATGTAAAATATCAAGATTAGGAAAGCATATGGGTAATGTACTATTAAATCAATTCAGAGATAAACTTGCAAAAAAAAACAGCAAGGACTCTAAGCTTGGCACTTCCTCCATTAAAATAGATTTTAATGATTTCACTAATAAGAGAAACCAGGCTTTTGTTTCATGTTTGTCAAAATATTTAAAAGATGATGCAATCAGAAAATCAGTAATTAAGGTAAACCCTTATACCGTTAGATTTGCTTCTTCCCCAAAAAATACAGATTACGGTACATACTCATCTTTCCATATCACTTTATCTCTACTGGACTTATCTGAAGATGAAAGAGAGTCTTGGGAATGTGTTCTGTATGAATGTGATGATCTCAGCGAAAATGAAGTTAAATCTACATCTTTCGATGACGGACAAATTGCTGTAAAGTACTTTGTTAAGCAAATAACTAACTTATGTAAAAATTAAAATAATGAATATCACTTCCAAAGTAAATAATTTAGATGGACTTAAAAGGTCCCTATCGGTGACTGTTGATAAAGATGAGTATATTAATGCATTTAATAAAGGACTAGGTAAGTACAAGACCTCGGCTAAGATTGATGGCTTTAGAGCAGGTAAAGTTCCTGAAAACATTATCATTAAAAATTATAAAGATAGAATTCATGGTGATGCAATGAATTTACTAATAGAGAATTCTCTTACAGAGTCTTTAGTAGAAAACAAATTAGATACTGCTAGTCCTCCTAAATTATCAATTACTCAAGCAGGATCCTTTGAGAATGACTTGGTATTTACTGCTGAATTTGAGATATATCCTTTGTTCTCTGTTAAAAAAATTGAGGATATAGAGATTGAACAACCTGATGTTGAAATTAATGACAGTGACATCAGTGAAGTAATAAAAAATATACAAAAACAACATATCAAATGGGAAGAAAAGAAAAATAAATCTAAAGCAGGTGATAAAATAGTTCTAGACTATGAAGGACTTATTGCGGGTGCTGCATTTGAAAACAATAAACAAGATAGTTTTACGTTCATTATAGGCGATAAGATAAACGGCGATCCTGCCACAACTGGATTATTTAAAGCATTTTATGATAATACGACTGATGAAGTAGTAGGTAGCGAAAAATCTTTCCAGTATAAAATGCCTAGTGATTTTAGTGATAAAAATATTGCTGGTAAAACTATAGATTATAAAATCAAAATTAAGCAAATATATGAGGGAGTGTTACCAGAGCTTAATGAAGAATTTTATAAAAAATTTGGAGTTGAAAATTCAGATCATGAGATTTTTAAAGATAATGTATCAAAATATATGAAGGTTGAACTAGATCAAAAAATGAAATCAATTAAGTCTGCTGCAATTAATCAAATATTGATAGATCAAAATGATTTCGAGTTACCGGAGCATATGCTTAATACAGAAACTCAAAATATTTCTTCGCAATATGAAGGTATGAAGCAGAAGATTGATGATAAAATTAAGCTGGAGCTTGACTTAATAGCTCGTAAGAGAGTAAAGCTAAACTTAATTTATATGAAATTAACTGAAGTTCATAAGCTTGTCATTTCAGAGAAAGATGTATATGAGTTTATATCAAAATCAGATCCTGCAACTCAAGAGCAGCTTATCCAAAAAACCAAGGAAGACAAGAATTACTTAAACCATATTAAGAACAAATTGCTCGAAGATGCTATCATTGATCTTATAGCATCAAAATGTAGAATTAATAAAATTAAAAAGAAATTCTTAGAGGTCGTAAATTAAATGAAAAATGATGAGATTAAAAATAATTTAGTACCAATGGTGGTAGAACAAACTTCTCGCGGCGAGAGAGCTTATGATATTTATTCTAGATTATTAAAAGAAAGAATAATATTTTTGGTCGGTCCTGTTGATGATTATTCAGCTAACCTAATTGTTGCGCAGCTTCTTTTTTTAGAATCGGAAAACCCTGCAAAAGATATTAGTTTATACATTAATTCTCCAGGTGGCTCTGTAACTGCTGGAATGTCAATTTTTGATACAATGCAATTTGTTAAGCCTGATATTAGTACGCTATGTATAGGGCAGGCAGCAAGTATGGGCGCAATTCTTCTATGTGGTGGGGCGCAAAAAAAACGCTATGCTTTACCAAATTCAAGGGTAATGATCCACCAGCCACTGGGAGGTGTTCAAGGCCAAGCGACTGATATAGATATACAAGCTAAAGAAATACTTTTGGTTAGGGAGAGGTTGAATCAAATTCTGGCTAAAAATACTGGTCAAACTTTGAGTAAAATACGAGCTGACACCGAAAGAGATAATTTTATGACTTCACCAGAAGCGAAAGAATACGGCTTAATAGACGAGATTTTAGAGTCACGCCCACCGGAAGAGAAAACCTCTTAGATTTAAGTATTTTATATAGTTTGTACATTCTTTCAAAAGAGATATATAATAAAATAAAAAGCTTAATATGGTTACAAATACTAAAGAATCTAATAAATTATTACACTGCTCTTTTTGTGGTAAAAATCAAAACGAAGTTAATAAGTTAATTGCAGGACCTTCTGTATTCATATGTGATGAATGTGTTGATCTTTGCAATGAAATAATAAGAGACGAGCTAGAAGAAAAATCTCTAAAAAGTAGAGAAAACTTACCAAAACCTCAAGAAATTAAATCAATTTTAGATGAGTATGTAATTGGTCAAAACCATGCGAAAATTGTTTTATCTGTTGCTGTGTATAATCATTACAAAAGATTAAATTCTGTAGACTCTAAAAATGATGTTGAGCTAAATAAGAGCAATGTTCTTCTGATAGGCCCAACTGGATCAGGGAAAACATTACTAGCAGAAACATTGGCTAGATTATTAAATGTACCATTTACTATTGCTGATGCTACTACATTGACTGAAGCGGGATATGTGGGAGAGGACGTAGAAAACATAATACAAAAGTTATTACAAAAATGTGATTATGATGTAGAAAAGGCTCAGACCGGAATTGTTTATATTGACGAAATTGATAAGATATCTAGAAAATCTGATAACCCATCGATAACAAGGGATGTATCTGGCGAGGGAGTACAACAAGCATTATTGAAATTGATTGAAGGTACTATTGCATCTGTTCCGCCACAAGGTGGAAGAAAACATCCTCAGCAAGAATTTTTACAAGTGGATACCTCAGGAATATTATTTATTGTTGGAGGTGCATTTTCTGGCTTAGATAAAATCATTCAAGATAGGACTGATAAATCTGGAATAGGATTTTCAGCAACAGTTAGAGATATAAATAAAAAAATAAGTTTGGCAGAAATATTAAGTACAGTTGGACCTGAAGACTTAATTAGATTTGGTCTAATACCAGAGTTTGTGGGTCGATTACCTGTTATAGCTACGCTTGAAGAGCTAGATGAATCATCTTTGATTAAAATTCTAACGGAACCAAAGAATGCACTGGTTAAGCAATATCAGAGATTATTCGAAATGGAAGAGTGTACTCTTGAATTTAGAGAAGATGCACTACTTAGTATTGCTAAAAAAGCAACAGAGAGAAAAACAGGTGCGCGTGGATTGAGGACATTGCTTGAGAAAACACTTCTAGACACAATGTATGATTTACCATCTGTTCCGGAAATCTCGAAAGTAGTTATAGACAAAACTGTTATTGAATCATCAAAAAAACCTTTATTAATTTATGATAAAAATAAATCAAAAGCTAATTCCAAGGATTAGGTTGATTTATCTATAATCGTCCATATATTAATGTTAATAACAATTTAGGAGATAAAGATGGCTAAGAAGATTGACAAACAAATTATGCCAGTTTTACCTCTCAGAGATGTAGTGGTTTATCCCAATATGGTAGTGCCGCTGTTTGTAGGTAGGCAGAAATCCATAAGATCTCTTGAAGATGCTATGAATGAGAATAACAAGACTATTTTGTTAGTAACTCAAAAATCTGCTGATATCGATGATCCCATTGATTCAGAACTATATAAGATAGGTTGCAGTGCGACTATTTTACAGTTACTCAAACTACCTGATGGAACATTGAAAGTACTCGTCGAAGGTGTAGCACGACAAAAGATATCAAAGCTTACTGAATCTAATGAGATATTGTATGCTGAATGTGAATATTTAGGTGAAAATAAAGAATCCATGAGCTCGCAAAACGAAGCCTTGGGAAGAGCATTAGAAGATACATTTAGCAACTATGTAAAATTAAATAAAAAAATACCACCGGAAGTAATGTCATCTATTGCAGGAATTGAAGACATATCTAAGCTATCTGATAGCATTGCTGCACACATGACCATGAGGCTAGAAGAGAAACAGAAAGTATTGGAGCTTTCTACAACCAAAGAAAGAGTTGAATATCTAATAAAGGCGATGGAATCTGAATTAGATGTTCTCCATGTTGAGAAAAAAATTCGAGGAAGAGTTAAGACGCAAATGGAAAAAAGTCAGAGAGAATACTATCTTAATGAGCAGATGAAAGCCATACAAAAAGAACTTGGTGAAATTGGAGATGAACCAAATGATTTAGATGCTCTACAAAAGAAAATTGAAACAGTAGGTCTATCTGCTGAAGCTAAAGAAAAAGTTATGTCAGAGTTTAATAAGTTTAAAATGATGTCACCAATGTCTGCAGAAGCGACTGTTGTTAGAAATTATATTGATACAGTAATTGCATTACCGTGGAAACAAAAAACTATAGTGAACAGTGATTTAACGCATGCTAACAAGATACTTGATGACGATCATCATGGGTTGGAAAAAGTTAAAGAAAGAATATTAGAATATTTAGCTGTTACAAAAAGGGTTCAAAAACTTAAAGGACCGATCTTATGTTTAGTTGGCCCTCCTGGAGTAGGTAAAACATCCCTAGGTAAATCAATTGCTAAGTCAACGAACCGTAAATTTATCAAAATGTCACTCGGTGGTGTTAGAGATGAAGCTGAAATTAGAGGACATAGAAGAACTTATATTGGCTCTATGCCAGGCAAAGTCATCCAGAATCTTTCAAAGGTAAAGCAAAATAATCCACTATTTCTCTTAGATGAAATTGATAAAATGGCCATGGATTTTAGAGGAGATCCATCTTCGGCTTTATTGGAAGTTCTTGATCCAGAGCAAAACTTTGCATTTAATGATCATTACTTGGAAGTTGATTTTGATTTGTCTGATGTCATGTTTATAGCGACAGCAAATTCAATGGACTCTATACCTCTGCCTTTGTTAGATAGAATGGAAATCATTAGATTGCCAGGTTATACAGAAGACGAGAAAATTAAGATTGCTAAAAAATACTTACTTTCAAAACAATTCCAACAAAATGGACTAAAAAACAAAGAATTATTAATAGCTACGTCAGCAGTAAAAGATATTATTCGGTACTATACTCGCGAAGCTGGTGTCAGAGGACTCGACCGAGCGATATCAAAAATCTGCAGGAAAGTTGTTAAGAATATTCTAATATCTACAAATAAACAAAAGCAAATTAAAGTTACTTCTACAAACTTAAATGATTATCTTGGAGTAAGACTATACAACTATGGAATAGTTGACAAAAAAGATATGGTAGGACAAGTTAATGGGCTTGCATGGACATCAGTTGGTGGTGAGTTACTGCGAATTGAATGTGCTCTTATGTCTGGAAAAGGAAAAGTTACGCAGACAGGTTCTTTGGGTGAAGTTATGCAGGAATCTATTACAGCTGCTATTACAGTAGTTAGATCTAGAGCGGCATCTCTTGGAATAGATAATTTATTCCATGAAAATAAAGATTTGCATATCCATGTTCCAGACGGAGCTACACCAAAAGATGGACCAAGTGCTGGAATTACGATGGCGCTAGCAGTGGCATCATCACTTTCTAATACGCCTGTTAGATCAGATGTTGCAATGACTGGTGAAATTACACTAAGAGGTGAAGTTCAAGAAATAGGTGGGCTAAAAGAGAAGCTACTAGCTGCTTTGAGAGGAGGTATTAAAGAGGTCATAATCCCAATGGATAATGAAAAAGATTTAGCAGAGATACCTGATAATGTTAAAAAAAGCCTCAAGATTCACCCCGTTAAGTTTGTAGATGAAGTCTTTGCGATTGCTTTGAAAGTCAAACCTGTTAAAAGTAAAATCACTAAAAAGACATCATCAGTGTCGTCAAAAAAATCAAAAATACCTGGGAAACCTTTGCCTCATTAGCATATATTTAATTACATGTAAATAATGAAAAAAGCAGAAGATCGTTATATTTTAATGTAAATTCATGTAGAATAGAATCTGTAATTGATACAATTACCAGGGTGAATATGAATGGTTTATATCTAACTGAATAAAAATAAATACAAATTCAACAATAAAGAGGTTCAAATGAATAAAGCAGAATTTATTTCAGCAATTGCTGAAGCAGCAGGTAGTAGCAAGTCAGACGCAACAGCTCATGTTGAAGCGATGATAAATGTAGTAACAAATACTCTTAAAAGTAGTGACCAAGTTACATTAGTTGGTTTTGGAACTTTCTTAGCTAAAAAGAGAGAAGCTAGACAAGGAAGAAATCCAAGAACTGGTGAGACTATTCAAATCAAAGCATCAACAGTACCAGCTTTTAAAGCAGGTAAAGCATTTAAGGATGCATTAAACTAAATCAATTGATTCTAGGGTGATTAGCTCAGCTGGTTAGAGCACCGCCCTTACAAGGCGGGGGTCGTAAGTTCGAATCTTTCATCACCCACCATAACAATTTAAAAGAAGCAGATTTATCTGCTTCTTTTTATTTATGTGTATACAGTTTAATGATAATATAACTTAGGTTTTTGGGGGTGTAGCTCAGCTGGTTAGAGCGCCTGCCTGTCACGCAGGAGGCCGAGGGTTCGAGTCCCTTCACTCCCGAAACCTTATTAATAGAAATAGTGGATATATGTTATCAAAAATTAGAGATAAATTAAGCACATGGGTAATTGGAGTGCTGCTTTTATTAATTGCAGTGCCATTAATATTTATGGGGCTAGGTAATTATCAATCATCTCAAGAAAGTTATGCATTCAAAATCAACGACCAGGTAATCTCGCTTTCTCAATTAGAGCAAGAAGTATTCCAATATAGACAAGCTTTAGAAAAAAACTTTCAGGGCAACCTGCCTCCAATTTATACAACTAAATTTATTAGAAATGTAACTGTTGATTATATGCTCAGAACTATACTTCTAGATCAAGCATCTAGAAGCAGTGGATTAGTATTCCATAATGAATCGATTTTAAATACAATATATTCGACATCGTCTTTTAGAGATGATGGGGGATTTAATAAAGAAAAATATCTATCGCAGTTATATCAAATTGGAATGAATACAAGTTCATACGAGAGGTATATATATCAAAAAGGTATTACCGGACAATTACAAGACTCTATCACTAATACCGCTTTTCTTACAAAAACTGAAAAGAGTGATTTAATTAAATTTAGACATCATAAACGCAATGTAAGTTATTTGATTCATGATTACAATGAAATAAAAGATGATATAAATTTAAGCGAGCAAGATCTGAGAGATGAGTATAATAATAATTTAGATATTTATCGTTCACCTGTTTACGCAAAATATTTATATCTAGATATTGATAAAAATGACTTAATTAAAAATATCAAAATTACTGATGTACAAGCGAAGAGAATATATGATTCTAACTTGGATGAGGGTTTGTATGTTAGCCCTATTACTTACAAACTTAATCATGTTATATTTGATACTGAGAAAACAGCGAATGTAGCTCTACGTGCATTAAAGAGCGGCGAAGGTTTTGATAAAGTTGCTGTAGAATATTCTACTGATACTGAAACTCTAGAAAATAAGGGATATCTTGGGGAATTTATATTAGCAGATTTACCAGACTATTTATCATCCATAGTAGTTAATCTTGGTACTGGTAAAATTTCAGATATTATTAAATCTAATAAAGGATTTCATATCATTTATATAATTGACCAAACCAGCGATGCTGTAAATAGCTTTGAAGATCTTAAAGAGACAATTATAAAGGATTATAAAAAAGAAACTGGAACAAGAGAATACTTTGACATAATTGATAGTATGACTGAAATGAATTTCACAAAAAAATATCGACTTACAGAGCTTGCAGACAAATTCAACATAAAAACTATCAAATCAAAGTTTATTTCTAAGGATGAAGGACATGGGATTTTTGATTATGAGTTCGTAAGAGATGGTATATTTACTGATGATGTTATCAATGACTCTAAGACTAGCGATCTTATATATTTAAATGGCGACAGATTTATTATTGCTGAGCTAGATGACTTTATGGACTCAAACCAATTAAGTTATGAGGATTCTAGAGAGATCATTGAGGCTCTTGTCTTAAATCAGAAAACAAATGCAGCTATTATACTTCATTCTGAAAATGTCAGAGATGACCTTAATGCAGGCATTTCTGATCAATTTGATAATCTTTCTAGTTTTGTAGGTACTATTGACTCTAGTGATATAGATGAAAAGATTAAACAGCTTTTTTTTGCTGTTGGACCATCCAATGGTTTTGTTACTAAAAAATTAGGAAGCAAAGATTATATAATTTTCGGAGTAAATGAGATTATTTATCCTGAAGATATTAAGAATATTGAAAATGCTGAAGATTATTATAATTTTGCCTACAATACTCGTAGTGAGTCTGAATTTAATTCATTCTATGGCCTTTTTAGATCAAGTGCCGAAATAAATATGAATGATGATTATATGAGCAGAGACTAGACTCCGCTTATATTAAATCCACAATCAACATAAATAATTTGACCCGTTATAGCTGACGATGACTGGCTTGCTAAAAAGAGGGCAGTATTTGCTACTTCAACGGTCGTTATGTTTCTCTTTAGTGCTGATTTATCCTCCACATGTTTTAGAATTTCGTTAAATCCTGATATGCCAGATGCTGCCAATGTTTTTATTGGTCCTGCTGAAATCCCATTAACACGTATGTTTTTATGACCAAGAGAATGCGACATATACCGTACGTTGGCTTCTAAACTTGCTTTTGCCAGCCCCATCACATTATAATTTTTTATTACTCTTTCTGACCCTAAATAACTGAGTGTTATCATTGAGCCATTTTCATTAATTATGTCATTAAATTCTTTTGCTAGTGCTGCAAAGCTGTATGAACTTATATCGTGAGCAATTTGAAAGCCTTCTCTCGTGATATTTTCAACAAAATCACCATTCAGTAGCTCTCTTGGTGCAAACGCAGCCGAATGTATAATTATGTCTATATCTGACCAGTTTTCTTGGATGAATTTCTTTAAATTAGATATATCCTCATCTTTGGCAAGATCACATGGACATATTATTGAATTTCCTGATAATTCTGATGCTATGTCTTCAACACGACTTTTTAACTTTTCATTTTGATATGTTAATGCTATTTCTGCACCATTATCACTGAAAACTTGAGCAATACTTGCCGCTATTGATCTTTTGCTTGCCACTCCAATTATCAATACTTTTTTATTTTTTAAATTCATTTTCTTATAATTTTGTTTTAATGCTTATATAGAATATTATAATAAGGTATAAATCTAAATTTTTCATGAATATTTACTATAAAAAGCTAATTAAACTACCTATTGTCATTTATGCTGTACTTTTTAGTATTGTAACGATGGCTGACTATTCAATTGCTATTGGATATGAGCCTAAATACAGCGATAGTTTTAGAAACTTTGATTATGTGAATACAAAATCTAAACAGGGTGGAACGATTAAACTATCCGCATTTGGAACCTTTGAATCTCTTAATCCTTTTTTGTTAAAATCTTTAGCTCCAACAGGACTAACTAATCTAGTATTTGAAACGTTAATGGAAAGAAGTCTGGATGAACCATCTTCTAGCTATGGACACATTGCCTCCAAATATAGACTATCAGAGGATAAATTATCTGTTATTTACTATATCAAAGATAATGCATATTTTTCAAACGGCGATGAAATTACAGCAAAAGATGTAGAGTTTTCGTATAAGACATTAGTTAGTAAAGATGCTCATCCTCAGTATAAAATTTATTGGTCTGATATAAAAGATGTGATTGTTTTAGATAGAAAATCAATAAAATTCATATTTAATCAAAAAAACCCTGAGCTACATATGATTATTGGTGATATTCCTATATTTTCAAAAAAATGGTTTGATGGAAAAACTTTCAGTGAATCAATTTTAGATAAACCAATTGCTAGCGGCCCATATATTGTAAGTAAATATGAAACTGGAAGGTTTGTAGAGTATAAGAAGAATCCTGATTATTGGGCAAGAAATGAGTCTACTAGGATAGGTATGTTTAATTTTGAAAAGATTATTTTTAAGTATTATAAAGATATGACCGTTGCCCTAGAGGCATTTAAGGCTGGCGAATATGATTATATTTATGAGAATCACTCTAAGCGATGGGCCAGAGATTATAATGGTCCTAATTTTAGTAATGATACAATTATAAAAACCGAGCTTGAGCATATGAATAATGCTGGAATTCAGGGATTTATTTTTAACACCAGAAAAAAAATATTTCAGAGGAAAGAAGTTAGGAAAGCTATAACCCTAGCTTTTGACTTTAATTGGTCAAATAAGAATCTTTTTTATAATCAGTACAAAAGATGTGAAAGTTATTTCAGTAACAGCGAACTATCAGGAAATCTAAAACCTACATTAGATGAGATAAATTTAGCTAAAAAACTTTATATACCATTATCTAAAGTAATCGAAAAAGATAGTAAGTTTATTTATGACTCTTCAGAAAACAATAGAAAAAATTTATATGATGCAAAAAAAATATTTGATAAATTAGGATGGTCAGTAAAAAATGAAATACTCTATGATGAGACAAATACAAAAGTGGAATTCGATTTCTTACTTGCACAGAAAGGATTTGAGCGTATTTTAGCTCCCTTTGCAAAAAATTTAAAGAAGCTTGGCATCAAGCTTAACTATCGTACTATCGATCTTTCGCTATATCAAAGACGTGTAGATTCCTTTGATTTTGATATGATGGTCATGAGTTATCCTCAATCACAGTCGCCTGGAAATGAATTAATATCTATGTTTCACTCAAGCAGTTCACAGAGCAAAGGTGCTTATAATGTTGGAGGCATTAGCGATCAGTATGTAGATATGCTTCTAGAGGAAATAATATATAGTTCTGAAAGGGAAGATATGATAACTGCTGCTAAATTGTTAGATCGCTTGCTTTGGAACGAGTTTTATATGCTGCCTAACTGGTATATAAGTACACATCGTATTGCTTATTTTAATAAATTTAAACAGCCTAGGAACCTTCCGAAATATTATGAAGCTACAAATTATGTTTTAAAAACTTGGTCTATAAAATAGTGTATTACTATATTATAAAAAGATTACTACTGATGATACCGACTTTATTAGGCATATTGTTTCTAACATTTGTTGTAACACAATTTGTTCCTGGTGGTCCGGTCGAACAACTTGCAAACCAACTAACAAGTCTGAATGTAACTGGAGAAGCTTCATCAGGATCTGCAAATTTATATCGAGGCTCAAGTGGACTAAGCGAGGAACATTTAGAAAACCTGAAAGAATTTTATGGCTTCGATAAACCTTTTCTAGAAAGATTTGCTGATTTAGTAATAAATTATATTTCATTTGATTTAGGAGATAGCTATTTTCATCATCAATCTGTCTCTGAACTTATAATTTCTAAACTGCCAGTTTCTATCAGTTTAGGCTTATGGACTTTTTTAATTATATATTCAATCTGTATCCCATTAGGCATTAAAAAAGCCGTCAATCATGGTTCAAGATTTGACTTAACCAGCAGCACTCTCATACTTATTGGATATTCGATACCAGGATTTGTACTAGGAATTAGTTTAATAGTTTTGCTTGGGGGAGGTAGTTTTTATGATGTATTTCCAACAAGAGGCTTAATATCAGATAACTGGAATGAGCTTTCGATTGGTGGCAAAGTTTTGGATTATCTATGGCATATGACGTTGCCAATATTATCGTCTGTTATTGGAAGTTTTGCAGTAATGACTATGTTAACTAAAAATAGTTTCATAGAAGAAATAAAAAAACAGTATGTATTAACAGCAAAAGCTAAAGGTCTTAGTGATAATGAAATATTATATAAACATGTTTTTAAGAATGCTTTAATACCTATACTAACTGGTTTTCCAGCACAGTTCATATCTGCATTTTTTACAGGGAGTATTTTGATAGAAACTATCTTCTCTCTAGATGGAATTGGATTACTATCATATGAGTCGATACTTCATAGAGACTACCCTGTTGTATTAGGTACTCTATTTTTATTTACACTCCTTGGCTTGTTTGCAAAACTATTAACAGATATCAGTTATTTATTTGTTGATCCTAGAATTAAATTTGATTCTGTAGATGATGGAAGGAATATATGATGACTTTTAAAAAATATAACTCTTATTGGATTAAATTTTTAAATAATAAGAGAAACAAATATAGTTTATTTCTATTCAGTTTTTTTTTCATCTTAAGTTTATTTGCAGAGATACTTAGCAATGATAAGCCAATTATGATGAGTATTGATAATGAATTATACTTTCCAATAGTTGTAGTATATACAGATAAACATTTTAATGGTTATTTTGATACTGAAGCTGACTATAAAGATAACTTCATGACTGAAAAGATGAGTAAGAAGGGTAACTGGGTTGTATTTCCACCAAATCCACATTCTTATAATAGTATTAATTTAAATAACTCAACTCCTAATCCTGCTCCACCGTCCCAGTATAATTATTTAGGAACAGATGATCGTGGCCGAGATGTTCTGGCTAGGCTTATTTATGGTTTCAGACTATCAGTTTTATTTGCTTTTGCTTTGACTGCGATTGGAATATTGATAGGACTTTTTTTTGGTGCGATACAGGGTTATTATGCTGGGAAAATAGATCTATATCTACAAAGATTTATAGAAATATGGGGCTCTATGCCTGAATTATATTTATTAATAATTTTTTCATCATTATTTGAACCAAATATATTTTTACTAATAATTCTTTTGTCTTTATTTGGATGGATGGGTTTATCTGACTATGTGAGGGCAGAGTTTCTGAAAGGAAGAAATATGGAATATGTGATAGCAGCAAGAACTCTTGGGCTTTCAAATACCTCAATAATTTTAAAACATATACTACCTAACAGTATGGTTTCAGTTATTACATTTCTACCTTTTAGAATCAGTGGCGCGATTTTAATATTAACAAGTTTAGATTTTTTAGGATTAGGTGTACCTCCTGATACGCCGAGTTTAGGGGAGCTGTTATCACAAGGTAAAGATAATATAGAAGCATGGTGGCTTTCTATTTCTACATTTTTAGTGCTTACAGGCACGCTACTTTCATTAATTTTTATAGGAGAAGGAATCAGAGAGTCTCTTGATTCTAGATCATAGTGAAGATATTAGAAATTAAAAACCTCTCTTTGAGGAGTAAAAAAAATAAAACATTATTATTAAAAAATGTAAACCTGACTCTGAATAAAGGAGAGGTTCTGGGTATTGCTGGTGAATCTGGATCTGGTAAAACCCTAATGGGGCTAACAATTACGAAGTTATTAGATCCTGCTATTTTCGAAATCCTATCAGGAGAAATTATATATGATGATAACGACATACTTAAATGTAGTGAAGACTATTTAAGGAGTATAAGAACTAAAAAGATATCAATGGTCTTTCAGGAACCTATGCTTTCCCTAAATCCAGTGCAAACAATAAAAACTCAATTATATGAAGTTATTAAACTTCATATAACCAAAAATCAGAATGATATTGAACATTTATCTAAAAATATTATTACTCAAATAGGTCTATATGATTTTGATAAAATACTATCAAGTTACCCTCATATGCTTTCAGGTGGTCAGCGTCAACGTATTATGATGGCGATAGCTCTTGTTTGTAAGCCAGATATACTTATTGCAGATGAGCCAACAACAGCGTTAGATGTAACATTGCAATTGCAAATACTAGACTTACTTAAAGATTTTAAAATTAAAAATAATATGTCAATGATATTAGTATCGCACGATTTAGATTTAATTAAAAATTATACAGATCGTATTATTATTTTAAAAAATGGTTTAATTATAGAAGAGGGTATAACTGAGAATATATTTGAGAATCCTGTAACAGATTATACAAAACAATTAATATCAAGCACACCGGATAGAATTGTTACTGCGAAAGCTAGTGATATAAAAATACTGGAAACTAATAATCTATCTTGTCGCTTTCCATTAAATAACTCTTTCTTCTTAAAGAATAGAAAATATTTTAGTGCTCTTTCTGATATAAAAATCTATATAAATGAAGGTGAAACTATCGGTATAGTTGGTGAGTCAGGATCTGGTAAGACTACGCTTGCAATGGCAATTATGCAATTACTTGATTATAGTGGTCAAATTATTTTCAATGAAAAAGATTTTTCTCAACTATCAAACAAAGATATTAGAAAATATAGAGATAACTTTCAGATCGTTTTTCAAGATCCTTTCTCATCTCTCTCGCCACGTATGAATATTTTGGAAATACTAAGCGAAGGTCTTTTAGCTTTTAATAAAACTATCCAGCATGAAGAATTGGTAGAGATATGTAGCTCATTACTATCTGAGGTCGGATTAGCAAATGATATGCTATTTAGATACCCCCATCAATTTTCAGGCGGACAAAGACAACGCATTGCAATAGCAAGAGCCTTGTCAATGAAACCAAAATTAATAATATTTGATGAACCAACAAGCGCACTTGATGTTATTGTCCAGAAAAATATTCTTGAATTAATTGTGTCATTACAAGAAAAGTATTCTTTAAGTTACTGTTTTATTAGTCATGACTTGAAAGTAATCAAGTCCATATCCCACCGAATTTATGTAATTAAAGACTCTAGAATTGTTGAGACAAATTCTACAGAAAACATACTTAAGAACCCACAAAATGACTATACCAAAAATCTTATAAAATCATCTTTTTTGAATTAATTAAAAATATTCTTTAAAATCTGGGAATATACTTTGACAGTATTACGCAGGTCATTTTCAGTGGTATGCTCATTAATTTTATGTATGGATTCATTTATTAGTCCAAATTCAATTACTTGATCACAAATCTTAGCAATAAACCTTCCGTCAGATGTACCGCCATCAGTTGAGATATTAGAAGTAACATCTAATATTTCTTTTGTTGCCGATACACATATATCCAGCAATTCTTTTTTTTCTGTTAAATATGGGTCACCTGAATGATGCCAATTAATAGAATATTTTAGATCACTAGAATCCATTATTTTAGTTATATCGCTCATTAGTTCTTCACATGTTGTCTCTGTTGAGTAACGAAAGTTGAAATCCATACTTAATTGACCTGGTATAATATTTGTTGCACCAACTCCACTATTAAGATTAGATATCTGAAAAGTTGTAGGTGGAAAATATTTATTACCTTTATCATATTTTTTGTTTACTAAATCTTTCAGTGTAGATGAAAACGCATGTATTGGATTCATTGCATTATGTGGATACGCCACATGCCCCTGGATTCCTTGGACTATAATTTTTCCAGACAGAGAACCTCTCCTTCCATTCTTTATTGTATCGCCAAGTATTTTTTTACAAGATGGCTCTCCTATTAGACACATGTCAATATTATGTTTTGTTAGATCACCATCATTAACTAGCTTTTTTATACCATTTTGGGCAGGACCTTCTTCATCACTTGTTAATATAACAACGATACTACCTTTGAAATCTTTATTTAAATTTAAAAATTCTCTTATAGATATTAATATGCAAGCTACACTTCCTTTCATGTCTGATGTGCCACGCCCATATAATTTTGAATCTATTTCAGTGAGTTCGAAAGGATTTGTTAGCCATTTATCTAAATCACCAGTTGGAACTACATCTGTGTGACCGGCATATGCAAAAACAGGACTTTCTTTGCCATACCTTGCTATCAAGTTAATTACGCTACCATGTTTCTTTGTCTCGGTTTCAAAGCCTAGGTTTTTTAAATATAGTTCTATAAACTCCTGACAGCCGTCATCCTCAGGTGTTATTGATTTACAGCTTATTAATTTACTTAGTATTTCGACGACATTTTCATTATTCATGATACTTTCTCAATTATTTCTTCATTTCTTAGTGTTAAAATTTCATAACCTTTATTTGTTACTAGTATAGTATGTTCCCATTGGGCAGATAAAGAGTGATCTTGTGTAACCACAGTCCAGCCATCACCAAGCAGTTTGGTCTTATATTTTCCAGCATTTATCATTGGTTCGATTGTAAATGTCATTCCTTCTTCTAGACGTATACCTGTATTCTTAATTCCATAATGCAGTATTTGAGGTGATTCATGGAAGTTTTTCCCTATACCATGACCACAGTAGTCTTTCACTACTGTAAAATTATTATCATATGCATGTTTTTGTATGACAGCTCCTATGTCTCCAACATGAAGACCTGGCTTAACGATACTGATAGCCTTGTACATGCATTCCTGCGTAACCTTACAAAGTCTTTCAGCTAGTATACTTGGTTTTCCAACATGAAACATTTTGCTTGTATCTCCGTGAAACCCTTCTTTTATTACTGTTACATCAATATTAATTATATCGGTCTCTTTTAAGACTTTATCACTTGATGGTATCCCATGGCACACTTGATGATTGATAGAAGTACATATGGATTTAGGAAAACCTTTATAATTCAGAGGAGCTGGGATAGCTTTTTGTTCTTTTATTATATAATCATGACAAATGATATCCAATTCTTCTGTTGATATGCCAGGTTTTACATGCTGACCTATCATATCTAGAACTTCGGAAGCTAATTTTCCAGCTACTCTCATTTTTACAATATCTGCTTTTGATTTGATATCTACCATTAAATTTACCTAAATAGCACTTTTTAGCTCAAATTATCAGATTTTTATTGTTGAATCCATGTAAATATGATAAAAAACCCTATCAACAATATTTAAAATGATATTGTAGTATATGAATAATTAAATATACAGGAGTACTGCTAAGAGTGGCAAATTTATCAATCAAAGAAATGATCAATGCGGGCGTGCATTTTGGCCATCAATCTAAATACTGGAATCCTAAAATGCGCCCATACATCTATACGACATACAAAAAACTACATATTATTAACCTAGAGGAAAGCGTATCTCATTTTAATTCTGCAGTCACTTTTATTGAAAAATTAACTAAGAATAATGCAAAAATACTTTTTGTTGGCACAAAAAGGGCAGCTAGAGAATTAGTAAGTAAATATGCCAAAGAAGCTAAGATGCCATATGTAAATAATAGATGGCTTGGTGGAATGTTGACGAATTTTGATACTATCAAAAAATCTATTGCAAAATTAGAGTCTTTGAAAGCATATCTAGACTTAGCAACGCTAAATAATTTAACAAAAAAAGAGTCTTTGAATATCAAAAAACAAATTGCTAAGTTAGAAAAAAACCTTTCTGGAATTAAGGACTTGGATAAAAAACCAGATGCTTTGTTTGTGATAGACACAAGATATGAAAAGATTGCAATTCAGGAAGCTAATACATTAAATATTCCAGTAATTGCGGTAGTTGATAGTAATAACTCTTTTGATGGGGTTGATTATATGATTCCTGGAAACGACGACTCAATGTCTTCTATAAATTTATTTTTAAAAGCAGTTACAGATGTCATACTAACTACTAAATCTAAATTCATTAAACCAGCTGCTCAAAATACAGATGCCAAATCTCTAGAGTCAACTACGAAGACAATTAAGAAGAAACAGTTACAAGATGTAGAGCCTGTTTCAGATAAAGAAACTCTTTCTCCTAACGATAACAAAGAGGTTTAAATGTCATCAAAACTTGAATTACTAAAACAACTTAGAGACATAACAGGTGCTGGAATCCTTGATTGTAAGAAATATCTAGTCAGAGCTAGTAATAATTTAGATGATGCGATCAAGCTTATGAGATCTGAAGAAGGTGTCAAAGCAGATAAAAAATCGAGTAGAGTTGCCGCCGAAGGTGTTGTTTACTTTTTATCGAACTCATCTCGATCATTAATGATTGAAATAAACTCTGAGACAGATTTTGTTGCAAGAGGCGATGACTTTCTTGACTATGTTAATCAAACATGCGAAATGATAATTTCTAGTTCATATAGTAACATTGATGATCTAAATAATTCAAAAGATGCATCAATTAAAAATAATCTTGAAGAGTTACGAAAAAATTATGTAACTAAGCTTGGGGAGAATATACAAATTCGAAGATTCCATTGCTTAGATAATTCAGAAGGCTTTATAACAGGATATACTCATAATAATAAAATAGGTGCTGTAGTATCTTTATCAAAAGATGATTCTCAGTTATCGAAAGATATTTGTATGCAAATAGTTGCATCTGACCCGCTAGCATTAGATGAAAATTCTATAGACCAAAGCTTATTAGCTAATGAAAAAGAAATATATAAAGCTGAGTTAGATAAAGTAGATAAAAAAGATGATATTAAGAGAAATATCATGGAAGGAAAAATTAAAAAATTTATATCAGATAATACATTATTGAACCAACCATATATCAAAGATAGTTCACTAACATTAAAGAAAATTCTCAAGGATAATAATATTTTATCATATACCCGTTATCAACTAGGTGAGGGTATAGAGAAAAAACAAGAAGATTTTGCTGATGAAGTATACAGCCAGATCAAGTAATTACAGCAATGACCAATCCCAAATACAAACGGGTATTACTCAAGCTTAGCGGCGAAGCTTTGATTGGTA
>Ga0257114_1000937_pt1 | contig 21900 bp, 16 predicted proteins | sample SI112_10mmetaG_FD_190149 | JGI IMG/M metagenome (GOLD analysis project Ga0257114, IMG submission 190149) | Marine microbial communities from Saanich Inlet, British Columbia, Canada - SI112_10m | ecosystem: Environmental > Aquatic > Marine > Inlet | place: Canada: British Columbia | collected...
ACTTAGAAATCGCTCGAAACTTGATAGCTCACGATTGAATCGATCGCCCGCGCACCGCCGCCGACCAACCGTCTCGCCTCCACGCGCGCGCGCTCTACTCACGAGTGACTATGATCATTACACTTTCTCGCGCTTCGCCGCGCTTCGCGTTCGTTTCTCGCGCTTTGCGTTCTCGCCCCCCCCGCGCGCGTCTCCCGCGTCCCATCCCGCCTCGCGCCCCGCCCCGCGCCCTCCTGGCCCTCACGCCGACGGTCGCAGCGCCTTCGCCACCGCCGCCGCGCTCGGCACCGCTCGCGTCGCCTTCCCATCCCTCGAAAACGTCTCCACGAGCTCGCGCGGCACGATCGCCGGCAGCGCCATCCCGAGCCCACCGATCGCGCACGACCACATCACCACCGGTTCGCGGTGCATCGCGCGATAGAACCACCCCGCCATGCGCTCGCGCCGTCCCTCGCGCGCGCGTCGCGCTCTCGCGCGCGCGTCGTCGTCGCGAATCGCGAACCCTCGTCCGTCGTATTCAAGCACCACACGGACCCATCGCGCGCACCGTTCGGTCCGTGTTCATCTCAGACCGACTCGACGGCGCGCGCGACGCGGATCGCGCGCGCCCCGCCTCTCGCGCGCGCGCGTCGTTTGCTCATCACGCTAAGGCAGAACCTCGGTTCTCGGCTACGAACACGAACGCACAGTAATTCACCACACACACACGCACACCGCACACGATGAAATACGTCGCCGCGTACTTGCTGGTGCGTACGATCGCGAACGAGCGCGCGAGGGCATCGCGCGCGGGACGACGACGGGACGCATGGACGCGCGATGGGAGGCGCGCCGGAACGCTCGAGGGACGCGAGCGAAAGGAAGCGTTCGTTCGTTTCGGGACGGCGCGAACGCGCGCGCGGGCACGCGAGGGGTCGGAAGCGCGGGCGACGCGGGACGGCGAACGATGGGGCTAGGGCTTTGGGGACGACGACTGACGCGGACTCTCGCTTCGCGACGCGCAGGCGCAACTCGCCGGGAAGGAATCTCCTTCCGAGGCCGATGTGAAGGCGATTCTCGCCGGAGGTACGTCGCGAACGACGCGCGACGCGACGCGACGCGAACGCGCGCCTCGAGAGACGCGCGACTGACGAGACGACGACGCGCTTCGTTCGAACGCAGCCGCGGCGGAGGTCGACGATTCCAAGCTCTCCGCCTTTTTCAAGGAAATCGAGGGTAAGGACGTCGCGGAATTGATCGCTGAAGGTAACGCCAAGCTCGCGTCCGTGCCCTCGGGCGGCGGCGGCGGTGGTGGCGGCGGCGCCGGCGGCGGCGACGACGCCGGCGGCGCGGCCGCCGCGGCGGCTCCGGAAGCCGAAGAGGAAGAAGAAGCCGACATGGACTTCGACTTGTTCGATTAATCGTTCGATAGATCCCATCGTTCGCGTCGCATCGCGCGTTTCAAATCGAATCACCACTAGTCGTTCGTTGTGAAAAGTCCGAGCGCGTTCATTCACTCATCAATCGAGCACTCACCAGTCGCGCCCGATTGCCGCATTCCTCGGCGCGCCGTTCGATCGGGCGTCCACTCGCGATGTCGTCCTCTCCCGCGCCGGCCGTGCTGACGTTCCAGACGTTTCTGGAAAAAATGCGTCAACCGAGCGCCGGCGCGCTCGTGCGCGACGTCAAGACGTTCATCGCGAGCCTCGACGACGACGCCTCGACGACGACGACGACGGTTGATGGCGAAGACGACGATGATGGCGACGACGACGCGATCCTGCGCGTGGCGCGGCGCGTGCAGACGTTCCTGCGCGACACGGAGGCGACGTTCGAGCGACACCCGGCGTGGCGAGGGGCGTCGATGGCGGAATTGGACGCGTCGGGGGAGGGATTGGAAAAGTACGTCATGACGAAGGCGCACGCGGGCGTCTTCGCGAGACGACGCGAAGATCGAGCGCGGGACGAAAGGCTGGCGAAACGCGTGGAGACGCTGAAGAAAATAATAGAACCGAAACATCTGGACATCGGGGAGTGCAGCGCGTCGTGGGCGCTGGCGGAGGTGGAGTTGGGGAAGATGAATCAGTTCAAGGCGCCGCGGGATAAGTTGGTGTGCGTGTTGAATACGTGTCGAATAATCAATAATACGCTGACGACGCGGCAGGGTTCGGACGGGGGGGCGGACGATTTCTTGCCGGTGTTGATTTACGTCGCGATGCGAGCGAATCCGGGGCGGTTGGAGAGTAATTTAAAGTACATTCAGAGATTTCGCGGCGAGTCGCGATTGGTGAGCGAGGCGGCGTACTTTTTCACCAACCTCGTGAGCGCGGCGCGGTTTTTGGGGCGATGTGCGGCGAACGATTTCACAAACATGGATGTCGAGATGTTTGAAAGGGTGATGAACGAGGACGGGGTGTTGGCGAGCGTGGATTTAGACGAAGACGAGGAAATAGCGGAGACGCCGGTCGAGGCGGCGTCGGCGGAGAACCCGCCGCCGTCCACGCCGCCGCCGCAGATTTCGGTCGAGGAGATGAGCGCGGCGTTGAGCGCGCTCGAAGGTGGGGACACGTCGACGACGCCCAGGGAAATACCGAAGAACGCTGGCGGTGGCGTCGGCGACTACGCGACCGACGACGATAATTTGCACACGCCGACGTCTCGCGCCGCGGCGCCGTACGTTCCGTGGCGCACGACCGAGGACGTCGAAGCCGAGGGCGCGACGCAACTCACCGCGCTCGACGTCGCTGGAAACTTGACTTTGAGTTCGGACTATAAGTTTCTGTACGCCAAGGTGGAAGACTTGACCGTCGGCGACGTCGCGAGGTTGCTTCACGACTACAAAGGATTGGCGCTGCAGTACGAAAGCCTCAGTCGAGGCGTGGCCAAGGTGCTGACGACTCTAGATGCGCGGTTGTGATTTAGATTTTTACAACTTAGACGAAACTTAGACGTAACCGTTCTCGTCGACATTACTTTTCGCCCTCTTCGTCCTCGGACGGCAACATGAGACTGGCGCCGACGCCGCCGCCGAGCATGGTGACGACGACGGCGAGCGAAGCCTCGGTTGGGACCTCGACGCCCGCGTACTCGACGATCATCTTGGCCCCGATAAAGCCGAGCACGAGCGCCACGGCGGTTTGCAAGTACTTCAACTCCCCGACGGCTTTGGAAATCAACGTGTAAAGCTGTCGAAGGGATAGAATCGCAAACAAGTTTGAGGTGTACACGATGAACGGATCCTTCGTCACTCCGAATACCGCCGGGATGGAATCCACGGCGAAGACGACGTCACTAATCTCCACCACCACGAGCACGAGCAACAGCGGCGTCGCCATTTTCACCCCGTTTTGCACGGTGAAGAAATTATCGCCGTCGTAATCTTCGCTCACCTCCAAAAAGTTTCCGACAAACTTCACGATGGCGTTATCCCCCATGTCCTCCTCCTCCTCTTCCCCTTCCGCGAGTAGCTTGTACGAACTAAAAATCAAAATACCCGCGAACACCAAAAGAATGGGTTGGAAATTTTCAATCAACTCCACCCCGGCCCCGACCATGACGGCTCGCATCACCAGCGCCCCGACGATGCCGTAGTTTAACACCCTCGTCTGCCTCTCCGGCGGCACCTTGAAATACTCAAACAACAGCACGAAGACGAATAAATTATCCACACTCAAACTCTGCTCCAACAGGTACCCCGCAAAGTATTCGCTCGCCTTATCCGCGCCCTCCACCGCGCCGATCCCCGCGCCGAACGCGCACGACACCCCCAAGCACGCCGCGACGATGGCCACGTCCCGATTCTGCTTCGCCTCGCTCGTTATCTCCCCGCTCTGTGCCGTGGTCACGCTCTCACTCCTCGTCGTCGGTTCCTCGCTCGCCGCGCGCGGTCGCGTCGTCGTCCCTCGCTTTTCTCGCGTCGTCCTCGTCTCCCTCGTCGCCGCCGCCGCGCTCGGCGTCCATCGTCGCGGCTCCGCCCGCGCCGTCCCGCTCGCCGCCCGCGCGACGCGCGATCGATTACCGATCACCGCGCGCGTCGATCGCGCGCTCGATCGCGCGCCGAGCGTCGTCGTCGCGCGCGCGCCGAGCGTCATCGTCGTCGCGGCGGATCGCGTTCCGATCACCATCCGCGGCGCTCGCGTCGCGCTCGCGTCGCGCTCGGCGCCCGAAACGCGCGAAGACGCGCGGAAATGCGTTCACGGCGCGCGCGCGCGGCAGGACGTCGGCGCGGTCGTCGCGCGCGCGTGTGCGGATGACGAGCGAGATGACGAGCGGTTGCACGAGATGAGATGAACGTCTCTCACGGTCTGGTCGGTCGGAATAAATTTTCATAATATGAGGGTTTAAACGTATATTGAAAATGTTTAACGCTATGTAATACACATACAACTGTACAAGAACAGATCACGCGCGCGACCGACGCGCGGCGACGAGACGGTGAATGAGAATGCCGGCGGCGACGGAGACGTTCAGAGAGTCCACGCCCGCGGCGGAAGACGCCGAACGAGGGATCTCTATCAAGCGGTTGCACGCGCGGCGGACGTTGGTGCGCAAACCCGAGCCCTCGTTGCCCATGACGAGAATCGTCGGCGCGCGCACGGAGAAATCGGAGACGTCCTCGGCGCGAGCGTCGGCGGCGGCGCCGACGACGTCCCAGCCCTCGTCTCGAGCCTTGGCTAAAAATCTGTGCATGACGCCCGTCTGATGGACGACCTGAGCCTCCATGGCGCCCGCGCTCGCTTTGCTCACGGTGGCGTTGAACGGGGCGCTGTTCTTGGCGCAACAGACGACGCCGTCGACGCCTAAAAAGTGCGCGCTTCGCAGGGCGGCGCCCAAATTTTGAGGATCCACGATTTCATCCAGCGCGAGCCACACCGGGGGTTCGCCTCGCCCGTCCCACTTCGGTAAGTCCTCCAGCGTCGGAATCTCCAACGCCTCGGCGTCGAGCAACACGCCCTGGTGCGGTTTATTATCGCACGCCATGTTTAAATCGTGCTTGCTCGCGCGCTTCACCGTCACCGCGCGCGCCTCCGCCAACCGCAAGATCTCCGACTCCGCGCCCGCGCCCTTCCCTCCGTTCGCCGCGCCGCCCTCGCCCGTCTGCACGTACAGCGCGAACAGCGCGCGTCGATTCTGCCGCAGCGCCTCCAGCACCGGATTCGTCCCGTACACGATCTCCCCCACCAGCCCCTCCGCGATCGTCGGCGCCACCCCCCGCTCGCGCCTCGCCGCCGCTCGATCGTACCGCGCCTCGCGCTCGCTCCCGCGGCCGCGTCGCCGCGCGTCCTCCGCGCCCTCCCGCGCCAGCCGCCCTCGCGGCGCCTCCCCGAACCCGTCGTACGACGCCTCGCCCTCGTCGCTCGCCGACGCGCGTCGACGCTCGCGTCGCGCCGATTCTCTCGCGCGCGCGTCGCGCCGATCGTCCCGCGCGTCGTCGTCGTCGTTCGAGCCGCCGTCGCTCATTCGCCACGACGCGCGTCGCGTCTTCGTCGCGTCGCGTCGTCGCGTCGACCGCGTCAGCCGCGCCAGCGACGGCGACGCGCGCACCGCGCGCATCGCGCGCGCGTCGCGGCGCGCGCGAGACGGGCCGGGACGACGCGACGCGATGTGATTTCGATTCCGGCGGCGCCGCAGATTCCGACTCGACATGGCGCACCGGTGCGAAATTCGCGCGACGCGACGACGCGACGCGACGCGACGACGTGACCGATCGCGTCTCGCGTCGACGCGGTGCGCGACGCGGTGCGCGACGCGGTGCACGACGCGGAACCGACGCGATCGAATGATGATTTTGATCTCGATGACGACGACTGACGACGCTGTCGACGACGCGCGCGCGCGCAGGCGGGACGACGAGTACGATCGCGGACGTCGGGTCGCGGCGAACGATGGACGGCGCGCGGTGACGGCGACGGGGCCGTACGATCGCGCGCGGGCGGCGGCGCGGTTCGGCGGCGGCGGCGACGAGGGCGCGACGCGGGCGAACGCGAACGCGGCGCCGGATTTGGCGAATTTGCTGCGACAGGTGAACGAGGCGATGGCGCAGGGAGGGCAGGGACAGGAACATGGACAACAGGCGCGAGGTGGGCGCGGACAGGCGCCGGCGAGGGTGATATCGGGGGCGGATCCGAGGGCGAGACGGGCGGCGAGGGCGAACGCGAACGCGAGCGCGAGCGCGGCGGCGCCGACGGCGGCCGGGATGGTGTACGGACAGGGACAGGGGATGTACGGAGCGCCGATGCAGGGGGGAGGACCGCCGCCGCCGCCGCCGCCGGCGGTGGGACGGTTCGGCGGCGCGAGCGCGGGGTACGGCGGCGGCGTCGCGGCGGCGCCGCAGTTTGGGCCGGGGAGCGTCGGGTACGGCGCGCCGCCGGGGCCGCCGGGACCGCCGCGCGCGGTCGCGGGCGTGCAGGCGATGGACCCGAGCTCGGTGACGGAGTACGTGATGTGTCCGAACGAAAGCGCGGGTAAGGTGATCGGACACGGCGGGGAAAAGATTAACAGCATACAAACCGAAAGCGGGGCCATCGTGAAGATTCAAAACCAAAACGAAGTCGGCCCGGGACAACCGCGAAGGATCACGATCAGTGGCGCGCCCGAACGCGTCGCGCACGCGTCGCAGTTGGTGTACGCGATCATCGGACAATCAAGCGCGAGCCGCGCGGCGCAGGCGCCGCGCGGCGCGGGCGGCGGTCGCGACGCGGCGGGCGCCGAGATTTTCGTCCCCGTCGAGCCGGACCAGTTCGGTAAGATTATCGGTCGAGGCGGAGAGACGATTCGTAGGTTGCAAGAAGAGAGCGGCGTGCGCATGCAAGTCGATAGACCGAACAGTCGCGTGCAAATCACGGGCGACGCGTCGGGGTGCGAAGTCGCCCGAACGTTGCTTCAGGAAGTCCTCGACGCGACGAACGAACCCGTGGGAATGGGAACGTCGGGCGCGCAGTCGTCCACGGAGATTTCGGCGCAAGGCCAAGAGGGTCGAATCATCGGTAAGGGTGGGGAAAATATTCGTTCGCTCGCCGCGCAAACCGGCGCGAAGCTGAGCATCATCAAAGAGACGGGCATGGTTCGCATCCAAGGCGACCCGCGGCAAATCGAAGACGCCGTGCGCGCCGTCAACGAGTTCATCGACGCGCAGGTGAACCCGGTCAAGTACCCCAACGCCGTCGGCGGCGGCGCCGGGATCCCATCCAACGGCGCGTATCACCCGCCCGAAGATTCCGGCGGGTTGACGCCGTACAAGCCCCTCTGGGAGACGCACCAAAGCCCGGAGGGATACACCTACTATTACAACACCACCACGGGCGAGACGACGTGGGAAGAACCCGAGGACTACGACGGGTTCAGCTGATCGTCTCAAAATCAAACCTTTCTCTGCGTAGTTGCGTAGTTGCGATTGAATTGACTCTCCTTTAATCACTTTTGCCCGTCTTCGCCTCGCTCGCGTCTCGCGTCGGTTACGCCCGCACTTCGCCGCGCGCGCGCGATGTCCCTCCACGCCGCCCGCGATGAGATCGCGTGCGCGACGTGCCGCGCTCGCGGTGCGGCCTCCTTCGCGCCCTCCGACGCCGGCTTCTACGTCTGCGTGCGCTGCGGGACGCAGAGCCAAACGCAAATCGCAAATCTCGCCGAGATTGGGCTCGAGGACGCGGACGACGGCGACGCGTTCGTCCCGGGCGCGGGACGCGTGAGCGGACGAAGCCTGCGCGCGCGCCGCGCGAAGAGCGCGCGCAAAAGCGCGACGCGGGCGGGGAAGCGGGCGCGAGACGCGGCGCGCGACCCCGGGACGGCGGCGGAGGCGTACGCGCGCGCGTTTCAGGCGGTGTTGATGACGCAGACGCGCGCGGTGGCGACGCTGATGGACGACGCGCGAGACGCGAGCGAAAAAGGATTGGAAAACGCGGTGCGAGACGTGTGGGGACGGTATCTGCGAGCGAGCGGGACGCTCGAGCGCGAGGGCGGAGGGACGACGACGACGACGGCGAGCGGCGAGGCGGACGACGGCGACGAAGACGAACGGACGAAATCGACGACGGCGCGGTTCGTCAAGGATCGATTGCCGATGGTGATGAGCTTGGGACTGTTGTATTTGGCGTTGGCGCGGCGCCGCGCGGCGATTTTGCCGTTTGAGCTCGCGAAGATGGCGGCGGAGGGATCGTTGCCGTACTTGAACGTGTACGACGTCGTTCACGAGCACTGCGGCGAGAACACCGTGGAGCTTCTTCCGTCGGATGAAATATTTCTGTTCGAGCATCCGAAGAGGATACCCACGCCGCAGCGCATCGTCGCGGCGGCGGCGTTCGCGGCGGCGAAAATTGACGCGCAGTTGCCGCCGATTAACGCAGCGGCGATGTTGACGCGATACGTGGGAACGCTGTTCAATTTGGACTCGCAAGTATTACACGCAGCGCGTAGAACGCTTTCGGTTTACTTGTCGCCAGCTTTACGATACGGCGCGAAAAATGTCGTCGGCGCGCCCGAGTCGGCGCTCCTGGCGTACGTCGTCGTGGCGCTGAAGTTTTTGTACGGTTTAGACGGGAGAACGCACACGCAAGCGCGCGTTCAAATTTCGCGTAATGGTGTTCTGGGTAAAATCGTTCGTCCATCGATCCAGGGCGTGCCTCCGGGTGGATGGAGCGCTTGGGCGCGCGGCGTCGGGGCTTTGGGCGCGCCGGCGCTGCCGTGGAGCGAGGACTACGTGTCAAAGCTCGACGATTGCGACAAGGATCGTCACATTCGATTCGCTTATCACAGACTATTGAGCGGTCGTATTATGCCGTTTCCATTCAACAGAATCGAAGAGAAACTGTTGAAAGTCGTACCACCGACGAGATTGAACGCCGACGCGTCGGTGCCGGCGCCGCCACCGCCGCCGGCGCCGTCCACGACGGATCCTCAGCTCGAGTGTTTGAAAGCAAAACACGCGCTCGCCGAGTCATACGAGACGCGTGTGCGCGTTCACTGCGCACATGCCGTCATCGACGAGCTCAGGCTCGCGAACCCAGAGGTGGGTGTTGACTTCAATAATGAGCTTCGACGCGCGTGCGTGCGATCGGTGCGTCTTCGCGCGGGCGGTCTCGCGCTGCGTCACGTCACCGATGAACGCGCGAGCTCACTCATCGCTCGCAATGTGAACATTTTCATGCACGAGAAGGAAGAAAGTATTGTGCACGCGGTCGGCGGCCAGCAGATTATCTCACGCATGCGATTAGATTCGCTGGTGCGCCGTGTTCTCGCGGCGACTTTCAAGTCGGACGACGCGTTCGACGGCGCCCTAGCCAAGAGATTGATACGAACGATTTTAAAGGCCGTGGAAACCGAGGATCCGGATTTGAACGCAGAATTTACCAACAATGAACGAATCTCGTACATTAAGGAGACGATCAGTGACTTGGCTCGCGAGCAAGAGCACTTGAACGCCGTGTTGCGACTCGATCCCGATTGGAAAGGTTACGACGACGGCTCCGAGCGCACCGCCAAAATCATCGATGAGCACATCTGTGTGCGCACCGCTGGATCGTACTTACCCGCGGCGAGCGCGAACAACGTATTCGACGCTTGCCCTGCGGAGTATGTGCAAATCGTCGAAGCCTTGGCGCGTTTTGCGTGGATTAATCCCGAGGCGTTGCACGAGAGTGTCATGGAGCTCGAGCTCGTGTTACTCGGCGTCGAAAAAATGATAGCTGTAGAGAAGACCAAGAATAAAAAGGCTTTGAAAAAACGCAAGCGTTAGCAAATATTGGCTTGCTAGTACATTAGAATAGTTGTTACAATAGATTAGACTCAAAGTTGCGCGCCAAACTTGACTCCGACGCCGGGCTTCCAAGTCTTCGCGCTCTCCGCGCGTGCTAATTTGGCCTGCGCTTTGAGCTTTTCGACGTAATTCCTCGGTGACTCTACTGCGTTCGCGTCTCCTCTATGACTCCCTACGCTCGGCGGTGGGGCGAACCCATAGTCGTCCTCATCGCTGTAAATTGATTTGGCTTGCGCCGGCGAGCGCTCGTGCCAAACGCGGCGATTCGTCGCCGGCGTCGAGGGCGAGCGTCGCACCGGGAACGGACTACCAGCAGAGGCGTGGTCATCGCTCACACCACCCTCGTCTTCAAAAACAGTCTTCAATCCGAGTCGTTCGAGCTTTTCATTCGTGCTCATCTCACCCACTGACTTGAGCAAATCGGAGCGCAGGACTGACGTGACGAGTTTCGGTGGCTTTTCCGGCGACGTCGGTGTTGATCCCTCGCCGTTGTTGCTCACATTTTCAAACTTCACGCGCATCTCGCGCGAATTTTTATTCTTAGGATTGAGTATCGTCCCCGCACTGCTCGAGCGCTCCGAGCGAGCGCTCTTTGAGTGTCTGTCACCCGCCCACGAACTCCCTCGTTCCTCCCAAGGCGCGACTGGTTTCAACTTTAAGTTGTCCACGCGGAAGCCCAAGTCATTAATTTCGTCCCGCACGCGCTCGGCTGTCGACCCAGCGCGTTCGGCGACGGCGAGAAGTTTATCTAATTGCGTCTCGTACGAATCCTTACCCTCTGCGATCCACCGGTTGGCGTCTTTTTGTCTCTCCGTCGACCGCGGCGGCAGCTTGATTCGCAAGCTCGATCGCGGCGTCACGACTTCCGGGAGTCTCTGGTCGTCGTCTTCCTCGTCCCGTCTCGGTTTCTCTTGCACCACCGCCGCCGCTCGGGCTTGTTTTCGCAACTCACGCCTCGCCCGTCGCGCCGCCGTCTCCCTATCCACCGGCGGACGCGCCGCCGGCGTCGATTCCTCCTCGTCGCTCTTGTTGTACGCGTCCACGTCCGCGGTCGAGGCCTTCGTCGCGCGCGCTCTCCTCGACCTCGACCCCGACGACGTCGACGCCCCACCGCCGCGATACGGCCGCTCCTTCATCGTCCCCGACGACCATCCCGCGCCGGTTTTCGACGACGCCGGCAGCGTCGCCTCCAGCGCGCGTCTCAGCGCCTCGATCGTCGCCGCCTCCTCTTCGCGCGCCGCCTCTGCCTCTACCTCCGACGCCCTCTCCTCCTCTTCCCGCGCCGTCTCTTCGACCTCCGGCGCGTCGGCGACGACCGCGACCTCCCCTCGCGCCTCGCCGTCCCGCGCGCCGCGCGTCGTCGCCGCCGCGTCCTCCTCACCCGCCGCGTCCGCGCCCCCCTCGTCGCCCGTCGACGCGCTCGACGTCACCGACGGCGTCCTCGACACCACCACGATCGTTCGCGTCGGTTCGCTCGCGTCTTTCGAGGCACACGCGCCCATCGCGCGCCGAGATATTTCTCGCGCGTCGGACGCCCCGCGGATTGATCGCCCTCGCGTCGCGCGCGCGCGCGCGTTCGCGCCACCGCGCGTCGCGCTCGCCGCCGCGAATTTCGGGTCGTCGCGTCGCGCGTCGCGATCGCGTCGCTTCGCGTCGCGCGCCGCGCCCGCGCGCCGCGAAGTCCCGCGCCGTTTCGTCGCGACCGCGGCAGCGCGCGACATGCATAAATAAAACCACACCGAACCCTAACGTATACTACCCAACGCGAACCCCATGCATCGCACGGATTCAAACGTCGCGGCGCCGGCCGCCGCGCGCGCGTCCGCACGACGCGACGCGCTCGCCGCGCGCGCGCTCGGCGCCGCCCGCGCGGCGAATCGGCGAATTCGCGAATTCCCCCGTCATCCCGCGCGCGATTCGCGCGCGATGTCGCCGGTGTCGCCGCTCGAGCGCACCGACGGCGCGCGCGCGCTCGAGTCCGTCACCGCGAGCGCGATCGACGACGCGCTCGCCGACGCGGCGCTCGACGCGGGCGGAAGAGGGACGACGGAGGAAAAGGCCGCGCGTCACGACGGGACGATCGGCGCGCGCGTCGTCGGCCACGGCCCGCGCGTCGGGTCGCCCGGGGGCGGGAGCGGGCTCATCAAGGATGCGCTGCGACTGGTGACGAAGAAGACGAGGGACGGCGCGACGCGGGCGGAGATCGCGCGCGTGGACGAACAGCTGAGCTTTGATAAGGGGTTTTATCTGACGATACGCGCGATACAGCTGCTGAAGGCGTCGGCGCCGGAGAGGACGATCGTGGTGGGCGTCGCGGGGCCGAGCGGGGCGGGCAAGACGGTGTTCACGAGTAAGATTCAAGAGTTCATGCCGGGAGCGGTGACGCTGTCGATGGACATGTACAACGACTCGAGCATGCTGCTGGAGGGGAACTTTGACGATCCGAGGTTGACGGATTACGCGTGCCTGTTGGAGAATTTGAAAGGGTTGAAGAACGGGGAGACGGTGGAGACGCCGGTGTACGATTACAAGGAGAGTAAACGGACGGGTTACGTGACGGTGCCGTGTCCAGCGTCCAAGGTTGTGATTTTAGAGGGTATATACGCGTTGAACGAAAAGCTACGACCGATGTTGGACCTCAGGGTGAGCGTCACGGGAGGGGTGCACTTTGATTTGGTCAAGCGCGTTTTGCGCGACATTAATCGAAGCGGTCAGGCGCCGGAGAGCATCATTCACCAAATTAGCGAGACGGTGTATCCGATGTACAAGGCGTTCATCGAGCCCGATCTTCGCACCGCGCATTTGAAGGTGGTGAACTCGTTCAACCCGTTCGCTGGGTTTCAAGATCCGACGTATATTTTGAAATCCGACCGCGTCCCCGACGAGGCGCGCATCCACGCCGTCTTGGGCAAGGATTGCCAAGTCACGGACGAAATCGAGACGGCGGATATTTATCTGTTGCCCCCGAACGAAGACCCCGAGACGTGCACTTCTTGGCTCAGAATGCGTAATCGCGACGGGCACTACACGCTAATGTTCGCCGAGACGGTGACGGATGGGCCGATTATGATTTCGCCGCGCATCAAGTTTGAAGTCGGCGTTCGCATTCTCGGCGGTCTCATGGCCCTCGGCTACGTCGTCGGCGCCATCATGAAACGTCGAAGCAAAGAGTACAGCGACGACTTACTGACGATCAAGGTCGATTGGGTCGAAGGCCTCGATCGATCCTTTGTTCAAGTGCAAGGGCGCCTGCGCTCCGCGGTGGAGGAGGCGGGGAAAAAGCTCGGTCTCAACGGCACCTACATCGCGCACTCCTACATTGAACAAGTTCAGCTTGAGCAGCTCACGAAAGAGCTCTCATCGCTCACGGATGACTTGAAGGAACGATTCCCGATCACGGAGGCCATGCTGACGTCCAACACCGAAGCTTCGGACACGTCGAGCGACGAGGTCGGATCGCCGCACAGCGCCAACGGTCACAGTCGGCGTCGCTCGTCGCCCGGGGGAAGCGACAGCGGTGGCCGGCCGCCGCACCCGCCCCGTCCTCGCTCCGCCGCGCCCGCGAACTGGGGTGGCTACGGTCTCGACGGTCCGGGAGATACGACATTTTACACGCCGCCGCCGCGAAGCTTGAGCCGCGCCCCGAGCCGCAACGGCAAGTCGTGCGACATGGACCGCATGGCGAGCCCGAGCCGTCGCCGCACGAGTCCGAGTGGTAAGCACACGTCACCGAACGCCTCGCGCGAAAACCTCAACGCGCACGGTTTGGAGATGAAGTTTGATTGGCTCGCCAACCGCGTCGAAAAGCTCGGCGAGCTCCAACGCCAAGCCTCCGTGGAAACCATCTCCGCGAGCGATCAAATGATCACCACTCCCGGCGGTTCTCGCATCAAAGAGTCCGACCTTCTCATCCGTGAGCTCCAATCGCTCACCGCCAAGGTCGACGCCTTATCGACGAGCTTCCACAAGCAACAACTCGACCTCTCTCGCGTCGAGTCGCGCCAATTCGTCGGTTTCGCCCTCGCCGGCGCCGCGTGCGTCTGCGCCGCCTTTCTCGCCGGCGCCACCCGTCGATGACGTCGTCATCGTCGCCCTCGACGTCCGCGCCTCGACGCTCGACGCTCGTTCGCTCGTTCGTTCCTCCGCGCGCCGACGGCGCGCCTGTAATCAATGTCTCACTCACGAAATGACCGAAAATCACACCCGCGCGCGCGCCAACCGCGAAAATCACCCCTCGCGCGCGCGTCCTCGACGCGGCGTCACCCCGCGACGCGCGACACGCACACGATGTTCGCCGCCGCGCAGACCCGCGCGCAATTCACGCCGTCCGCCCTCGCGCGCGCGCCCCGCGCGACGTCCGCGCGTCGCGCCCGCGCGCCGCTCGCCGTCGTCGCCGCCGCGCAAACCCTCGAGGGCGTCGTCGTCGCGCGCTCGGGCGCGAAATCGAAAACCCTGCGCGTCGATCGCAAGGTGCCGCACCCGAAGTACGTGAAGCGCATGAACGTGAGCAAAAAATTCATGTTTCACGACGCCGCGGAGGCGTGCAAGGTGGGCGATCGCGTGGTGATCGAGGCGTGTCGACCGATGTCGAAGGCGAAAAAGTTTACGCTCAAAGAGGTGGTGTACGCGTGCCAGGTCGACGTGGATTGCGTCGTGGCGTGATGGACTCGCGGCGGATGGTGCGCGCGCGCGTTTACGTAAGATTTATGCGGAGGGCGTTCGGGAGGACGGCGGCGCGCGATCGGTCGGCGCGGCGCGAAGATGAAATGAAACCCTAAGAGGGCCTCGAATTTAGATAGAGCTCGCCGCGCGAGCTCCTAGCTTGTAAGATGATTGATTCTTTCATGATGAATGCGAATCGAGGGCGAGCTAATAGAATCCGCGCGATGGTGGCTAACGCGTGCGCAAGACGCCGCGAGCGACGGTGAGGAAATCGGCGAGGTTGCGACGGAAGCGACGCTTGTTGACGCGGTCGACGCCCTCGGCGAGGCCGTTGGCGCTCGTGAGGGCGACGAAGGCGTTTTGGAGTAAATCGACGCTTCGTGGCTCGTCGGCGACGGCGGAGATGAAGGCAGAGGCGAGATTTTGGAACGCCGGGCGCTCGTGGAGGATGATGGGGAGGAGTGCGTCGGCGGCTTCGTCGACGAGATTGAAGACGGCTTCCTCGTAGACGAGACGGTGGAACAAGAGGCGCATGAGATGGGCGAGGATGGACACGCCCTCGGCGTTAGGGGCCATGTGTGCGCCTAAACCGATGGTTTGTGTCTTCGCACTGTTGCATTGGAACGTGGCCAGGGCGCCGAGCGCAGTCATGCTCTCCTTACTCACCGTCTCGTCGGCGTGCTTCAAGCCGAATTCGAGCGTCGACATGAGGGTGCCGAATAAGTCGGGCGCTAGCTGCGCGACTTTTTTGGGGTAGGCCTCGAGCATGTACGCCAAAAGCTCGAAATATTGTCTGCAAAGCTTGGGGAACTTGAGCAATTCATCCGTGATGAGCGGGATGACGGCGTTCAAACCGGCGAAGACGACGCGAGCGATGTCGATTTGTTCCGCGAGCGCCGCCGCCTGGTCGGGCGGCGCGCTCTCGATGATGGCGTCGTGTAAGTTTCCGCTCGACATGTGCGTGAGCATGCGTAATAGCGCGCGAACTTCTTTATACGCCTCTTTTACCGCCTCTTGACTCAATAGCGCGCCGGCTTCCGACTTGACGGCGCCGCGGCCGGATTTCGCGTACGTCTCCACCACGCGCAGGCAATAGCGACACACCCAATCCACTTGTTGGGCGTTGAGATACGGCGAGTTGGCCTCGACGAACTCCTCGGTCAGGCGCAGCAATAGCTTCATCACTCGTCCTAAATCTTTCGCGAGCGTTTGCAAATTTAGCAAGTGATCGACGGCTGCGACGAAAAAGTTGAAAACCGCCGGTTGGCTCTTTCCATTCGTCGATCGCACGACGCCTCGCAACGCCTCGAGCGCGGCGCACGCTCGAGCCTCGCCTTCGGGGTGATGTAAACCCTCACGATCGACGCTTACCGCGGCGATGACTTCGCCCGGGGGCGTGATGAGGGCGTTCACGTACGCCTCGCACTGCGCGGGATCAATCACGCTCGCGGCGACGCGCCCGACGCACTCGCTCAAACCGCGATGGACCTCGGGCGGGAACGCGACGACGCCGCGCTCACGATGCGCCCCAGCGCACGCCTGACGCAACGCATCCCACGAAGGCATGTTTACTAAGTGCTTCAACAGCGTCTTTCGTCGCGTGAGCACGGGAAACAACACGAATCCGATTGTTTTTTGTAAACTCGTCTCCCCCGGCCAATCGCTGAGCGCCTTGACGCCGATTTGCACGAGCGCGTCGAGCGCCTCCACGCCACCGTTTCTTTCGCTGAACATTCCCCCACCGTTCTCAGAGAGCTTGTTCGCGATGTCAGCACCTCGTCGCACGCCTCCAGCGGCGGCGTACACCGCAGCGTGTAAGCTACCGCCGGAATCCTCTGGAATCAAATACGTATCCGCCCAACGCGCGAGCGCCCACACGACGGTTTCGAGCAGGCGAGGCGACAGCGCGCCGCGCGCGTTGGCGTCGAGCGCCAAGCAACCGAAATCGATCAACGCTCGCGCGAGTTCCACTACGCAGTTTGGTGCGCCTGGTGCCGTGGCTGCGGACGCCGCAGCGAGGGAGTCTGGTGGAATCGGCGTTTCGCCGTCGCCGTCATCCGCGAGCACGTGCGCAGCCAGGCGCGTCAGCCACCATAATTCCTCCAACAACTCACTCGGGTCTTGACCGCTCGCCATGCACGCGGGAAGCGAGTTTCGCTTTTCAACTAAAACGTGCTGCAGCGTCGGTAAAGTCGTCGTGGGATGCGCGCGCAAGACTTGGGCGGCGAGTTCGAGTCTCGCGTCGAGCGCCGCCGCCCCGGCTTGGCCCTCCTCTTCGTGCCCATCGTCCTCTTCGTGCGCGCCCTCGCGCGCGGCTTTCAACCCAGCGACGACGTAAGCGTGCGAAATATTTGCCGCTCCTTCTAAAACCGCGCTCGGAACCGCCGTTTCCACGCCTCCCGGCGCGCTCATGCCCTTGTTCACCAACGACGCCCACGCCTCGAGGAGCATCTTTAAACAATCATCCGTCACCGTGCCCTCGCACTGCACCGACAGCGCGTCTTGATTCAAGCACTCTAACGTGAGCTCGCCGAGTAAGTCTAGCGCGGTACGCTCGTTCAACTCCGGACCGAGCGATAAACTCGCGAAATCGTTGGCGTCGTGCACGAGCGCCAACGCGGACATGGAGCGGCAGCCGTCGATGAGGGCGTCTTCTCCGTGCCCCTCCAACGCCGCGCGCACGCTCGTCGCAGCCGGTAAGAGATACTTGGCGATCGCGCGCGCGCATCGCACAAAATGGCCCTGTCTCAGGCTATCGTCCGCATCCCGCGGGGGAAACACGCATCCACTGAGCGTGCAGAGCGCGCTCAGCGTCTTGCGACTCGCCGCGGCGACGCGCTTCGCCTCGACGCCTCCGCCCGCCAACACCGCACTCTCCGCCCCAGCGTGCAAATCGAACAACCAATCCAGCGCGCCTGGATTCAACAACACATCCCTCCACTCCATTCCCGGCGTGAGCTTCACGAACGCGTTCGCCGCGCTCTCCGAGCTCGGAAACGCCCGTCCCCGAAACCCGTAACTCACGTCTCTATTAAAATCCCAACTCAACACCGCGTTCATCAACCGCAGCGCCGCCGCGCACGCCCCCCGATCGCTCCCATCGCTCACCCTCCCCGTCTCCACGCACCGTCTCGCCGCTTCGCACCCGTGCGCGAAGAACGGTTTCAAAAAATGTTTCTCCGCGCTCGCTCGACATCCTTCGTGCCGCTCCCACGTCGTCCCCAGTTCGCTCGCCGTCCCCGGCGCGAACTCGCTCACGATCGCCGCGAACACCTCCAGCCCCATCGTCTCCGCGTCCGATTCCCCGTTCGACGATTCCATCTTCGCCCGCACCTCGCGCTCGCACGCCCCCAGCGTCGCCATCTTCGTCGCGTCGTCCGCGTCCACCGCCGCGCGCTTCACCAGCGTCGCGCAGCACGCCGTCATCTGATTCCTCACCGCCCTCGCCGCGCCCTCCGCGTCCAGCGTCCATCGCAGCGCGAACGCGCGACACTCCTCGCGCTCGTCCGCGCGCATCGCGCCCCAGTCTCGCAGCGTCGCGTCGCGAAAGCACCGCGCGGCGTGAAACTGTCCGTCGGTCGAGCTCTCGCGCGGGCGTTCGAGGACGCCGCGCGCGATCGCGCGCGCGTCGCGACGCGCGCGCAGCTCGAGCAGCGCGCGCTCGGCGTTCGCGCGCTCGGCGCCGCGCAGCGCCGTCGCCGCGGCGTCGAACGCGCGCGCGTCGGCGTCCATGCGTCGCGATGTGTCCCACGAATGCGCCATCGCGCGGCGCGAATCGCCGCCGCGCGCGTCGACGCCGACCGCGATGGCGCGCTCGACGCGCTCGGGCGATGCGACGCGCGTCGACGCTTTGATGCGCGCGGTCGACGCGGTCGCGGACGCGCTCGGCGACGCGGGCGAGGCGAATCATCGCGCGTTTCGGGACGACGCGACGCGCATCGCGACGGCGCTGGAGCGAACGCTGACGCGCGACGAGGACGCGGACGCGTTCGCGGTGCTGGGCGTCGAACACACGGTTTCGATGTGGACGGCGTGCGTGGACGCGTGGACGCGGGCGGCGGAGACGCGCGAGGCGACGCGCGCGACGGCGGCGACGCTGCGGGACGTCGCGGCGGCGGCGCGAGACGCGGAACGCGCGTGGGCCGCGAAACGCGCGCGAGGGGTGGCGAGAGAGCTGGAGGAGGTGGAATTGAGACACGACGCGCGAGTGCGCCAAGGCGAGGACGCGGCGCGAAGAGCGCGACTCGTCGGACGATTTCGAGCGGAGGAGACGGCGGCGCGGGACGCGCTCGGCGACGCGGGCGAGGCGAGCGCGGGCGTGGACGTCGTGGCGCGGTTTCGAGCGCTCGAGGGCGAGTTTTTGTGGCGCGAGGAGTGCGTGCTGCGAGGCGAGCGCGGGGCGAGCGCGCTGGAGGCGAGCGTGCGGGCGTTCGAGCCGGATTTGAGGGTGGGCGCGTTGGCGCTCGCGGTGACGCGCGCGGCGCGTTGGCGCGAGCGAGTGGCGACGTTCGAGGGACGGCGCGACGACGAATTCGAGCGCCGATGCGATCGAGACGTCATCGCGCGCATGGAGGCGCAGCACCCCGCGCTCGTGGCGCAGTACGTGATGTGGATGAAAGACGCCGCGTTGGAGTCGAGCGAACGCGCGGCTTCGAGCGCCGTCGCCGCCGCGACGACGCATCTCTACGATTTCCTCCTCGCCCTCGACGCCGACGTCTACGACGCCGTTTTCGACGCCCAAGGCCGCGCGAACGTCCTCTGCGCGTCGTTCAACGCCCTCCACGTCCTGCGCTCGCGCGCGTCGCCGTCCGCGCCGCCGCCTCGGCTCGCCGCCGACGCGCGCGCGTTAATCTCTCGTCTCGTCGTCCGCGTCGACGCCGAGCGCGACGCCGAGATCGCGCTTCACGGCGACGACTGGGGCCAGGCCGCGTTCGCCGTCGTCGCCGCGCGCTTGGCGAGCCAGAGATTACTCGAAGTCGTCGCGTAGCCCGGCGCGGCTCGCGGCGGCCCGGGACGTCAACCGTCGACCGCACTCCGTCGCGCGCCATGCGCTCGACCGCGCTCGCGCGCTCGACCGCGCGCGTCGATCGTTCGCCGCGCGTCGCGCGCGCGCGGACGACCCGCGGACGCCCCGCGCGCGCGCGCGACGGCGACGGCGACGACCGGGACAACCGTCCCGAACCGACGACGCGTCGAAAGACGCTCGCGCTCGCGCTCGGGTGCGCGTGCTGCGCGCGCGGGAGCGACGCGCGAGCGATGGTGCGATTGATCGCGCCGGACGACGCGAACGAGGCGACGTTCGACGTCGAGCGCTCGACGGCGCGCGATGAGGCGTTCGCGAAGGGCATGGCGACGATGATGGATGGATTCGAAGACGCGGTGCGCGCGCGCAAGAGGGCTCTGATCGATGACCTGCTGGCGGAATACGACGGGGCGAAGGAAATGACGGTGTGCGAGATCGGGGCGGGGAGCGCGCCGAACGCGCGGTATTACGCGAACGCGTCGCGCGGGCCGGAGACGATGGACTGGGTCGGCGTCGACCCGAACGACTCGATGCGAGCGTACGCGGAAGAAAACGTGGCGGCGGCGAACGACGGTGGACGGGTGAAGATAAACGCGAGATACGTGCACGGCGTGGGTGAGGCGCTGCCGCTGCCGGACGCGAGCGCGGATGCGGTGGTGTCGACGTTGACGCTGTGCTCGGTGCTCGATCAGGGGCGGACGCTGCGAGAGATTCGTCGGGTGCTAAAACCGGGAGGGAAATTTTTGTTTCTCGAGCACGTGCTGTCGAGGGATCCGAGCTTTGCGAGGTTGCAAATCGCGCTGACGCCGATGCAAATCAGCGTGGCGGATGGGTGTCATCTGGACCGACGGACGCTGGACGAGATCGAGGACGGCGGGTTGTTTTCGAGCGTGAACGCGGAGTACTACGAGCTCGACGGGTTTTGGGTGATCGCGCCGCAAGTCGCCGGCATCGCCGTGGCTTAGAATGAATGTGTATCTATAACATTAGTATGTTTCAATCCGACTGCAAGTGCTTCACGAGCAAACACTTCTTGAATAGCCGATACTCCACCGCGGCGCGCAGCCGCGGCGGCGTGTCTTCGGCGCTAAACAGCTTTTCATCCTCCTCGATAGTCGTCTTCATCGATAACAGCACCTCTTCGCAGCGCTTTTTAATGGCGTGCATGACGATCTGGTCGGCGTTTTCGTCTGGCATGAGCGCCTGCGTGAAATGTCGAAACATCAACCACAACGCCTCGTCGTAATCCGTGCGCCACCCCACGCTCGGGCCCATGAGCGTGGATTGTATATCTCGAAGCCTCAACTCCGCCGCATCGTCCGCGGTACCACCGCCACCGCTCAATCCCACGATTGAAGCGCGCTCCCTCGCGCGTTGCTGCGCCTCGAGTTCGTTCGCTATCGAACGCCCGGCGGCTTTATCCAACACGACTTCTCCGCCTTCGCTACGAAACGTCTCGGCGAACCAATCCGCGGCTTCGCCGAGCGAACTCCACAACTCCACTCGATCGTACGGGTTCATGCCACCCACGAATCCCATGTAAAGCAGAAACGACTCCGCGGGCTCGCACGCGTACTGCGTCAGTAACTCCTCGCCCTCGTCAATCGTCTTCAACGCGCGAAGCACGACCGCCTCGCCATCGTCGCTCGCGTCCCATTTCACGTTCGCCGCGCCGTGAGAATGATTCAACATGTCTAACATTGGCGCCAGAAAGCTCTCTCCGCGCTCTAAATCCACCGCTCGGCTTCGCACGCACGACAACGCCCAGGCGAAATGTTTCGTCCAGCTCGCGTCGCCGTATTTTTCGTTCAACTTTTTGATAGTCCCCGCGTCGCGCGCTTTCGCCTTGGCGCAATTCCCGATCCCACGCGCGAACGCCATCTCTGCAATTTCGGCGTTCGTCCACGTCGTCACGGGCGAGTCTACCGTTTGCGGCAACGCGTCGACCACGTACGCTCGCCACGCGCCGCCGTCCCGGTCGCCGCCCCCGGTCCCGCCCTCCGCCTCGAATCTCGCGTGCGCCAGCGTCGCCGCCAATCGATCGGAGGGCGTGTAAAACTGTTTCGAGCTTCCGACGTCGCCGTCGTCGAGCGGGCACGTGGCGTAGCCGCAGCGCAAGCCCGTCGTCCCGAGGCAAGCTGTAAAAGGTACCCTCACGGCGACTTCGCCGGCTTTAATCTTCGCCGTGGACGCGCACACCACGGCGCGGGCGCGCGTGTGAGGGTCCACGCGAAGGTCCACGCGCGAGGTGTCGATGCCGCGGGCGTTGGACCACAGGATGAAATCTTCCATGGCGCGGGCGAGGACGGGGTGGCGGAGTGCGGCGAACGAGCGGCGGCGCGCGCGCTTTGATGCATCCATATGATTGTGATCGTCTACGTGTCTAAGAGAAATGAGTGTTCGCGAGCGATCGCGCTGAGTGGGGTTTTAAGCGATGGCGTCGCGGGCGCGGTGACGACGGCATCGAGTTTAAGCTTGAGCGCGG
>Ga0257114_1000944_pt1 | contig 21765 bp, 30 predicted proteins | sample SI112_10mmetaG_FD_190149 | JGI IMG/M metagenome (GOLD analysis project Ga0257114, IMG submission 190149) | Marine microbial communities from Saanich Inlet, British Columbia, Canada - SI112_10m | ecosystem: Environmental > Aquatic > Marine > Inlet | place: Canada: British Columbia | collected...
GCCCAATCGTCATCGAACCTGAAAAGAACATCGTATGTAACCACCGTGTAGTCGGCGGCGCATCTGCATTCGGAAACAGCACAATCGCTGGAGCTGAGAAGTGGAGAGTCATCGGATCTGTAGTTGGTCAACATCATGAGCTAATACAGCTCACACAGAACATCGGGGAGTTGAGCTGAACCCCTCGGGGTTCATGCAGGATATTGGAGGTGACTAAGTATGGTATCTCTTGGAGGACTAGACGTCGCATTCGGTAGCTCTCTGCAACTGGTTAGAACAAACGTGCTGGTTATTGAGACCGACGGTACTACAACAAAAGCAATGGCTGAAGCAGTTCACTCATGTGCTAGAAAGTACCCGGCCACAATCAGACCAGACTTCACTGCTTTCGTAGCTTCCGGTGCTCTCACCGAAGGCTACGCTACAGTGTTGACTGACCAAGTGGAAGGCAACATTTTGAAAGACATTACAGCTGTACCTGTCGCAGGCTCTCAGAGAGACGCAACAGGATCCAACAACAGAGGCATGGCTATTGAAGCTATCCTTAACGTTGGTATGGTACAGATCAATGCTAACGACACCGCAACAGTCGATGACCTATTCACTGATGTAAGCCCAACTGGAATCGAGGCTGATGAACTTCACCTCGGACACCAGCTGCAAGCTGCATTGATGAAGGACGTCTTCGACAATGACGCACCACAGCAAACCTTGAACCTAACTGCACTGTTAACTCAGTCTGCATTGCTAGGCGCAAGTGCAGTTACTGATGGTCTTGATGCAATCACTGAGTCCAGCACCATTGCTGCTCTCAATGATGGTATCGCAGGCGCAGGTGCTATCGTCAGCATTACATCTCTAGCTAGACTTCTCTGAAGTTAGCTGTAGTGTAACTGTGTAAAGAACCATCTCAGTGTGCCACTGAGATGTCGCACCCTGGTAACAGGGGTAGATCCGCCCTCGGCGGGGCTTCGGCCCCGTCGGGGGCATTTTTTATTTATGCGTCGAAGGCAGGGTTAATCGTGACATACACACCCGCCCAGATTACGCAAGATCAGGTAGTCTCCACAGAAAGGTGTGGAGAGATCATTCATACCTATGGCAGAAACTTCAAGATAGCTAAAGTCAGTAAAAACTCCAAGCTAGACAAAGAAGTAAGAAAGACATTAGGGAAATCTATTCCTATAGAGCATAATGAGGAACTGTATAATGAGATTATACCAATAGTACTAGGAATGAATGAGAAGCAGTGGAAGTACATCCTCGATACACACGATAGTATTCAGATTCTAAAGTACACCAAAGGATGCCACTATGATTGGCACATAGATATGGGCCCAGGAATTCACGAGACAAGAAAGCTTTCATTCATTATCGGACTGTCACCTGCCGAATCGTACGAAGGCGGAGAAATTACATTCAAGGTCGGACCATCTGATACTTCGATAAAATTAGAGCAAGGGAATATGATTGTATTCCCATCATTTATACTGCATAAAGTAAAGCCAGTCACTAAAGGTCAGCGTTATGTTCTTGTCGGTTGGCTCAGAGGAAATGCTGGCTTTCAATAAAGCACTTGAAACAAAGTCGTTATATGTGGCGACTATATGGGACTAACTGTCTCACCCGAGATAAAGACACCCGGTGATTAATATGGCAAACGCAAACCAAGGAAATAGAAGCGGTAACAGCTTCGGAAGACTAGCAAACATTTCAGATACCCCTTACCTTACTCAAGGTGTTAAACTTGAGCCGGGTTATCTGATCAGACTAAGAAGCAGAATGCACCTCGTAACTGCAGTTGAACCAATGGTCGTAGACCTTTACTTCAGCGACACAATGAACGTAGGTAACGCATCATCTGCCACCCTAAATGGTACAGATGCAACTCCTCTGATGCAATACGGTGGACAATCCATCCAAGCATACTACGACATTACTGACTCTGATTCAGCAACCAATCTAGTAGGAAACATTCTCAAGCCAGACTTTGATTCTGGATACATTACCTTTGATGACCTTGAGCCATTCAAAGGAAACCTCTACCAGCTCTGCCCAACCCTACCACTACAACCAAAGTTCATAGTAACTGATAGTGGCGACTGGCACAGCTTGTCTGACGACTCCCCTAATGAAGGCGGCACACCTATTGGATTCAAGGGAGACGGAACTCCTGCCAATCTTTTACAGGTAGGAACCGTCTCTGGAAGAATCTACGTAAAACACCCTGCAGGTGTACCCAAATACGTCCTCGATGAAGCTCCTGAAGGATCATCTGGTACTGCAAGAACAGAGGCCAAGATTGAAGGTCTAAGCGGATTCATTGACGGAAGCGTATCATCTCCAGAATCTCCTAACTGGGATTACTCCTTGTTTATCGAACACGGCGAGAATAACCTTCCTACACTAAGATTTGTTAACGATTCAGACGAGTATCTACTCGACGGAAAAGTCAGAATGGTCGGTTGGAAGTATCGCGTTCTAGAGCTCACCCCAGAGCAAGTCAATGTCTTCAAGCAGAGATCTGGTGGAAGGTTGAGATTCAAAATCATCAACACCACAGGACTACCTGTTGAAGGCTCGATGCTAGCAGACTACTTCCCTAAGTGATTAGGAGGTAATCTGATGGTAATCAAGGCGAGAGGTGACTTAGGGTGGTAGACTACTACGATGATGAGAACATGATGACTATTGTGGACTACTCAATATCGAGAACCCCAGAAGATATCAATCATCCTAACGTCGACAAGTCTATTCAACTTCCTCCAACACCAGTGAAGAAAACAGAAGAGATTGTTGAAGAGTCTATCTTTGTCACAACTCGTCAAGGACCGTTTCGTATTAAAGCAGGAGAACTAGTAGAAGTACTAAACGTAATAGAGGGAGGAGAGTTAGTATCAATAGAGGTAGTAACAGATAATCCTTACTTGGCAACGTTCTTACAAATGGATGACTATAGAAACAAAGAGCAAATCGGAATCACCGCCGCAGAGCTTCTTATGAGAGGCCGCGATGAGTACTCAGAAAGAGAGTTCTACGTAGAAGATCGCAGACCAGATGGAATGTATGTAGTTAAATACCATCCAAGAAGCCCAGATAAGTATAAAGATACCATAAAGATCCACGTAAGAAATGAAATACGCAGGACAAATCAAGTCTTTGGTTACTTAGAAAATCTAAGCTACGTGTCTCGTGGTGGCCTACCGTCCCCGCAAAATCTAGGATTCCTTGGAGGAGGATACGTAACTGATCCTTTCTTCGCTGCCCCAGAGGGAGTTACTTCCACCTATGTTTCAGAAGCCTTAGCTAAGCCAATTAATGCTGAACCATATAACGTCGCTATACCAAATATGGCAGCTAGAAAGGACACGATGCTAGATTTAGGAGCATCTCATCCATTTGTAGGAGAAGCTGGAAGATGTACATTTGAACAGGCTCCAGCGTCAGGTGCTGTAACTGTCAAGTTCGGAGAACCAGGTCAAAAAGCCCTTAATGTAACAGGAGCTGCGGCGGTTAATACTCACGAGTGGCCAGGTCACACTTTACCAGACGATAACTTTCCATCCGAGCAACAAATAGCAATCTTCGCGGGAAGAGCCGAAGATCATACTGCAATACTTAACACGCTAGATACCGTTAGCGGTTCGATGCCAGAGGAGAGACAACGACTCTTTATCAGACAAGGGGACACAATATACTTCCCAGGTATCGTCACACACTGGCAAAGATATAATCGCTCAACCAATCAGTTTGTCGACACTGGACCAGCTCACAATCCCACCTCAGGGGAACCAAGCGGAGCGATTCTACTTACAGTGTCTCCAGGACTTCCATTTAAGCCAGGAACTATCTATATAGAAGACGGACAGACCGAAACCGCACATGGTAGCATTGGAGCTATCTCAAACGCAAACACCACCCCAGAAATCATAGTTAAGGAAATCACAGTTAGAAGACGTAGAAAGAGGCACTTAGTAGGTTGATAACATGGCATCATACAAGAACGCACTTTTCGACTTCGCACACAGTAGACCAGTTTTATCTTTCTTTGTAGTCCCTATAGGTATTAACCTAGTAGCAGGATATATGCAAGGCATAATTAGGACAGCTAAGACAGGTAGTCCTTTCTTAGGAGTAGGAGCTGGAGAAGAAGATAGTCGTCCAGTTAACCCACTAGGCGCAACTAAACTTAGAGCTGAAGGCGGAGAGCCATCTGACTTGATGTTCAGAGCAACCATCTCAGATAGACCAACAGGTCCAGGTACCGCAGTTGGTGACGAGATTCAACCAAGACCGAGTGGAGCTCCTGTCAGATACGACAGAGCTTACCACGACGAAGGATTCTTGCCAAAGATCGGATTCAAAGATACAAGAGCCACCTATGCAGCTCCTCGTAGCTCTAAGGTAGAAGACTCATATGTATTTGCAGGAATGAACGGACTCAGCAAGCTAAGGTGATCGAATGAGATTAATGAGCGCAATTAAAAACCACAAGATGACTGTTGCTATGTCAACAGCAGTTGGTGGCGCTCTATACGCACTAGGCGAGTTTGGAGATCAAGGAGCAACCTTAGATGGTGCTAACTGGGGCGCTATATTCGGAAGAGGACTTTACGGAGCTGGGGTAGGAGCTGCTATAGGAACAGGCATTGCACTATCTAAAGAATACACTAATACGGGTCAAATGCCATTCGGAGTAATTGGCGGTATCACAGGATTCGCAGGCCCAGCACTATACGATAAGGTAAAACAACTAACAGGAACAGGAATCAGTAAGAACTCCAAGACAATGCTAAGAAACAGTGCAATAGGAGCATTGAGCCTAGGAGCTGTCGGAGTAGGAATCGACATATACAGAGGAGCGATGTAAGCATGAAAGAAGCAAAGAAATTCGCAAAAGAGCACAAAGTACTAACCGTAGCATTTGCTATATCTGGTGCATACGCCTTTGTAAGAACTGTACAATCAATGAGGCGAGAAGAAGGTGACTTCTGGCCAAGTATTAACGGAATAGGAGCTACCACCTCAACTTCGACTACAACTTCATCATCTCATCCAATGAACAGAGCTCCAGCAGGAGACATGATGAAACACCCAACAGCTCTCTTTGGATACAGATCTAATCCTCACTGCACAGGAATAGGCTCACACTGTTCCGCAAGAGGCAATCCTCACTGTCACTGCGGTACCACGGCAGTAGGTTCTATCTATGGTGACGACACTAACAAGAGTTCTCTTAGTTTAATGGGAACACCCAATGCAATCAAGAGAAGAACCATGCGTAGCAACATGGAGAGTGCTGAAGTCTACATGTCTGCAAGAGAGAGCCATATGTTCTCCAATCAGCGTAGAGCTGAGCCGTCCGCCGAAGACGTCATGGGAGATCTTGGAATGGTCGACACACTAGGCGCTACGGGGTGGATTTGATGGAGTGGTATCATATTGGACTCGCTATTACAGCTATCGGGATATTATACATAGTCGTTGACTCCACGGTGCCCACCAGTGTTAACAAAGTACCGCAACACACTCACGCTTCTGATGGTTCGATTAACGGTATCAGAGGCTGGTACTGATGGCTAAGAAGATCACAGCAGGACACGTAGTTGCTGGCTTACTAGGAGCTGGTGTATCGGCAGCTTTGGCATCTAGGCCAACTACTGCAAGGATTAGCGACAGTAACAATAAAGTAAAGCAGATGGAAGCTCGCTACGATCTCAAAAAGGCACAGCTACAAACTGCTGCAGCTACTACAAACGATAGGAACGAAGAGATTAGGCATCTAAACGAACTCATCGCTACTTACGAGTCACAAGTCAAAGAACTCACTTCGCTAGTAGATGGATTAACACATCAAGAAATGCAGATGCACGCTGACTTTGGTAAGCAGATGCAAGCATTACAAACAGAATCCTCGGATCTAAAGACACAGCTTAGTCAGAAAACTCAGAGCGTTGAGAACCTATCTCAAACAAACGCACAGTATCAACAGGAGCTATCAGTTACAAAAGATAAGGTTACTTTGTTGGAAGCTAAAGTTGGAGAACTTAATACACATCACGACAGTGTACATCATCCAACGACCCCACTTCCACCTAGTGCAGATAGCTACGGAATGACTCCGTGGTTTGTTAGCTATATGAAAGGTGGCGGCCCAAACGACGAAGGAACCTATGTCAATGGCAAGTTTGTCAATACCCCTGCCGCAATGATTAGCGACCGTGCAGAGAGAGTTCGACCGTACATACCCAATTATGGGCAACATGGACACCCAGAATTCGACGGAGACTGGGTTCGCTGGGGTGCTGACGGCAAACCATACCGTCCAACATCTCTTAACGACTATAGGTGATCCCGTGCGTCAAGGAACCAGTAAATATCTAATCGGCGCTATCGCAGGTGGAGCGATAGTTTCCCTACTTAGTGCTCCCCTGTTAGGTAAGAAACAGGGAGAGTACGAAGCGAAATCAGCCAGTTTAGAAAAACAAAAGCGCTTATCTACCAGTAAGGACGAAATCATCGCAATTCAAAGCCAACAGGCTAAACTAGATAAGGAACAGATTAACTTGTACAAAACCTATTCCCAAGAACTATTGACAGTTAACTCACAACTATGGTATCATGGTGCTGGTGCTACAATGACGAGCAGTCTCTATAACGGTGAGCCCTTCTGGCAATCATATCTTAACGAGTATGGCTATTCAGTAGTAACTCCTAAAGGAAACACGCAAATACAGACGTTGCCTCGCTGGCACCAAGAGTATCGGGATGCACTTGAATAATAGGAGATGATCCCATGCGTCACGGAACCAGTAATCTAGAGTCTAAGAGACCCCGCTATCATCCTGTTATAGCATGGGAGAATAACAATCTCACTAACGACTTCGTTGACATCAACAGAGTTGCTTTAGACGACCGATACGGTAAGCAAGCAGCTTCTCTATACAAGAGAAGAAGAGGAAGTGGCCCTACAAGGGGCGAAGTAAGTGGACTCTTTGGAATAGGAGGTCCGATCCCTTACAAAGACAAAAGCAGCGCATTCACTACAGGAGTATTAGCAGCCACTTCTGCTTACGCTCTGGCTGACATATATCTTACAGGTCAAGGAATAAAGGGTAACCAACGCAGGGCTACTAGATGGCCTATAGCAATAGGATTCATAACTATAGCTTACTTTGTGCTAAAGCCGTCGCAATAAGCAAAGAAACAAGAGCAGCTTAGCGCTCTCACTTCAGTACCTAATCAGATTCAGTTTAGATTCTGTTCTAATAGAATAGCAGAGTTTAGAAGAGAGGCTACGCCTTCTTCTAGCTCGTGGTTGTTGATACTCTGTTGTAGAGTAATCTGCTTTCCGTTAACTTCTATTGTCACACTTACGCTTGTTGTTTTATCTTCTCTCATGGTTCATCACCTATAGCCGTTCCCGGCTCTGAGTTATAGGTAGTTTCGTTCCCTACTTATAGATTACTCACTGTTACTGTCTTTGAAGCGAGGCAGTTTCTTTTCTTCGGCAGTGGGTTTCCACTCGACTTTACCTTTGTTATCGTGACTTTGCTTATGTTCAATCTTACGCTTTGCTCTGTGGCCTCTTCCAAGAAGCTCTGTATCGCGGGAATACTTCGCAGTGCTGCCACGAAGACCCACCGCTTCTTCATTAGACCACTTTATTGCGTGTTGTTGGCTTTCTTGTTGCTCAAGTTGCCTTCTGAATCCAAATACTTCATCCCAAGGTTCGCCAAGACAGACGTGATTATTTACCACATGCTTGAAGTCACATCCCATGCACTTTACAGTGATCAGATGATTCCATACTTGAGTATCCCCTCTAGAACCAGTTTTCTTTGATTCAAGTCCACCGATCGTGTGGAAGATCCTGGTATCGGCATGCCCACACATGGGACAAGGAATTGGCTCGCCTGTTTTGTCATCCTTGACAATCTCTCCTTCAAGGTTCACTTTCTTATCTGCGATATCTCTACAGATAGGGCACTGACGACGCTTCTCCCATTCGTTAGCAGTAATCTTCTCATCCATTGTTACCCAGCTCCATAATCATAGCCTCAAGTGACTCAAACATAATGTTCTGGTCAAGTAATCTCGCCAAGTAAAGAACTGCCCTTGGTTCTCCAGCGTACTTTACCGCCAAGAACCCCGCCGAGTTACCAGCCGCAAACACAACGTCCTCAATTCCTTCTTCACGTAACTCTTCAATAAAGGCATCTATTTTAGCTAAAGTACTTTCACTAGGCATCCAAAGCAGCCTCCTTCAGTTTCTTTGCTAAATTTTTCAAAGCATGAATAGTCGTATCGTCTTCAAAGTCATAAGCAATCTGCGTATTAACTGCCTTCTTAATCTCAGCTACATGTAAAATGGTCTTATCCATCCACAAGTCATATTTGGCCTTAACCAAATCAGCAAACTTATCTTGCTTAACGAGCCAGCACTTGTGACACATGACTGTGGGCTCGGTCACCATTTCATATTTTTCGACTTCATCGACTTCTTCCCAACCTTGAGCAGAGTAGATATCAGAAGTACCCGATATGACCTCTGCCTTATAGATCTCATACTCGGCAGGCTCCAGCACATGGCTTCTAGTCTTGCAGTTACAATCCCTACATCTGGAGTAGGGAGCGTTCACATCGTCTCGGGTCACTGTACGCATGGTATCTGACAATTTCGCCGCATCTTTAACTGAATCGTATCGGAATAGTAAAAGAGGCAGAGTTAGTGCGGTAACTATGGCAGGACCAACGAATCCCGAGTTAAGCACTCCGTATGTCAGAAATATAGATAATAAAAACCAGCGCGCAGCAATAGATGGTGCAACAGCAGGAGTTAGCGGTACGGCACTTTTGACTACTGATTGTGGTAACAGAACATTTGCTGACACACAAGGTGGCGGCTGTCCAGCACTATCAGTGACCTCCACATCAAAGACCTTGGCAGAATTAAATACAAATAAGTCTGACATAATAGCTAGAAGAGGGATCCAGCTAAGAGCAGATTCAGCTAATACTAAAGACATAGTAGTAGGTCCAACAGGAGCAACAGCTAGTGCCACTCCTGCTAACATCAGCGGTATGCCTCTACCTGCGGGAACCTCAATCTTCCTTGAAGTAACTCAGTTATCTTCTATCCATGCAGTGACTGAATCAGGAACACAGATCTTACATTGGTTGGCTTACTGAGGTGATACTATGGGTTCTATGACTAATGCACCGCCAACCGCCATCTCTGGCTCTGCCACCACGATAGACACTGAAGCCTTAACTGCAAATAGAGCAGTTATCTCCAACGGGTCACAAAAAATTGCGGTATCTGCGACAACCAGTACTGAACTAGGATACGTTAACGGTGTAACAAGTGCAATACAGACTCAATTAGATTCTAAACAGGCAACAATCACTGGTTCTGCTACAACTATCGACACTGAAAGCCTAACCGCAAGCAGAGCAGTCATCTCCAACGGATCACAAAAGATTGCGGTATCTGCGACAACCAGTACTGAACTAGGGTATGTTAACGGTGTAACCAGCGCAATACAAACCCAACTAGACACGAAAGAGCAGATAGGAAAGAAAACTATCTGGGTTCCTGCTGCCGCAATGTACCCAAACACTACTAACGGATGTGCAGCTTTAGCACAAGTCGAGTTAAGTAACGGACCAGAATTGAAAGTCCTTGACTTTGACGACGGATCTGACGAGTTCGCTCAATTCACAATAGCATTCCCTAAGTCGTGGAATGAAGGAACCATTACTTTCCAGCCATTCTGGACCATTTCAGCAACAGGGACTAACACAGTTGCGTGGCAACTACAGGCTGTGTCCTTTGCAGATAACGCCGATCAAAATACAACCTTCGGTACAGCAGTTGCTACAAGCGCAAAAGCTCACAGTGGAACAAGCGGAGACCTAATGGTGTCAGCAGAAAGCGGAGCAGTAACAGTGAAAAATGCAGCAGTTGACACCGTGACCTACTTCCAAATAAATAGAGACACTTCTGCTGACAACCATGCCAGTGACGCCAGACTTGTCGGTGTCAAGATATTCTATACTACTGATGCAGTAAATGACGCTTGAGGTGAGTAAGTGTCAGGCTTCGGGTACACGGTTCTTGGCTTCGGCTCACATCCAAGCCGAGGACCTGCAGAATTGAGTATCTCACTCAGCGCAACAGAAACCACAATCTTTGTCGATGTTAACGCGGTCCCTCCAGACCAAACAGGAACCATTGACACCAATGCCGGACAAGCAGACTCCACGGCGAGTGCAAGCGGTGGAGACGGCAGTTACACCTTTGCTTGGACTATCACAGAAACCGTCGACGACGGACAAAATGGGCACTCTTGCGCAATCTTAGCGCAGGGCACCAAAAATGCCGCCCAATACAACACCGCCACTTTTAGGCTAACCCGCGCACAAATCTTCGACCCAGCAACAGGTCCAGTCAACCCTGCACCCCAGTTCACCGAGGCGAGATATCGACTAAGATGTACAGTCACAGATGGCAACAGCGACACAGCCATAGCAGACTACACAGTCATCGTAGCAGGCTGATCGGCCACCAATTACGGTCATCCTTAAGTAAGCAACGAAAGAAGCAACCATCATGACGGAAGAGAGTCATCGCAATAGTGGAATCCACATAGACCTAGCAGACGAGAAAGCAGATATGGAAGTAAGTGTTACTTTGAAAGTGGCACAGCTGGACTTAATTTACGAAATCCTTAGCCAACATATTCAGCCAAAAGGATACGATATGATTGAGTTCGCTTACGACTTATTCAAGAGACTTCGTGAAGCAGTAGAGAATCTGTCAGAAGAAGAAATCGACCCATTCACCGCACAGGAGTGATTCAGATGTCAGAGCAAGTAAACGACGCAAAGAAACAGACAGGCGCAACTGCTCGTGATGTGTGTATTCACATCGCTCAACAAATGAGTGACATAGTAAAACATACCCTAGGCCCTAGCGGACTAGATAATATGCTAGTAGATAATGCAGGAGATCTAGTTATCACCAATGACGGTGCTACGATAATGAAGGAATCCTATCTGGATCACCCAGTAGCTAAAGTGATTATGAATGTAGCACGTACTCAAGAAGAAGAGTGCTATGACGGAACTACGAGCTCGATTATCCTCACAGGCGAACTTATGGCTGAAGCAAAAGAACTCTTGAAAAATAAGATCCACCCGACAAAGATTGCACTAGGATATCAGATGGCAGCAATCAAAGCAGAAGAGTTTCTACTCGATATGGGAATAGAACCCGATGAAGAGTCTCTAAATCTAGTGGCTCAGACTGCTATGACAGGAAAGTCAGCAGAGATAGACAAAGATTATCTGGCAGACATATGTGTCGAAGTAGCCCGTTCGGCTTCTCTGGATGATATCAATATCGTTCGTCGCCCTAACGGTAAGATTCGCGACTCTGTCGCAATTAGAGGACTTTTAGTGAACGGAGAAAAGTGCGACCATTCTATGCCAGACACAATAGTCGACGCCAAGATTGGATTGATTGCAGCGGATATAGACATACCCGACTTTGCTCAGGCAGTAAATGTCCAGGTAACTGACAACTCGGCAGTAAAAGACTTCATCGCATCACGTAAAGAACAGCTTCTTGAGATATCTCAATCAATAAGAGCGTCGGGACTTAACACCCTGTTCTGCTCAAGACAAATACATCCTGTAGTCATAGAAGATCTAGCAGATAAAGGAGTCTATGTAGTAAGAAGCGTAACTCGCTCTGATATGGAAGCACTATCTAAAGCAACAGGAGCTAGAATCATAGCTAACTTCGATTCAGTTGCAGAAAAAGATCTAGGTTCAGCAGGACTTCTTGAAGAAGTAAGTATTGGAGATAAGCCAATGGTTAAAATCACAAAGACCCCTAACGAAAGCACAGTATCTGTATTAGTCAGAGCGCCTACTGAACACGTCGTAGACGAAGTAAAGAGAGCATTCGATGATGCAATCGGTGTAGTGTCCATTGCAGCAGAAGACAACTCAATCGTACCTGGGGGCGGCGCACCTTACATGACATTAGCAAGCAAGCTAAAGGAATACGCAAGTACCGTGGGTGGAAGAGAACAAATGGCTGTAGAATCGTTTGCATCAGCACTTGAAGTCATTCCTAAGACTCTCGCAGAGAATTCGGGTCTCGACCCGATTGATGCTATGATTGCATTACGCCAAGCACACAATCTAGAAGATGGATGGAAGTTTGGAGTAAATGTAAACGATGGTACAGCTACCAACATGATCGAAGCAAATGTGGTCGAGCCTAAGAGAATAGCAGGTCAAGCTATTCGTAGTGCGGCTGATATAGCATCACAGCTAATCCGCATACAACAAATCATTACAAAGAGACCAGCAAAGGAGATCGGAGACGATGGATTCCAATACTGAAGAACAAATAAAAGAAGCACTAGCAATACTAACTGAATGCGGAGTCGGCTTTATGCTGATGGTAGACGCTGGAAAGGGAGTAACTTGCTTCAGTAACTCTAAAGCAGACAGACTCTTCATCGTAGGACAGGAGGAACAGTAAATGCCAATAGCACCACCAACAAGCCCGCTTATTGATCTAGTATACAATGATGCCAATGCCAATATTGGGGACACCATATCTAGAGACGAATTATTTGAACTGCAAAGAGAACAGGAAGCAAGACTGCTCGGAACATTCTTCGTTCAATCTATCTTCTTAGCTCTCGCTATAATGCTTTATGCGTCATGGGATTGGAGTCAATTCGGGCAGCCAGCAGAAGCAGCACTTTTCTATGGACTCATGGGATTTTCACTGCAAGCCGCAATGTACTTCTCATTTAGAACACTCTTTGAAGATTCAAGTAATCATAGAAGAGAGCTAAAGAGAATGAAGACCAAGCAAAAGCGTAAGATGGCTGGTATTAGCTTTGAGATCCGCAAGATGCAGACAGAAAACATTCTTCAGCAACAAATGGCACATTACCAGACACAAATGCAGATGGCTAATGCAGACGGAGTGATTACTCCACAAGAGCAAGCCATACTTAATCAAAGCATTCAGACCATTAACCACACAGCACAGGCGGGCGGATTGGGAAACATATCTCTAGATCAACTAGCAAAGGAGCTAGGTATAGACCAACACAAAATAGGACCGATTCCAATCGGACCAAAATTAACTTTCGATCAAGTACCTATGTCTACAATGAGAGTACCGCAGGCACAAAAAGAAGATCTAAAGTTAAATCTAAATCCAAGCAGCGAGAATTCATTAGATACTCAGCTAGAGAGGAAACTAGCTTAAGATGCGTGGCAACAACCGCCAAAGGGACCAGGTGTAAGCGGTATGGTAGCGAACTCTGCTGGCAACACACCAATTGACGGATCTCATCAGTGTCCTAAGTGCGGTTCCGCATGGGAGATCTTTTTGCCATGTAAGGTGTGCGGTTATGATGAGGGGACTCCTGTTTAGGTGATATCATGGGCGTAATTTTCAAGACTGCGGAAGACGATCAGCGAGAAGCAATGATGGAGACAACGTATGTCGGGATAACATGGCAAATGCGATACCTACGCATTAAGTACGTATTCTGGGGCGCCGTAGCGTGCACAGTATCAGCAGGATTAACCGCCGCCACAGATTATGCCATAGCTAAGACAACAGACTTCTCTGGGATAATTGGGTGGCTATTAGCATGAGTGGAGAGATTGTTCTAGCTCACGCCATATGGCAAGTACTTATTCATGGTAGCTCCTATGTGCCGACGCAAGTTGGTGTATATGGCGCCAGTGAATCAGGAAAGACCACGTTAGACATGCAAATGACAACTCGTGGAGAAATCCGACCATTAGGAGAAGAAGACAGAACGCATCATAGGAAAAATTGGCTGGGCAGAGAAAAGATGCCCACTATTACTAGGAAGCGAGTAAAGTCGGATGGCATGAAGGGAAGAGTGGTCATCTCAAGAGATCTCGGAGGACACACAGAATATCACGGGATGTGGTTACGTGATATGATACAGAGAAAAGTCAAAACAGTGGTTGTAGTGATAGACGATCGTCATCTAAGAAACGACCAGAATGTAGACAACCAAGTAGCTCTCGGTTTCCTTGTTGATGCACTATCAAAGAATACAGTCCCAAAGGGTCTATCCATAAGAGCTAGATTAAGAGCTAAGAAGTATGCCCCTAGTAGGATTATACTATTAGCCAATAAAGCAGATGAGTGGATGTCAGATGAGGACTACTTACTTTGGCAAAAGGGCATTATTGCCAGACATAAGATATTCGATGTATTTAGGAATGACTTATATCGCTTACAAAAGATGCACATACCAGTGCACATGGATGCGATGAGTGCAAGATACGCCTGGAACGTCGAAGGATCCATACTAAAGGGGATACACATATGAGTAACGATTTTCAACAACAAAGAATGGCACAAATGATGGGGCAAATGCCTCAGCATAAAGGAGAAGAATATGATGATGTAGTAGCAACAGTGGACTTTCCACTATCTACGCATCCTAATCCAAAGAAACAGCGTAAACAGAATATCAAGAGGGCAGTTAAAGCCCTTAAACCAATGAAGCGCCCGTTCTTTTTCTTCGGATATCGTAGACAAAAAGGACACCAGTGCGTCTGTGATGGAACAAACTGCACGGGGGCTGACTACGGCGACCTGTTTGATCAGTATCACAGAGACCCATATACACTTCAAGTCAGGCCATTTAAGCCATGGACCAAGGTGATTCCAGGAAAAGGTCGCCAAATGGAAGGCACATATTGTCCTCAACACCTAATGCTCTATCACAATCTAATAGAATGGATAGAGCAAGAGGAAGCAGAAGCAGATCCTGGCTTCTTCTCTAGAATGGCAAAGAAAGGAATCGCATTCATACCTGTAAAGAGAGCCGATAAGAAAGAAGAACATCCTCTAATTGTTAAGTGGACACCTGTATTTTTAGAAGCTCAGAGAGACGGCATTCCTATAATGCACTATCGCAATCCGCTGACAGGCGACAATGACATCTCTATGTTAGTATTTGACAACCGTGTTTTACAAGCAACAGCGCCGACAGGTACCAAACTAGAGACCATGGATATGGCAAAATACCACGAAGTTGTAGAGCAAATGGGCCGCCAGCAGTAAACGAAGTACAAATAAGTGAGAGAGTAGTGGGATGTCTATGGCAGGGTTCTTCGGAAGAAGCGGAAATAATCAAGCGACACTAACACCTCCAGGTGTTGGTGCTATATCATCTGACCAAATGGCACTCTTCGCTAACGCAGCAAATGAGTCGGGATTGTCTGGGATGGCTATGGATCAAGTAAACCACATGACAGGTGGAATGAAGAATGAAGATCAAGTGCAGATGCTGTACCAGCTAATGGCTACGCATCCTAACGAAGTAGCATTATTCTTTTTAGAATATCCTAACTTCATGTCGGAATTAGCCAACCTAATTTCTCTGATTGTCAAGAAAGAGCTTTACGGATGGTTCAATTCAGGAGCTATACCGACTACAGTCAATGCAGAGAAGGCAGCAGCAGCTGGGTACTCAACGATTACACAAGAGAACATCGACGCACAAATTGCCAAAGTAGTTCCAGCTCAAGAAATGCAAGCTAAAGTTAATCACGCTGACATGCAAGCTATGGGTATGATGAACGGACATCAACAGAACATGATGCAACAGCAAATGCAACAGCAACAGATGTATCAGCAACAGCAAATGTACGGACAGCAACAACCAATGATGGGACAGCCTCCACAGCGCCCAGGTATTGGAGCAGCTATTGGCGGATTTGGATCATCTCTTATACGCGGAACGCTCGGACTCCCACCTGCACAACAACAACAACCAGCGCAGACGGGATATGGTGGTTACCAGCAGATGCCACCACAGTGAGGTGGCCTAAATGATATCAATTCCTCCAGCAGGACAGAGCGTCAATGAATACCCTAAAAGTATTCTTAGTCAGGCGCAGCTGGAGATACGTGAGAAAAGTAAGTTACTTTCTACTTACAGAGGCGATTTGTTCCAGATCCGCGAGATCATAACGAAAAACATCGGTACAGGCATACCGTTCTTTACCGCGCACTTTGGACTAGACCCTGTTCAAGGAATTACAGACAAACTCTTTACTGACGGTGCGGGTAACTTCATTGATACTGACACCCCTGCCCAACGATTATTGAAAGCAAACGAAGTAATGCAGTACCAGGACCCCTCGCCAACGGATCACGGTATATCACAAGAAGCACTCGTAACTATTGTCTCAGCAATACCGCAAATCAGAAAGGTTCAAGCAAAGATCGCTGCAACTGAAATAGAGATAGCTGACGATGCAGGAGCGATCGTATACGGGATGGAGTCGAAGCCCGACGCAGATTCGGTAAAGACCTTTTTCTCAAAATACAATAAGCCAAGATTGGGAAGCGGTGCAGAGGTTAGCCAATTTGCGGCAAAGCAAGGCATAGTAAATACGCTGTACGTAACGGGCGGCCCTAGATACTTCACCAAACCTGTTGATGATATAACATATAACGTACAACCAATAGTAGATTTCTATGAGGATGCTTATTCAAAGGATCCAGCTTACTATTGGCAAAAGATTGCACAAGTTAGACTAAGTATATACAGAGATACAAAGATATCTAGGTATAGCCCAGTAGTTAGACTTGAAGAAGTTAATCCGAATACAGGAGCGCCTAATGGTAAGTATGTGGTTGTTGCTTTTGGCTCACAAACTAAGCCACCCAACATATCATTATCTCAAGTAAAGCAAAGAATGTTCCCAGATGTAATCATAAGCGAACCGGGTAGAAACCCGAAGGTTATGTTTGGACAAGATGCCTACTATGCAGAGCAACTACAGAAAGGTCAAAACATCTGGAAGAGTACACCAGAGAAAGCAAGTCGCCCATATACTGCTATTGTAGTACACAGCTGGGAGATGCCCTCTGATACCTACATAGTTCAAGGAAGAGACGGAAGTGGTAGTCCAATGAACGTCTATGGAGTAGGACCTCCTAGCAAAGTAGACCTTCCAAACGTACTGAAAGTTATCTTTACTTTAGCACCAAAAGGAACCGAAGAAGCGATGAACAGGATCGTAACAGGTTCTGACGCCCAGCCGTCAGCTATAGAACAATGGTTTGAATCTCACTTAGCTGATAAGCATACCACAATGACTACGGGACAAGGAAAGAAGCTTGTAGATGTTGCTGGGGTCAATGACAAAGAAAGAGAGTCAGTATGGATGAGTGAAAGATACTTTCTACAGTGCGTCACTAAAGCCTGCTATGCAGCTCTTGAGCACCCGTGGTTGTATATGGAAGGAAATGGGTTCAGTAGATGGATCGACTATCAAGCTAGAGCACCAGGTCGTGGGGCATATACAGATAGATATACAATGAAAGAAATGTTTGGCGACTCTTGGTTCTATGAGTGCGTTGGTAGAGATGAAAGCGGAAATGATAAGTTACCACCCGCAGGATTCTTGATGGCCCTTAAAGAAGCGGTTAGAGAAATCTTTACTCTCGCCAAGTGGCCTGCATTGCCAGCACAAAAGCTCTTTGAAGCTCCAGTTAATGACGAGCAAGATCTATTGTTTGTGAAAACTAAGTTTAGAAAAGCAATGGAAGGACCAGACTATCCTGTTCCAAGAGAAATGTACTTGCCAGAGAAACTAAATAGAGATCTCAGATTCACTCCACAGTTACACGACGAAGCTTCTGGCGGACAGTCCAGTCAGCAGGGTAGCACGAATAGATATGCTTACTACTTTACCACCAACTCAACTGGCGGAGCACCATACAAACCAAATAATAAGCGCTACATGTATAACATGACAAAGGTATACTATCATGCTAGATATACAAAGAAAGCTCTTGGGGTTAGAACAAGAAAACCTGTTACACTGCCCGGTGGCGGTCAGCTCACAATGGTATCAAGCTCGCCAGACCAAAGTCCACCTGGACTCAATACCCTGGGCGACAGTTCTTTAGCTGGAGCGATTGGAGTAACAGGGGCAGTAGTAGGATTAGGCATGCTTGGAATGACTTTCTTAAGAAACAGATAGAATCGTAGCAATTAAGACAGGTAACGTAGTGGGGTAGTATAATGGTAGCCAGCAGAAATCAATTACACGTCATGTCCCGCGCTTATGGCCGGGGCCTAAACGGGTCAATGTTACCCTACGCACCAATGGGTGAAGCTATGTCGAGCAGCGTCAGCTACATCGGCCAGTCAAATGGTTCTCCAGTTGTTTTGAACATGGATGTCAAGACTGCTCTCGGAGCTGCTTTCTTAGTTTATCTGGGAACTGGATTCCCTGGAGCTAAGAAATTCTCAAAGGCACTTGGAGATATCATCGACAATAAAACAGAGGCCGTACAAACATTCGCTACTATAGCAGGTCTAGGTATCTTCTCGTACGCAGTGCTTACTATGCCAAATACAGGTGGTCAGTGATGAGATCTAGGTTCTTCGGGGCAACAAGCTACGACGATGAAGATGATGACGACTACGAGCCAGATTTGTCTGGCTTCGTTAGCGATATGAATCCCCCTAAGCCACCCGTAGTTGAGAGGGCTCGCTCAAAAAGAGCGTCAAGTGAAGCCAGTGCACACCAAGCCCCCAACTTAGGCGTACCAGCTGGCCCACGACCAATTAACATGGGCTATGCCCCTTCACCAGTAGTCAATGCCGCAGCTAACACAGGTTCTCCGTTTAATCCTGTATGGGCACACGATGAGTCGTTAATAGGAAAGAAAGTAGTTGTGGGATCAAAAGTACTTGGGGCATCTGCAATGATGGTCTCATACGGAATCGCACAAGCCACTGGTAACAGAAGGCTCGGTATACTCCCAGCAGGAATGCCAGGAGTGGCATTCTTAGTAGGTCATCAACTATACATGATGCCAGCTCTTGGATGGAATAACGGATTCCTCAATAACAAGCTAGGCGAAAGCTCAGCTTTAGTTAAGGTACCTGGCAAGTTACTCACTCATGCTGCACTTCTAGGAATGACTACATACTTCATTAAGAAAAATAGAGGAAACTGATACTATGAGTTACTTTGGCACATCTGGACCAGCACAGTCTGGTAACTTCCTATATGGAATCGGTGCTGGAGCTCAAAGATTAACTAATGCTCGCAGTGCGCGCGTAAAGAGAGCACGAAGCTTTGGCTTCGGCGCCCATGAGAGAAAGATACAACGATTAGGTAGCATCAATCCATTCGATACTTGGAGCAAAGATAGCGACGATGTCTTATCCAAGAGAGCTGCTGACTTTGATGGCGACTATCAGAGATACAGGCAAGCACTTGCAGACTATGAGGAAGCAAAGGCTCGCGATGATCCAGACAAAGAGCAATTTGAAGCACATGTCAAAGCTATGGGCAAGGAATTAGAGGATTCTCGTAGGCTAATTGAAGGATGGGCTGAATCTGGACCTTACGTTAAGGAAGATAAAGCTCTAACATATACACTAGGTAGTTATGCACTAATAGGAGTAGGAGTATTTGTAGCATATAAGCTAATAATCAAACCAGGAACAAAGTCCACAGCAAATAAGAACGCGATGTACGCAGTATTTAGTTAAGGTGAATAAGATGAACTATGTATTGATAGCAACAGGAGTACTTGGAGGAGGCGCTCTTTTTATGAGAACACAGATGACGCCGGCGAACCGATCAGCATACGATATGGGTTTAACAATAGGTGCCACAATAGGAGGGACTGCTGTCCTTTCGATATTTTGGAATTTGTAGTAAAGTACGGTGAGTAAGATGAAAAAGACTACCAAGAGAATCATAGGAGTATTGGCAGCAACAGGACTAATTTACGGTCTAAGCCAAATGAGATCCGACTCAATAGAACTGAAACGAAAGAAGCAAGTGATGAGTTCAACCTCTTCCCATCCAGCGTTTACTTATCCACAAGGAACGCCTCTAACAGACACACAAGAAGAGGAATTAAGAAACGCAGTTCTAGTCAATCTAGGTATAAATCCAAAGCAGGGCGGCATGCAAGATGGAAGCAAGATGACTGAGCAAATCCACGCACAGGCAGTAATGGACATCAAAGCAGCAATGGCATACTATCCCGATACTTCAAATCAGAAATCGACCGAGAGACCCCTTCAAGATTTTCTAAACGACCTCATAGAGTATAAGAGTCAATTAGTTGCAGGGTACCACGCTAACGCAGGGTATCACATGGGACAAATCGACGGTATTTCTGGCGTTTACTAATCAAGACCGTTAAATAGGCGTTGAAGGTACCATAGGGTATGCCTAAAGGAACTGGTATCAACAAGAAGTACAAGCCCACGGGCAGTTTAGCAGACATTATCGGTAGCAAGCCAGTCACTTACGCCCAAGCTTCATCGAAGATTTGGGATCACATTCACGATGTTGGATGTCAAGGCGAGAAAGGCGACGGACATACTGTCAAGTTCAAGGGTAAGTCTGGAAAGACAGGAACTTACACTGGCGGTCAGATCATCCACACAGGGGACTGTCCTCTACTCAAGAAGTTCGCAGGCGGTAAGAACAAAATCGCTATGGTACAACTCGGTGTCTTCACCAAGAAGTACATGAAAGAGATTTGAGTAGCGTCTCACACAACAGCGTTATATCAAGGCGCAGTATGGGAAGACCATGTCTAAGTGGTGGCAGAGTAGCTCTGTCGTAATCTATCCACTAATTCTCGCACTTCTTTTGAACGCCGAGAACCAGAAAAGAGGCATCAATTCGACTGCCCCACTCTATCCTCCAACTCCGAAGCCGAAGCAAGACCCCGCCCCAGAGCTTGTACCAGATCTATCGCCACCTACTCCACCAGCTCCTGCCCCCGTCGTACCTGCACCAGCTCCCATCATACCTACACCAACCCCTACACCAGCTCCTACACCAACACCAGCTGCTACACAACCAACAGCAACAGACTACGAGGCTGCCTATGCTCGTGAACTAACGTATCCAGACTGGTGGCCAAGTACTCCTGCACGTAACAACATACAGCACGTACCTCAAATCGCAGATATTCTGAACCAAGCTAACTCATTAAACGTATTAGATCTCTACAAGGATAGAATTGGCCCTGGAGCCAAAGGACCCATTTTGCTAGTAAAGATAGATACCAACTATGCAGATCCAGATGCAAAACAAGCAGCAGCAATCAATATGATTGCGGCAAAGAAGACTTTGGCTCAATTTAAGGACACGAAGGCGCGGGTAAACAACGACATATACGCGGCAGATAGGCACCTCTTCAGTATAATAATTAGCTGGCTAGAAGATATCATCAAGCGTACAGAGCTTAGACAAGCAGCTAGAGCTCAAAACGACAAAGCACAGGCTGCATATGAAAAAGCAAAAGCAGAAGCGGATCCGAATATTCAAACTAACTACCTAATTACACTACAAAATCCTATAGAAACCTCGATCTTATACGGAATTCTAAACAATACAAAGATGATGCACATTCGTGGAGCCACAAGTAAAACCCAGATTCTATCAACTGGGCCTTGGGGAAGGAACATTATCCCCGCATCACTCGACACTCCAGGTTACATCGATCAACTAGATTTGCTAAAGCTCCCAATCAACCCAAGAGAAGTAGTAAAAATTAACAGACGGCTGCTTGAAGCGGGTATAGGTGAGAACAACGAAGAGTATAGACTGACGTTCATAGATAGAAACACTAACAAGATTGCACTTGAGTTAGACTTGGGTCCGCCTATTGCG
>Ga0257114_1000955_pt1 | contig 21586 bp, 18 predicted proteins | sample SI112_10mmetaG_FD_190149 | JGI IMG/M metagenome (GOLD analysis project Ga0257114, IMG submission 190149) | Marine microbial communities from Saanich Inlet, British Columbia, Canada - SI112_10m | ecosystem: Environmental > Aquatic > Marine > Inlet | place: Canada: British Columbia | collected...
TCGCCTTGGAGGAGATACCGGTGTCCGGGTGCACTTGCTTCAAGACCTTGTAGATGTAGATCTTGTAGGTTTCGGACTTGGACTTGCGTCCAACCTTCTTGGCGCCCGAGGGCTTCTTTTGCGCGGGCTTCTTGGCCATTTTGAATGTATTCGTGTCGTGGAATGACGCCGGCCGCCGTCGTCGCGCGCGCACGAGCGCCGATTTCGCGAAATCGACTCACGCATTTTTCGTGCACAATCTACGGGTCATGACTCGTCAAATGGAGTGACTCTCGCGTTTTTAGCCAATCAAATCGCGAGATTACGTGTAAATCGAGAAATTGCGCGCACAATTTTGAATCATGATCGGTCGTTTTAGAAATGTACCCCGGGTACACTCGCGTTTTGATTGGCTCGCGACGGCGACATCGCGTGAGGCGATGAGTCGATTTTCGCGAAATTTTCGTCGTCGCGACGGTTGGCGTCTGCCCCGACGTCATTCCATCACGCGAATACAAACAACTCACGATGTCCGGACGAGGTAAAGGAAAGACTGGCAAGAAGGCGACGAGCCGATCCGCCAAGGCGGGCTTGCAATTCCCGGTTGGCCGTGTTGCCCGCTACTTGAAGGCTGGCAAGTACGCCACGCGCGTCGGTGCCGGTGCGCCGGTCTACTTGGCCGCCGTGCTCGAATACTTGGCCGCGGAAGTGCTTGAACTCGCCGGCAACGCGTCCCGCGACAACAAGAAGTCGCGCATCGTGCCGCGCCACATCCAACTCGCGATCCGCAACGACGAAGAGCTTTCCAAGCTCCTCGGCACCGTCACGATCGCGGCCGGTGGTGTTCTCCCGAACATCCACTCGGTCTTGTTGCCGAAGAAGTCCAAGAAGTAAACGGTTTAAATCGTTACTTTAGGCTTTCAAAAATAGATCATAGCGAAAAAAGCCCGGCACGATTATCGGGCTCTCGCCGTGTTTCACAAAAAAACATGGTGTTCATTTAACACCACCTCCTTGCGAAAGATGTACACCGGACGACTAAACCGGCGGTGAGCAGTTCGACCTCGATTTTTGTCATCAGTCCATCTAGCCGCGCGCGAACTCGAAGTTTCAGCAAGATACCAATCAAATAATCATCGCTCGTAGTCATTACAAATTAATCATCAATTTCTATCGCGCTTCACTCGACTCGGTGTCGATTCGCGCCGTCGGCGAGCGGGACGCCCGAGTCGCGCTTCACCCTTTTCGCTGATCCTTGCTCAGATACGTGGCCGTTCGACGCGGCGATGTCCTCGAACTCCTTGATCTTCGCTAAGAGTGCTTGTTTCTCGATCTGCCGCTTTCTTTCGAGCGCCTGGAGATCGTACTTCAGCTCGGTCGCGTCCTTGACTTTGTCGAATGCGTCACCACCCGCGGCAAACTTCTCGCGCAGTCGGGCGTAGACTTCAGTGAGCTTGTGCATTTGACGCTTTAGCTCCTTGTTTTCGCGCTTGAGTTTCTCGCTGGCGTTGTCATTTTCCTTTGTCTTTTCACTCGAGAGCTTGGCAAATGCAGCCTTGGCGACGGAATATTTCTTCTCCAGCGTTGCGCACCGCTTGGTCAAGTCATCGTTCGCGCGTCGCTCCGCCTCTAAAGCTTCGAGGGCGGCGTCCGTATCGACATCAGCGTTAAGATCGGCTGGAATTTCATCACCTTGCGTCGCAACACCTGCCTCGATCAGCCGCTTGTTCTTCGCCACCTCCTCCTCGTACACCTTGATGGCTTCGTCGAGCATTTGGTCGGATTCCTTGACGCGCGCCTCAAGCAAAGAGATGGTTTCGTTTTGCTTGACGACTTGCTTGCGCAGGGCCAAATGAGCCAACGATTTGGAATCAACATCACTGCTGTGCGCTGCATTCCCACCGTCCTTTTGTGATTCGAGTAAAGACGTAAGTTTGTCGTCGAGACGCTTGGCCTCCGCCTCGGCGACGGCGCGCCGGGACTTTTCCTCGAAAAACTCCGCCTTGATACTCGAAAGCTCGTCTTCCGCGCGCGCACGAGCGCGTTTAGCTTGTGCAAGAAGTATTTGAACATCCCCGGCGCCGTTCGTGCCATCGCTATCCACCATCGCGGCGGTTATTTCGGCGATTTCCTCCTTGAGTGAGGCGATGTCCCGCACTGCATCCAGGCGTTGACGCTCGAGCTCCTCTCGACGCTTCTCTGAGCGCTCGAGATCGCTCGCCTTGGACTTTAGCTCATCGCGATCCTTTTCAAGTGCCGCAATCTTCGCTTCGAACGCCCGCACGGCTTGAAGGGTGTCAGGCGTCATCGCGGAGAGTGACTGCTGTTCCGGCGAAAGGCGTTTTGAATTCAAACGCACCTCAACCGTGTGTGGGTCTTCTTCTTCGTCTCGCGCCTTTGCTTCGTTCAACGCGTCGTTGAGCTCCTTTACTTTTGCCTCGAGCTCGGAAATCTTCGCCTCGCGCTCCTTGGCCTTCTCTTCCCCGTCCTCCAGGGCGAGCGCCATGAGATTCTTCTCACGGTCGGCTTCGGCTAGACGCCTTCGCAAAGCCTCGATGGCTTTGTCGTCCACTTTGGCGCACCCTTCCTCTTCCAAACGCGCTTTAAGCGCGGCTATTTCCTTCTGTTGACGTTTCAGCATCGCATTCGTGGCACCATTCGCGGCGACCTCGTTCTTAGTCGCCTTGTTGACGACGCGTTTGGCGCGCTGGGCGAATTTCAGCGTCGAGTGCGTCTCTTCGCAGTGCGACGCCGCCGGGGTCATCGCGCACACGATGGCGGTCTTGGAGTTCCCACCAAGCGCAGGCTGTAAAATACGAGTCAACTTTGAATCACGATAGGGAATATGACCTCCCTTGGACTCGACGCCTTCGGAAAGTTTGTTGATGACGACTCCGAGCGTCATCAAACTCTTGTTGATGTGCGCGCCCTCCTTGGCACGCTGCCCTTCGGCACCCGTTTTTGACATGCGCTCGGACCCGGCGAGATCGACCAAGTTTAAAGTGGACACTAAAACCGCAGCGCCGTCGTCGGCACCGCCCTGCATCCCCCCACTGATCGCCCTTGACTCGACGATCATTCGGAAAATCGTGTGCGAACGAGACGAGTGCGCGTTCATATTCGTCGCCCCGACGTGCCTGCGCGTCGTCCCGAGCTCTAGAAGCGCTAGCACTTGCGATGGTGTCGTCACGACCTCTTCTCGCAGACCCATCACGTACGTCCCTCGCTCTTTATCCTCACGAATTGACAACTTTGACGTCTCTTCATCTTCTCCGGCGCCGTCGAACAAGTCCATCATCTTCTCGTTGTAAATCTCCAAATAACTCACTCGAATCAAAAACTCTCGATCGCTCCCGTGTCTTCGTACCGCATCAAACACATCGCGCACTGCGAGCGGTATCACCCCTAACTCCTCCTTCGTCCCGTGCATCGTGTGCGTCTTCCCGCTGGACGTCTGCCCGTACGCGAACACCGTTCCGTTAAATCCCCCGATCACGTTCTGCACTATCTTCGACGTCGTCGCCTCGTACACCGCTCTATTATCGCTCGTTTCATCAAACACGCGATCGAACGCGTACGTCGTCGACGCGCCATCCTGCCGTGCGTAAAAATCATCCGCGCGCGCCTTTGTCAGATTCTGATTGGTTCCCCCGAGCGCGCGTTCATCATCGCGCGTCTTCATCGCGCGCCTTCGCGCTCGCGCGTCGCCGTAGCTCACGCTCGAGACCCATCATACGAGTGCGCGAGCGTCATCGGCGCAACGTCGGCGGAAGCAGCGGTTCACGACGTTAGATTCGTTTCTTTTCTTTCGACGCACCTGCGGCGCAATCGCGTTCGTCGACACGACGTTCCATGCGCTGGCGCTCGCGTTGCGCTCGCTCGCGTTCAGCGGACGCACGCGCACGGCGACGAAGACTTTATTGTCTTCCGCGTCACCTTCGGTGGCGGTCATGGCGGCGCGCCGCGCGTGTCAAAGTGCGGGACGGGACACGAAAGGGCGTTTCGTTACGATGTTGAATAAAAAAGAATGAATGAACAAATTGTGAGCGAGCGCGAGGATTAAAATCTCAAAGAACCGCACGCTGGGCCGCTAGGTTCGATCGTTAGGGTTCCAGCGACCGGAGACGCTGAAAGCGTGGACTTTACTCTCGCGGGCAATGAAATCGATGGCGACGCGCTCGCGGGCGCTCACGATTTCGGGAACGTCGGCGCGGTCGATGGAGAGTCGGCCGTAAGATACCTTCACGGAGACCGTTCGCGGGGACACGGCGGTGTCAGCAGAAACTGGATCGACGTACACGCGCGCGGAGTACGCGCCGTCGCTCGGGGGCTGATTTTCCGCGGATTCGAGCGAGAGGTTAATCTCGTCCAAGTTGCGATCGACGGCGGCTCGAAGCGCGTTCGCCGCGCGCTCTCCCGTCATATCGCACACCACTCTGTGCTCACGGCCTAACATTTCGTTCACTTCGTCGATATCACCGGCGCTCAGCGCGCTTCTGATGCGCGAACTGCTCACTTGGTCACCTAGGCCCGCCGACGAGGGTCGCCGCGCCGGCACCAAATCCACGACGTCCACCGTCAGCCCGTTCGCCTCGCCAAACCTCTTCAAAGCCTCGACGTCTCCCGCCGCTTTGTAACCAAACCTATAATTTTTCCCAGTCACCACCGCACCGACGCCCATTCGCGCCAACATCTCCACGAACGCCTCCGGCGACAGCTCTCGCACGTCGCCGAACGCCAACGCGTGCTCGCTCACCGCCGCGCCCGTCGTCCCGCTCCACATCGCCAACACGCGCGATCGATCGCTCGGCGCCGTGATCGGCAACCGCGTTTCCCACCCCAACGTCTCCGCCATCCCCGAAAACGACACCACGACGACGTCGCCCCTCGTCGCCGCCCGCTCGGCGAGCGCGAGGTGTCCCCGGTGCATCGCGTCAAACTTCCCCAGGCACACCGCGAGCGTCCGCTCTCCCGTCGCTCCCGCTGCGCGCGATTCGCGCGCGCGCGTCGCATCGTCAGTCCCCTTTTTTTCCGCGCTCGCATCGCGTCTCGCGTTCGCATCGCGTCGCGCGCGCGTCTTCGCGCGTCGCACCTCCTCTCGGAATCTTTTCGACGCTCGCCGTCGCCGTCGCGTCGCGTCGTCGTCCTCGTCCCGTCGCCGCGCGCGTCGCGAGCGCGCGCGCGTCGAGCGCGGTCCTCGACGCGGCGCGCATCGCGCGCGTCGCGGTCGCGCGCGCGGTCGCCGCGCGGCGTCGCGGGCGTCGCGAAATAACAAAACCCCATCCTGGATTGTGCGCATGTGGCTGGGGCTCGACGACGGGTCCCGACTCGAGCGCGAGTCCCCCTCGACGGGCCGCCACGTTATCGATTCCGCGCGCGCGCGACGGCGCCGACGCCGCACTCGACGACGCGCCGACCGCGCCGATCGCCGATCGCGACGCACGATGTTCGCGCTCACGACGCAGTACTCCGCCCTCGCGACGACCGCGCGAGGGACGGCGACGAAGAGGACGACGACGAGGACGCGAGGTGCGACCGCGACGCGACGCGACGACGGGGCGACGACGAGGGGCGCGACGCGCGATGCGTCGACGCGATGGCGACGGCGCGAGGGAGGGGTGGTGGTGATGAATTTTACGGCGCGAACGGCGCGCGCGCGAGGGGGCGGGGAGGGCGCGCGAGCGCGCGCGAGGGGTGGGACGGGCGACGATGGGTCGGTGGAGACCCTAAACCTGGACTGGGTGAAAACCCAGACGCGCGGGACGGGGCGAGCGCGGCGGGGGGGGGGATCGAGGGGCGCGCGTCGAGTGATGACGATGAGAGACTGACCTTAAACGGCATGTTTTGCTTTTGTCGAACGAATAGTCGTGCGCGCCGCGGGTTTGGACTTTTCTGAGCTCGAACAAGAGGCGGCGGCGCCGACGCGCGCGGTTCGCAAGGATGGCTTGAGCTCCAAGGAGGCCAAGCAGTCTAAGCGATTCCGCGCCGCGCAAAAGTCCGTGCCGCCGCGCCTGGAGACGCAGGGCGCGAGCGCGGCGATTGAACTCATGAAGAGCTCGGCCACGGCCAAGTTTGACGAATCGGCCGAGGTGCACATTCGATTGAACATCGACCCGAAGTACAACGACCAGCAGTTGCGCGCGACTGTGGCGTTGCCGAAGGGCACGGGCAAGAACGTTCGCGTCGCTGTTTTGTGCGCGGGCGACAACATCGCCGCGGCGAAAGCGGCGGGTGCCGACTTTGCGGGTGATGATGACTTGGTTGACGAGATTGCGGGCGGTATGATGGATTTTGACTTGCTCGTCGCCACTCCGGATATGATGCCGAAGGTGGCCAAGCTCGGTCGTCAGCTCGGCCCGAAGGGTCTCATGCCGAACCCAAAGGCGGGTACGGTGACTACCGACGTCACGACGACTGTCAATGAGTTCAAGGGGGGTAAGGTTGAGTTCCGCGCGGATAAGCAAGGTATCGTGCACGTTCCGTTTGGTAAGCTCAGCTTCAGCGCCGCCGACTTGAAGGAGAACCTTCTCTCCGTCGTCGGCGCGATTGACGCGAACCGTCCGGTCGGTGCTAAGGGTGTCTACTGGCGCTCCATGTACATTGCGTCTAGCATGGGCCCGTCCGTGCAAGTGGATGTGCCGCAAGCGCGCGATGAAGTCGCCGCCTTGTCTGCTTAAAGAGGAAGGTTTGTTTGCTTGAATCAACTTTCTGCGCGATAGATTAGCCACAATTCGGAAATAACCAAACACATTTATTCAACACGTCGCCTTTATGCATCGATCGCGCGCCGCGTTTTGGAGCAAAACTGTACAAAATTGTATTGACACCACTAACGAGCTACGCGTGATAGTGGGGCTATGAAACTAATCTTTAAGGGAAATGAGCTGAGCGACGGGCCAGCGAAGCGGGCGGTTCGAGCGAACCATGGGACGACGTACTGACTCGGACAATGGATGTAATCCAGTGCCGTGTATCAGTACCAGTCCGGTTTCTCTTAAATATACACAAAAATTCATCGTATCAAGGTCATCGAGGCTCTCAAAAAGTGCACGCACAAACAAAACGTTAGTGCCTCGACCACGGAGAAAAATAAATCCAACAGCGCGCGGCAGCTGCGAGCTGTGTCATTGGAGGTTCCCCAAAGCAGATCCAGGAACAAACGCGGCGGCTGCGTTTGACATTTCCGAGTTGACAAATCCAAAGAGATCATTGTCGACTAATGAATCCGGAAGCGCGGCGATGGAGTCGACTGGCTTAAATTGATTTTGTTGGTGGACTCCGTTTGTGGCGTATTCGATCCCAGTCCAAGAAAATTGCTCACCGGGGGCAGATGGATTGTTCATCGCTGCGCTCGCTGCTGCAACTGCTTGTTGGTACGCACCGCCAACACCGGCATCTTTCGACAATTTCTCTCCGTTGTTGAGAGGGGCGAAGCCGCCGTTTGTCAATTGACCATTCGCCGCAGCCATTTGCTGTGCGAGTGCCGCTTGCTGCTGCGCAACCACCGTCGCCATTTGCTGCGCGTACATCGAGCTCATATCGTAATTACCGTTCGGTGCTTGCTGTCCAGCGGCGTTTCTTCGGAGAATCTCGTTTGCCATGGCCACGGCGGTGAGCGCGGCGTTATTATCGTACGCCGTCCCATTTGCCATCGCCGTTTGCAAAAACAGCGCTTGTTCCAAGCTCAAATTGCCTCCGAGTAAAGCCGCAGCACTCGCGTCGGCGCCAAGCAAAGCCGCGGGATCGGGGTTGCCCACCATGTTCATGGGAAGATTCATCGTCCTGTTCATCATGTGCAACTGCGGATTCTTGTTGTGCAACAAGTCGCCAGTGGCGGCGCCGTACATCCCTTGCGCGCCGTTGATGGATCCAGGGAACATTCGATTACCCGCGCCAAGCTGCACCGCTACTTGCTCAGCGTTGGAACCGTGATAAAACCTGCACGAAGCTCGGAAGCATCGACCGTTTTGATAGTCTCTGCAAACCGGTTGCGTCGTCTGCGTCGGCACCGCCGCGCCCTCCGCCGCGTCGTGCGCGTATCGACAATTCTCCCGGAAACACGCTCCCTGCGTCGCGAAGCGAAGCGCGCACACCATCGTCAGTATCTTCACGACCACATCGCTCGATTCGCGTCGATCGATCGCCAGATCGACCGTTTTCTCGCTCGAGCTCGAAAGGGTCTTTTCGCGAAAACGACGAGTCACGACTCAAGACGACCCACCTTTAAAAAATCGCGGCAAACCTCTCGCGGCGCGCCGAGTTGCGGCGGCGACGTCGCGCCGTCCATCGCGTTCGCGGACTCTCCTCCGTGCGCGCCCGGCACGAGAATCGGCGAAGCCATATTCCCGCGTCCGATTCACCCGCGCGCACCGTCCGCGCGCGGTCGCCACACCCGCCGCGCGACGAAAAACTCGCGCGAAAAGTGCACGTTCGTCCCGCGCGGATGTGCGTTCGAATTCTCAGCGAATTCGCGTCGACGCGCGATCGTCAGCGCTTCAAAAGCGCGCGCGCGCGCGTGGACAATATGTTTCGTCCGGCAGCGCCGCACCGCGCGAGTCGGGATGTTCGCACGCGACGCACGCGCGAGATGCAGTGCGGGGTCTCCGGCGCGGGCGAGGTTTTTCCGGGTGTCTGAAAAAGCGTCCGGGGTCGCGATTTTTGTGTTCGCTTTTCCTCGTCAAATAGATTCGTCGCGCGGATATATGGGAAAAAGTGCCGCGCGCGGCGAGATAAAGATCCCGGCGTGGGCACGCTGACGTGGCGGCGATCTCGGTCGGTCGGTCGGTCGGTCGGTCGTCAGAAGAGTCGTCGGTCGGAAGAGACGTCGCGCGTGAGACTCACGCGTCGGCGTCGGACGGCGAGGCGTCGCTCGCGAGCTCGTCGAGAATGTGCGGGGCGTGGCGCCAGGCGAAGGCGTCGACGGAGGCGAGGAGCCGCGGGACGGCGATTTGCGCGCGGTAGAGCGCGCTGCGCGCGAAATCGACGCCGGGCTTCGCGAGCGGAGCCAAGATTGCGTCGATCGTCGCCTTACGCTCGGCGCGCTTTTGGTCGTCCGTGAGCGCGCGCGCGCGCGTCTTGGCGGACTTGGCCTTCGCGCGGGCGGTTTCATGCGCGGCGGGCGCGGCCTTTGGACGACGGAGCTCGTCGACGAGATTCGCCACGCTCGCGCGCCAGAGCCTTTTCACGTAGTACTCTTCCTTGTAGTACGCAGACCATCCCTTGACGACATCGTGCGGTAATCGTGCGAAGATTTCGTTCAAGTAAGCCCGGAGCGACACGTCATGTTCTAACTCGCGATCGATGATCGTGCGTTTCCGTAAGCATTCCTTGCACATGCGAACGCCAAATGTAAAATTTGGCTTTCGCATGGTCCGGTGCTTGTCGCACTTCTGGCATCCAGTCGTGTGCGCGAAATAACACATATGTCGCTCAAGCATACTCGCAGGGCAACGATCGCGGCTATCGAGCACATCCGTGTAATGTCGCGCTCTCTCGTTGCACGTCGCGTACAGCGTCTCGCCAAAGTCGCTTCCGAGAAGCGCGCGCAACTGTTTATTCACGCATCGAAGCGCGAGCAGCGCCTTGGCTCGAGCTTTAAACACAGTCGCGCTTCGATCGACTTCACGCGCCACGGGGACGTCCGCGGGACCCTCGAAAACCGTGCGCTTGATCGGGCCAAACGCCTGGTGCACGAGTTTGTCCAAGATGATGCTCCATACATCGTTCGGCAAGTAAGAACCCCGGTTTTCGTCTGCGCGCGGTGGCTTCTTCGTCGTGCGACGACGCTTGCGCGCGGACGCGTCGATGTTGTCCTCTTTCGCGGGTTTCGTGGGTTTCGCGCGTGGCGCGGTGCGCTTACGTTTCGTGGCGCGAGGCATGGTTTGAAGTTCCCACGTCGCGCGCGCGGCAACGACGTCGAGAGCGACCATGAAATTTTTATCACAACTCGGTATGGGCTAGGGTACGCCGTCATGCGACGTTCAGAGTGAACGTCATAAGTTAACCCACGTCGTCTATCGCGCGGTGAAGCTCGGAGAAGGCGCGCACGGCTCGACACGTCGATTCGGCGAGTTGGATTTGTTCGCCAGCTGGATCGGCTTCGCCGCCGACGCTCGCGGCAATGCGCTCAGCGGCGGCACGACGCGCCAGAGATGCGCGCTTCGCAGCGACTCGAATCCGCTTACGGTGAGATTCGTCAGTCAAGGCGTCGTGAACCAATCTAGCACGGTCTAACTGAGCCATCAAGGACGCGTCGAGATCCGCTCCGGCGAGATCAAACGTCGCGCTGGGCGTTACCGCTGGAGGTGATACGACCGCGTCGGCGACGCCCGAGGTGGGCGCGAGTGTCAGTGTGCATCCGCACAAAACGCCGATCAGCGCAGAGATGATGACTACCGCGATCCCGATGCTCGACTTGTTCTTTGCTCTCTCACTCTCGTTCGGCGTCGGCGTCGGCGCCGGCGCAATCGTCGCTCCGCCCGCCGCCGCTGTCGCCGTCATCATCGCCGTCCCTTCGTTCCCACTACTTCTACTACTACGAGCGCGTTCATCTCTGGTCTCTTCCACCACATCGCGCAGTATTTTCAATACTTCCTCCTCCACGTCATTCGTCTCGCGTTTCTTGAGCTTGAAGACCTCCTCCGTCGCCGCCCGCGCTTTCGTCGATTCGACGTCCCCATCGAGACGTCCGCGCCGCATGGCGAGACTTCGCTGCAGTATGATCTCCCGCGGCGTTCGTTTCGCCGTCGTCGTCGTCGTCGCCGTCGTCGTCGCTTCCGCTTTGGCCGCGTCCTCCGGCGAAACGGTTACGCCTCGCCTCGCCTCTCGACCCGCCGCCGCCGCCTCCACCACGTCCGCGAATCCCCGCATCGCGCGCGCGCGCGACACCACCGACCGCATTCCTCCCTCGCGCCCTCCGTCTCCCTCATCTCTCTCCGCCGTCGCGTCCCGCGTCCGCCGCGCCGCGTCTCGCCACCGCCGTCCCGCCGTCGCTCTCGCGCTGTCGTTCGGCGCTCGACTCCCCGTCACCCGCGTCGACGCGTTCCACGTCCCGCTCGCGGGCGTCCGCGGCGATCCACTCCGTTCGCGTCGCGCCTTCGCCGTCGTCGTCGCCGTCGTCGTCGCCTCGGACGTCGTCGCGTCATTTTCAAACGACTCGAGCGCGCGCAGCTTCGCGCGCAGCGACGCCATCGCGCGCGCGCGCGTCGTCTCGCCCGCGCGCGGCCTCGTCGAGCGCGCCGTCGACTCGCGCGCGTCGGCTCTCGTCGGACGCGCGCGCGTCGCGCCCTGCCGCCGCACTCGTCGTCGTTTCGTCGCATCGATTCGATTCGCGTCGATTCATTCGTTCGCGCGTCGACGTCCCGACGACGACGCGCGCGCGCGATCGCGTCGACGCGCGCGTCCGCGACGCATGCTCCGTCCGCTCGCCGCGCGCGACGCCGCGGCGATCGGCGCGAACCGCGCCGGTGGGCACGTCCCGACGCTGATCGCCGCGCTCGTCGCGAACGCCGTCGACGCGCGCGCGCGCTCGATCCGCGTCGACGTCGCGATGGGACGATGCGAGGGCGCGAAGGCGAACGTGCGCGTCGTCGTCGCGGACGACGGCGACGGGATGACGCGCGAGGACGCGCGCGAGCTGTGTCTCGCGCTCCGAGAAGGCCGAGAAGAAAGTGCCGGTTCTGCTTCCGGAATCGGCGGCGCGACGCGCGGGGGACGAAACCGGAGCGGAAGGGCGCTGGTCGCGATCGCGGGAGCGGTGAGGGTGTTGAAAATAATATCCAGAGCGCGAGGGTCGAGCGAGCCGGCGATGGAGTTGACGCACGCGTGGGATGAAGACGGGAACGGGGACGGGGGCGCGCGATTGGAGACGAGTCTGCGCGCGTTTGACGAGGACGCGACGACTGTGAGGTTGGAGGGCGTGTTTTGGAACAACAGCGTCGCGATGAAGCGATTGAGTGAAAGAAAGACTGAGTTCGTGATGGAGATGCGGTCTATCGTGTTCCACGCGTGCCTTTTGAGGCCTAATCTGGGCATAACGCTTCGCGTGGATGATGCCGTCGTCGAGCGCGTGGAAGGGAACCGATCGAGCGTACTGGATGGGTTGGGTCGAGCGTTCGGTGACGACGTCGTGAGATATTTACGTCCGGTGGAGTACGATTCCGATGACTGGCGCGTTCGTGGATATGTCAGCGCGCCCGATCGTCGGCTTGGGTCGGCTGAGTTGCAGTACGTGTACGTCAACGGAGACTTCATCCGCGGCAAATCAAACGCGCTGCATCGAGAGATGATTCGCATCGAGGCCGATGCCTTTTTAGGCCACGGCGCAAGAAACATAGGGAAAGGATTTCCAGCATATCTGATATCGATCGAGTGCCCGGAAGACGCATTCGAAGTGACGTTTGATCCGAAGACGACGTTGATTGAGTTTGAAAATTGGAACACGGTTCTTTCTGTTCTTCGCAAAGCGTGCGTGAACGAGCACGCATGGCCGATTCGCGACGATTCCCCAAACGACGACCCACCGCCAAATATGAATTCAGTTGTTGATCCACCGAGAAATCGGCGCAAGATGAGTGAACGGGGACGATGCGAGTGCTGCCCGAACGACGGAGAAGGACCATTTGCGAAATCAATGCTGCGACGTCTGTCGCGAGACACCGAGCCACCTCGTTCGCCGTCAAACGCGGCGGCGGCCTTGAAGACATGGTCGAACCCGGTCTTTGATTCTGAGGTCCCGATTCTTTCAATCGAAAAGACAGCCGCGAGTTCTGCGCTTCGTCCCCCACCGGAGCTTTCGCGAGAATGCCTGCTTTCAATGAGCGACGGAGAAGAGAGAGTTCGAGTCATCGACCAGGTGGGAAAGAAGTTTATCTTGACGGTTCTCGACGACGATATCATAGTTGCATTCGATCAACACGCAGCTGACGAGAGGATATCACTCGAAGAGCTTTGGGCACGCGTGCTCAGCGACGACGTGCACGTACCGACGCAAGAAACTCAATCCTCCGTGCTCTGGGCGACGCCGGTGAGCGTGGAAGAGTTCAATACTTTGAATTCAAACGCCGCACTCGTGCGTCGCTGGGGCTGGGATTGGCGGAACGACAACGACGACAACAATGAGACGGTCGTCTACCTCGCTCGAGTCCCGACGATTCGCGGCACGTCGTTGGGTGGCGACGCACTTCGACAGTATTTGTTTCAGCTACAAACGACGTCGACGTCGACGAAGCAGGCTCCCAGACCGCTTCACAGATTACTCGCGAGTAAAGCGTGCAGAGGCGCCATCATGTTCGGAGACACCTTGAATCGCGACGAGTGCGAAGCGATTGTTCGCGCTTTGCGTCTGACCCAAATGCCGTTCGCCTGCGCGCACGGCCGACCGACCTGCGCGCCCTTGGCGCGCGTGCCCAATCGAGCAACCCTCGAGCGCGGAGAAAAGTCAAACTTACCAAACATTCGCGCCTGGATTCGCGCGCGCGCGGCGAATAAATCTTAGATTCGAAACATCATATCATATGCGTCGCAGCCGCCGCGAGCCGAGCCGTCGTCGCCTCTCGTCCCGCCGCCGCCTCACTCTCGAGCGCGTCATCGACCGCGTGAGTCCATCGCGAGCGTCATGAGCACCGAGAAATCGCTCATGCGATTGAAGGCTGTCGATCTCAAGAAGCGCTGCGCCGACGCTGGGCTCGACGATAGCGGCACGAAAGCCGATCTCGTGGGAAGATTACTCAATCAAGCGTCAAACGAAGATTCTTCGCCCCCGGACGCCGGCGATGCGCCCGAACGCGTCGTCGCGACGGACGCCGACGACGCAAAGTTAGAAGATGCGGACGTGGATGCGGTCGAAACCGACGGGAGCGGCGATCACGATGATTTGCTGACGCATTTAAGAGAGAATCCGTCAGACGCCGCCGGGTGGGAACGGTGCGCGAGACTGGCGTTGGCGACGACGATTCCGAGCGCTCGACCGCTGTTCGATGCTATCACCGAACAGTTCCCTCGATCATCGTTGGCGTGGTGCTGGTACGTCGACGCGGAGCTATCGAAGAACGATGCGGGGACGCCGGACGACGAAGCGATCCGCGCCATTTTCGGGAAGTGCTTGATACCGTGCCCGAGCGCGTTGCTCTGGCGAAGATACGCGTCGTACATGGCGAGCACGAACGATGTGACGACAGAAGAGGGGGTGAACACAATGAAATCGGTGTACGAGTACTCCGTGGACGTCGTCGGCGAGGACGCGGACGCTGGTGATCTTTGGATGGACTATTGTCAGTTCTTGCGCAGCACCGAGGCGACGCTGATTGTCACCGACGTCGCTGTGGAGCAAGCGCCGAGTGCGAGAGATATGATCGTTCGCAGGACGTACCAGAAGGCTATTTCAGTGCCGATGCACAAATTAGATGCAGTTTACAAGGCTTACGAAGCGTTTGAGCTTGAGAAGAACAAGGCGCTCGCGAGGGCGTTGTTGCAGGAAATAGCGCCAAAGTTGTTGCTCACACGCACGGCGCTCGGTAAGAGGAAGAAGGTGCTCGCCGACGTCGTCGTGGGCGCGGTGTGTGTTGATCCAGTGCAGCGCGGTGCGGATGGGTTGACTTCGATTATTTGTCCCGCGTTCAATGCCGCTGGGTGTAGAGGTTGTGCGCGCGCGCACGAATGTAAATTTTGCGGCTCGCCAGCGCACGGGGCGAAGGCCTGCAAGAGTGGACGATACGCGCTTCTTGCGGCATCACCCACGGCGTGCGCAGCTCAATGGGCAGAGATTATCGATTTTGAGAAGTCAAACGTGCAAAAGCTTGAAGGTGCAACGCCGAATGAACCGTCCCCACAACTCTATGCGCGCGTGAAGCACGCCTACGAATTAGCAGGTCTGTCTCTCGGTGAGACACCTGAGTTTTGGCTAGAGTACGCGCACTGGCACGAGAGCGAGAATCGTTCAGACGAGGCGGTGGAAGTTTTACAGCGAGCGCGGGAGGCGTTACCGTATTGCACGCTTATCACTTTTGCGTCGGCGGATATCGAAGAGACTCGCGGCGACGCCGACGCGTGTAGAGCCATCTACGAGTCCGTGCTTGACGCCTATGAAGAGAGCGCTGACGAAGCCATCGAGCGAGGTGAGGAGATAATGATGCCCTCGGATATAATTCTAACGTACTGCGAATACGTTCGCGCGTCGCGTCGTGTTGGAGATCAAGATTCGAGTCGAAAAGCTTTCATGCGAGCCCGTAAGGCGCCCGGGGCGACGTGGGAAATTTACGCAAACTCCGCGATGATTGAATGGCAGTACGATAAGAGCGATAAACCGGCGAGAAACATCTTTGAGCTCGGGCTTAAGAAATTTTTGACGTCGCCAGACTACGTCGAGCGTTATGCCGAGTTCTTGATTGGCGTGAACGATGTTGCCAATGCCCGAGTTTTGTTTGAACGTTCCCTGAGTGAATCGCCGTCGATGAAGATTTGGGATATGTTTGTCGATTTTGAGCGTTCGCATGGCACAGTGGATACGATTTTAGATGTGGAGGCACGGCGTAATGCCGCGTGCGGGGCGACGGTCATTAAAACAAATCTCTTGAACTCGTTGTTAGGGAGACACACGTGCATGGACATTCGACCCGCGAGCGAAGAATACTGCGATTACTTCGCGTCGCTTGGCGCCGTCGTGCCCATGCGAAGAATCGAAGCTTCGAGCATTTCCTTCGCAACGCTGCGCCAAGAACGACTCGCGCGAGTGGCGGCCATGGCCGCCGTGCCACCACCCGCCGCGCCCACGGGCGCACCGACGCGTTCCGCGAAACCTCCTCCTCCTCCGCCGATCGAGAAGAAAAAGCTTCCCGGCGCGCTCGGCAAGTTCTTCACCAGCCTTCCAGGACCTGTTGCCTTCGCAAAGTTCCCTCCGCCTCGCGTCGATGCCGTCTTAGACGCGTTGAAGAGCACCGATCTGAGCGAGGCGGCCATCGAGGGATATCTCGACGAAATGGGTTACCAAGGCGGCGAGAAGCGAAAAGCCATCGAACTCATCGACGATCCCGCGTTGACGGCTTCTCGCGCCTCGGCGTCGAGCAAGCCACCAGTCAAAGACGTGTTCAGAAGTCGACAAGGCAAGATGCAACGCGCGCAAGCGGAGTACCAGTGAGCGAAGCACCAGTAATAGACGTAGCAGAATGAAATCAAGAGTCGATGCGCATCGTTATCACATGGCGTTTGATCCTAAATCGCGTCTCGTCCGCGTCCGCGTCGTCCCCGCGTTCCCCGCTCAGCGCCCGCCCACCTGCTCCATCATCGCATCGATGCAATCGCCATCCTCCATGTCCATCTCCTCCGGCGTTTGATCCGGTCGCAACCGCTCACCGTCCATCAAAAATCGAACCGCGTTCGGCTGCAACGCCTTGCGTTGGCAGTACGCGTCGAACACCTTTGAAAACTTCGTCGACGGTCGCACCTTGAAGTGCACCTCGTTGTTATCCTGCCCATCGCCGCGCCGCGCGTTCGATCGTCAGTCCTCTCTCGCCTCGCTCGCCTCTCGCGCGCGCCTCGCGCGTCGTTCCCTCGACGTCGACGCGATGACGTTTAAAATCCATCCATCCATCCCGCGCGCGTCTTCGCCGTCTTCGCGCCGTCTTCGCGACGCGCACCATGTCCCGAACTTTGATGTTGATGTGATCCTCCTTCACCTCCTTCTTCACGTCCTCGTCGTCGCTCATCGTCGTCGCGTTCGTCGATCGCGTCGCCGTCGTGTGTCGTCAGACGACGCCGCGATGCCGGGCGTCGCGAAGACCGCGACCGAGATCGCGCGCGTCGCCGCGCGCGTCTTCGGCGCGCACCTCGGCGACGGTCGACCGAGCGGGAGAAAAATCCTGCGCGCGCCGCTGATCGGCGAACGGCTCGCGGCGTACTACCCAAAGTCCATGGCGGCGCTCGATCCGCTGTTCACGGCGCCGGACGAGACGCGACGCAGGGTGAAACTCGAGCGATTGAAGCGACGAGGGAAAGGGCCGCCGAAGAAGGGCGAGGGGAAGCGCGCGAGTAAGTGAAGCGCGCGCGTCGGCGAGCGCGCGGCGACGCGCGACGCGCGCGGGGCGAGAGGGACGCGGGACGCGGGACGCGGGACGCGGGACGCGGGACGCGAGGTCGAGCGAGCGACGCGCGCGAGGACGACGCGAGGTCGAGCGACGCGCGAGGGCGACGCGACGACGCGAGGGCGACGCGACGACGCGCGAACGGACGGTGCGTTGAATTCTAAAGAGCGTCATCGCTCGATGCGTTGTATTATAATCGAAGGTTGTGGTAGCGAACGCGTCGGTCGAGTCGGGGCGTCGGCGCGGCCGCCGCCTCGCGCGCCGCACTTCGCGAGGCGATGTCGACGAGCGCCGAGGTGCGGCGCGCGCGCGCGTCGCGTCGTTCGTCGCGCGTGGAAGATGGCGCGCGTCGTCGCGAGGCGCGCCGTGGACTGACGCGGTCACGTCTCGAACAGGAATTCGCCGCGCTGGTGCGCGTGGTCAAGGATGCGCAGCGTCGATTCACCGCCGCGCCGAGCGAACACCCGGGGTGCGACTTCAAGGCGTGGCTCAAGGCGAACGTGAAGCGACCGGAGAACCAACGAGGCGATCCGAGCCGGCACACGGCGGAGACGCTGAGAAAGTTTGTGGAGACGCTCGGGACGGCGCTCGGGACGGCGCGCGTGACGGCGCTGACGAAACACGATCAATGGCGGAAGAAACGCGCGGAGTGGGACGAGTGGGGCGACGACGAGGTCGTCGATGCGAAGGGTGATCGAGCGTGGGCGCTGGTGCGACGAACGCGACAGCATGAGGGGTTCGCGGAGGCGTATTATCGGTTGCCGTCGCACGAACCGCCGTGGCGACGGACAAAGTATCGACCCGTGCGTTGGTGCGTGGAGAAAGAGATGAAGCCGAGGTTGTTGGGGGTGGATTGTGAGATGTGTGAGACGGATGACGACACGCGAGCGCTCGTCGGGGTGTCCGTGGTGGATGAGGAGGGAAATATTTTGTTGAAGACGCTCGTGAAGCCGCCGGGGAACATCGTCGACATGAGAACGGAGATTACTGGGTTGAAGGCGGAGAACGTCCTCGCGGCGCCGACGACGTTGAGCGACGTGCAGGATAGACTCGTGGAGTTGTGTAAACCGGGAACTGTGCTCGTGGGTCATTCGTTGATGCATGATTTGAAGTCTTTAAAGATTGACCATCAACCCGTCATCGACACTGGAATGTTGTTTCGTTACAAGAATCTCCCTCGGTCGACGCCGAGCTTGGCGATTTTGTGCGAAACTTTGCTCAAACGAAAGATGAGACAAACTGAGGCGGGCTATCACGATTCCGTCGAGGACGCCAAAGCGGCATTAGACTTAGTGTTATGGGCGGTTCGCGAGGCGAAACCCATCTTTGAGGTGGACGCGCCGCCGCACAAAGTGGACGCCGAGGACCTGTGCAAGCTTTTTATCCATCGCATTCCGCGTGGGACGAGCGCGGAGGCGTTGAAGATGGTGTTCGAAGAAACCGATCGAGCGTACATCGAGAGCGTGCAGGGAAGCTTTCTCGATGCGACGACGACGGACTCCGCGGCTCTCGGCGGCAAAAAAACCACCTCCTGCCTCGTCACGTTTACCGACACCAAACGCGCCAACGACGCGTTCGAACGTCTCAACGGTGCGGTAACGAAAGATGCAATCGGTCGCGCGCAGAAGTCTCGCGCCTTACCGCTCGATTCCACCGATCGATCCGTCAGCGTCGTCGTCCGTCGGATGACGTCGAGCGGTAGCGTCGTCTCCGCCGGCGCCGCCGCAGGCGCCAAGCGCCCGGCGAACAGCGTCCCGGCGACGGTTCCAAAGTCGAAAAAAGTTCGTCAGCGCAAGCCTAAATCGATCGCTCTTCCCGGCGATAAATCGTAGCCCGGATTCGCGCGCGCGCGTCGTCGCGACGCCGTTGTAAAATCAGAGCTTGAAATATTTACCGACTTCGACGTCACTGCATCGCGCGACTCATGCCCGCCCTCGCGCGCGCCGTCCTCCCTAACCTCGCGCACGCGCGACGCGCGCGACGCTCGCGCACCGCGCAGCGCTCGAGCTCCGAACGGCGCGCGGACGACGCGATAATCGCCTCCAAACCCGTCGTCGTGAGCAGCAATCCAGCAAACAACGCGTCGAAAGCGCTGCTGCAGGAGGTCCGGCGCGCGCTCATTCCCACCGGTGCCGACGCGGCGAAGGTGCTGAAGGCGACGCAGAGGTTTCAAGAAGCGTTCGAGGCGGGCGAAGACTTCGAGACGACGGTCGCGAAGGCGCTGGGGTACTCGAGCTTGGCCGAAGCGCCCGAGGCGCAGCGAAAGTACGCGGAGAAAATCGCGGAGAAGTTGGAGTCAAACGCGAGAACGCTGCGAGGCGAGATCGAGAGCGCGACGAAAATGTATGATTCTGGGGTGTATGCGTACGGTCGTGGTATGTACGACGACGCGGTGAAGTGGTTTAAGGCGGCCGAAGACGAGACTAGCGAGACGAGTCTACTCGGCGGACGGATTCAGATTTACAAGGCGCTCGCGCTGGATGCGTACGGCCAAGGGGATAAGGCGTTGGAGATTTACAAGTACCTGGAGAGCGTACATCCGGAGAAGTCTATTCGGAAGCAGGCGGAGGAGTTGCGGTTCATTCTTGAAGCGCCGAAAATGGAGATTGCGGCGAACGAACGCGTGGAGGTGCCGTTGCTGCGCGATCCAGATTCGTTCGCTCCGTACAGCGATAAATGGTCGACCGGTGCCAAGGCGAGCGCATCCGGTGGGCGAAAGAAGCGAGAAAAAACGTTGGAAGAGCAGTACGGTCAAGAGGCGCGCGAAAAGTTCGACTACGAAAAACTGAGGCTGGGCTTACAAATCTGCGGCGGCGTCGCCATAGCGTGCGGTGTTGCGTGGTACTCGACGACGCTGCGCTGAGACGTAGTGGAACGAAAGTTGTAAAATTATGAAATACATGGAAACGTCTTCGCTCGCTTTAATCCTTGGCGTCTTCGATACCAAACTCGCTGATGGAAAATTGCGCCTCCGATTCCGGCAGCACGGGAGAACACACGACTTTCATCACTCTGTTCTCTCCGCGCCCCTTGCGAAGGGCTAATCGCGTCGTGCTCGCGTGCGCCATGATGTTCCCGCCGATGGGTTTGAGCGCATTCGCTCCCGCGAATGGTCCGCCTTCAGGGTTAGCGACGACTTGGTTCGATACGATGACGGCGACGCCGAACTCATCCGCGAGACGGGCGAGTTGGCGCAAAAATTTCCCGAGGTGCATCTGACGCGCGCTCAGTTCACCGCGACCTTCGTATTCGGTGCGGTAGAGATTGGTGACGGAGTCGATAATCATGAGCGAGAATCGCGTCTCCGCCATCATTCCTGCGGCGGCGAGCAAAAGTTCGCTCTGATGTTCGACGTTGTGCGCCTTGGCGTACGCCACGTTATCCAGCACCGCCGAGGGATCCATGTTGAATCTCTCGGCGATCTGAATCAACCGCTGCGGACGGAACGTGCCTTCGGTATCGATGTACAGACACTTACCCTCGCCACCACCGTGCTCGATCGGCATCTGGCTCGTCACCGCGAGCGTGTGCATCAACTGCGTCTTCCCCGTCCTGAACTCGCCGTAAATCTCCGTCACGCTCCCGCTTTCGATCCCCCCCTGCAACAATTCGTCCACCTTGGCCGAACCCGTCGTGATATATATCGTATCCTGACGCTGCTGATCGATCATCTTCGCCGTCGTGAATCCCGCGGGCACGATCGCGTTCGCTGCGTCGCTCGCGCGTCGTCGCGTCTCTCGTCAGTCTCCTCGGGTGCTCGCTTTCAATCCATCAAACGAGGCACCTCTCGCGTCGCCCTCGCGCGTCGCGCCCCCCCCGCGTCCTCGCGCGTTCGCTCGCGTCGCCTCGCCTCGCGCCTCGCTCGCACCCGCTTGCTTCAGCTTCTCCACCTTCTGTTCCGACAGCCCCTTGATCGATTGCAGGTGCTTCCTCGACGCCGCCGCGAGTCCCTCCACCGTGTGCACGCCCGCGTCGCGCAGCTTGCTCACGTCGGACGCCGCGATCCCAGATTCCTGCGTCGTCCGAGTCCGTTCGGCGTCGCCGTTCGTTCGTCGTCAGTCGTCAACCTCGTGAACACGCCGTCGCGCGTCGTCCGTCGCGTCCCTCGTCGTCCGTCGCGCGTCGTCGTCGTCGTCGTCGTCGTCGTCGTCGTCGTCGTCGTCGTCGTCAAACGACTCGTTCGAATCGCATCGCGTCGTCGTTCGCGTCGTCGTTCGCGCGCGTCGTCGCACCTCGAGCGCGGCGATCGGCGTCGTCGTCGCGATCGGTTCGTCGCGCGCGACGTCGTCGTCTCGCGCGAGCGCGCGGTCGTCGACGGCGCACGCCGACATCGCGATCGCGTCGCGAGGTGACGCCGCGAAGGCGCGCGCGGGGGGTGGACGCGGATCGGTGTGTGGGTAAACAGTGCGGTATGTGCGGTCGGTCGGACGCGATGGCGGTCTGTGTGTGGGTAAACAGTCGCGTAATGTGCGGTCGGTCGGACGCGATGGCGGTCTGTGTGTGGGTAAACAGTCGCGTAATGTGCGGTCGGT
>Ga0257114_1000970_pt1 | contig 21368 bp, 1 predicted proteins | sample SI112_10mmetaG_FD_190149 | JGI IMG/M metagenome (GOLD analysis project Ga0257114, IMG submission 190149) | Marine microbial communities from Saanich Inlet, British Columbia, Canada - SI112_10m | ecosystem: Environmental > Aquatic > Marine > Inlet | place: Canada: British Columbia | collected...
CAACGCTTGGTGTTGCAAGTGCTTCGGAGAAAGATTCACTGCAAACGATCAAAGGGATTGGTCCGTTTATCGAAGAGAAGTTGAACGCTCTGGGGATCTTCACCTTTGAACAAGTTGGAAACATGACCTCAGAGATTGAAACTCAAGTCAACAAGGCCATCGAGTTCTTCCCTGGCCGAGTCAAGCGAGACGAGTGGGCAAAGCAAGCAAGGGACCTACACATGAAAAAGGAATAACCATAGGGATAAGTTGTAAACCCGTCAAAGCGGAGTTTCTATTTAAGAACCTGTCATGATAGGGCATCCTTTTTCAAAGCGAAATGCTGGAAATCAGCACATGGGTCAGATGCCTCTATACCGCGCTCCGCTGTCAATGACACTCAAGTCATTGTTTCTGGTCGTGTTAATGATTACAATGTCGCTTTCGGCGGCCATTGTACAAACGGCCCCGTCCACACCTACCTCTGAAGATACGTCTCCGAACTACAGCATTTCGATCTCCTACGACTCGTTTGCTCTTGATTTCCTCGACCTTAATCCAATGGATTGGTTTAGTGAAGAGGGGACATCACAACTCGAATCGCACCCACAACCAATGGCGACTTCGGGCCGTTCGGCGCCAACAATTTCCTATTCACCAAGCACGTTCAATCTTGTCCTCGACACGGCCATGAGCGTCCAAACCCCGACTGTGTCGGGCACCGTCACCTCTTGGTCGGTATCCCCCTCCCTCCCCTCCGGATTGGCATTGTCAAACACAGACGGGTCCATCTCAGGGACGCCAACTGTTACATCCTCCTCAACGTCTTACACTGTCACTGCGAGCAATTCAGGAGGAAGCGACACGGCTACGATCACGATTACAGTGACCGAGCAACTTCCTGTCATCGTTTATTCACCAAACACATTCACCCTATCCGTCGGCACTGCAATGACGGCTGTTTCGCCAACATCTTACGCCGGCGACGTTGATTCATACGCAATCTCCCCATCACTCCCATCAGGCCTGTCACTCGACACCTCAACGGGTGAACTTAGCGGAACGCCAAGTGCGGTCTCATCATCGACCTCCTACACCGTCACGGCGACCAACACCGCAGGAACCGATACAGCAACGCTCACCATTGTCGTCAACGACGTTGCACCTTCCTCGATCACCTACAGCCCAAATTCGTTCACGCTTACAAAGGGAACGGCCATGACCACTACAACCCCTACGATCACCGGTGGAACAGTCACCACATGGACGGTTTCACCATCGCTTCCAGCAGGTTTGTCCATTGCATCCTCAGACGGAGCAATCAGCGGAACACCGACCGCAGTCTCCTCATCGGCAATCTACACCATCACAGGGACCAATACAGGCGGTAGCACCTCCACCACCGTCACGGTCCAAGTCAACGACATTGCTCCAATCATTACCTATCCGAGTTCCTCACTCACACTCACGAAAGGAACGGCCATGACAAGTCAAGTCCCCACATCGAGCGGAGGCACCGTGGTTTCATGGTCTGTGTCACCAACACTCCCTGCGGGAATCACTTTGACGAGCGCTGATGGTACAATCTCAGGCACACCAACAGCCGTCACATCCTCTGCAACATACACCATTACAGCCACCAACTCTGGCGGCACCGATACAGCAAGCATCACCATCGTTGTCAACGACATCCAACCATTGATTGGATATTCTTCAAGTTCATTCACGCTCACAAAGGGATCCGCAATGTCCACCGCATCCCCGACACTCTTCGGAACTGGTCAAGTCGATTCTTGGTCCGTCTCTCCATCCCTGCCAGCAGGGATCTCACTCGATACATCCACAGGTGACATCAGTGGTACGCCAACGACCATCACCGCCTCTGCGACCTACACCATCACGGCGACCAACACAGGCGGGAGCGACACTGCAACCATCACCATCGTGGTCAATGACGCTTCGCCAATTATCTCATACACCACGACCTCCTTCACGTTGACCAAAGACATCGCTATGACGACCGCCACTCCAACTGTCAGCGGTGGTTCTGTCACAGGGTGGACTGTTTCCCCGTCCCTTCCATCAGGTCTTTCAATCGACTCATCAACTGGAGCAGTTTCAGGAACGCCAGATACAGTCACTGCCTCGGGAACCTACACCGTGACAGGAAGCAACACTGGTGGCAGCGATAGCGTTGTTTTGACCATCGAAGTTATCGATGAAGCTCCATCTTCACTCGCATACAGCCCGAATACATTCACCCTCACCAAAGGGACGGCGATGACTGCAGTCACACCAACAGCGAACGGTGGCACAATCACCTCGTGGTCTGTGTCCCCCTCATTGCCATCTGGGTTATCCATCGATTCATCAACTGGTGAGATCAGTGGTACGCCAACGGCCGTTGTTTCATCTGCATCCTATACAATCACAGCATCCAATTCAGGTGGCAGCGATACGGCAAGCGTGGCCATCGTGGTCAACGATATTGCACCATCTTCAATCACCTACAGCCCGAATTCTCACACCCTCACGAAAGGCACGGCAATGACAACGGTTACGCCAACATTCAGCGGCGGCACCCCTACATCTTGGACAATTTCACCGTCACTTCCAGCCGGTCTTGTGATTGATTCTTCAAATGGAGCCATTAGCGGAACGCCGACTGCAGTCACAACCTCGGCAACCTACACCGTTACGGCAACCAACACTGGCGGCAGCGATACCGCCACAGTCACCATTGTCGTCAATGATGTTGCACCCTCATCCCTGGCATACGGTTCGAATTCCTTTACCTTGACAAAGGGTACGGCAATGACAACAACAACACCAACTTACAACGGTGGAACGGTCACTACATGGGGAATCACCCTTGGCCTTCCAGCCGGTCTTAGCTTTGATTTCTCGACAGGTGTCCTCTCTGGCACCCCAACTGCAGTGACATCCTCAACATCAGTCACGATCACAGCAACAAACAGTGGAGGAAGCACGACAGCAACAGTGACCATTGTGGTCAATGATGTCGCTCCGTCATCCCTCACATACAGCCCGAATTCCTTCACGCTCACCAAGGGGACAGCAATGACTGAAGTCACACCAACAGTAAGTGGCGGTACAATCACATCCTGGTCCGTTTCGCCATCCCTGCCAGCAGGACTCACACTCGACTCATCAACTGGTGAAATTTCTGGTACGCCAACTGCAATCACATCATCAGCATCCTACACAATCACTGCAAGCAACACGGGCGGTAGCGATACCGCAAGCGTGACCATCGTCGTCAACGACATCGCGCCGTCTTCTTTGTCGTACAGCCCGAGTAGCTTCACATTGACCAAGGGCACCGCAATGACAACCACAACACCAACTGTTAGCGGTGGTACGATCACATCATGGTCCGTTTCGCCAACGCTCCCTGCTGGTTTGTCTTTGGACTCCACGACCGGTGCAATCAGTGGAACGCCGACTGCGGTTACATCCTCCGCCACCTACACCGTGACGGCAAGCAACACAGGTGGTAGCGATACCGCAGATCTAACAATCGTTGTCAACGATGTGGCTCCGTCCTCCCTTGCCTACAGCCCGAACTCATTCACCCTCACGAAGGGGACTGCAATGACGACGGTGACGCCAACAGTCAGCGGTGGTACGATCACCTCTTGGTCAGTATCCCCATCGCTTCCAGCCGGCCTCTCAATTGACTCCTCAACGGGTGCGATCTTTGGAACACCAACTGCAGTCACAACCTCGGCAACCTACACCGTTACGGCAACCAACACTGGCGGCAGCGATACTGCAACGTTGACCATCGTCGTGAACGACATCACACCGTCAATCGCCTATAGCCCATCCACATTTACGCTCACCAAGGGAACCGCAATGAACGCTGTGACTCCAACCTCCACCGGAGGCACGGTCACTGGTTGGACGGTCTCGCCAAGTCTCCCCGCAGGACTTGCCATCGATTCTTCGACAGGTGTCATCAGCGGAAACCCAACGGCGGTCACATCCTCTGCGTCTTACACAATCACAGGAACAAACACCGGTGGTAGCGATACTGCATCCATCACGATTGTTGTCAACGATGTTGCGCCATCAATTACCTACAGCCCATCCTCATTTACCCTCACGAAGGGAACTGCAATGACAACGACAACACCTGCTAACAGCGGCGGAACCATCACGAGTTGGTCAGTCACCCCTTCCCTTCCTTCAGGCCTATCCCTCGACGCCTCCACTGGGGCCGTTTCGGGAACCCCTTCGGCAATTACTTCCTCCGGAACCTACACCGTGACAGCAGACAACACAGGCGGCAGTGATACGGCAACCCTCACCATCGTCGTCAACGACGTCGCGCCGTCTTCTTTGTCGTACAGCCCGAGTAGCTTCACATTGACCAAGGGCACCGCAATGACAACCACAACACCAACTGTTAGCGGTGGTACGATCACATCATGGTCCGTTTCGCCAACGCTCCCTGCTGGTTTGTCTTTGGACTCCACGACCGGTGCAATCAGTGGAACGCCGACTGCAGTCACAACATCGGCAACCTACACCGTGACGGCAACCAACACTGGTGGCAGCGATACGGCAACTCTGACCATCGTGGTCAACGACGTCATCCCGTCTTCTTTGGCCTACAGCCCAAGTTCGTTCACGCTCACGAAGGATACAGCAATGACAACCGTCACACCAACCGTGAACGGTGGTACAATCACCTCTTGGTCGGTATTCCCATCGCTCCCCGCAGGTTTGTCCTTAGACGCCTCCACTGGTGCCATCGGTGGAACACCATCAGCGGTCACTTCCTCAGCAACATACACAATCACAGCAAGCAACACCGGCGGCAGCGACACGGCAGATGTGACCATTGTTGTCAATGATGTTGCCCCGTCATCCTTGGCCTACAGCCCAAGTTCGTTTACGTTGACCACTGGGACCGCAATGACGACCACCACCCCGACGGTCAACGGCGGTACAATCACTTCTTGGTCTGTATCTCCCGGACTTCCTACGGGACTCTCACTCGACTCGTCGACCGGTGCGATTTCTGGTACACCAACAGCGATTACCTCCTCCGCAACCTACACCGTGACAGCAAGCAACACGGGTGGTAGCGACACCGCAACAGTGACCATCGTGGTCAACGATGTTGGCCCATCTTCGCTCGCCTACAGTCCGAACTCATTCACCCTCACCAAAGGAACTGCAATGACCACCACCACACCAACCTCGAGCGGCGGTACGATCACCTCATGGTCTGTTTCACCCTCCCTGCCTGCAGGTTTGTCCTTGGATTCATCCTCTGGTGCAATCAGTGGAACACCTTCTGCAGTCACATCCTCGGCATCCTACACCATCACAGGAAGCAACACTGGTGGGAGCGATACTGCAACCGTTACCATTGTTGTCAACGATGTTTCGCCATCTTCAATTGCTTACAGTCAAAGTTCCTTCACCCTTACCAAGGGCACCACCATGACAACGGCCACACCTACCTCGAGTGGTGGAACGATCACATCGTGGTCCGTTTCCCCATCGCTCCCTGCTGGTTTAGCATTGGACTCATCAACAGGCGCCATTAGTGGAACGCCGACAACAGTCACTTCCTCTGCATCCTACACCGTAACGGGAAGTAACACGGGTGGCAGCGACTCCGTTACCGTGACCATCGTGGTCAACGATGTCGCTCCGTCCTCGCTCACATACAGCCCAAGTTCGTTCACGCTCACGAAGGGCACGGCCATGACAACCGTCACACCGACGACAAGCGGCGGACCTGTTACCTCTTGGTCGATCTCACCATCCCTTCCAGCGGGATTGGCAATGGATTCCTCCACTGGAACCATCAGCGGTACGCCAACAGATGTCACCTCATCTGCATCCTATACCGTCACTGCAACCAACACTGGTGGTAGTGACACTGCAACCGTAACCATCGTTGTCAACGATGTCACGCCGTCCTCTTTAGCATACAGCCCGAACTCGTTTACATTGACGAAAGGCACGGCCATGACAACAGTGACGCCATCGATCACTGGTGGAACCGTCACTTCTTGGTCTGCCTCACCAACACTTCCTACAGGTTTGATCTTGGACTCCTCCACTGGTGCAATTAGCGGAACACCAACAGCAGTTTCTTCCTTAACCTCCTACACGATCACAGCCACCAACACTGGTGGCAGCGATACGGCGACGGTGACCATCACCGTGAACGACATTGCGCCGTCCACGATTGCGTACTCTCCGAGCACGTTCACATTAACGAAGGGCACAGCAATGACCACTGCAACACCAACATCGAGCGGTGGTACGATCACCTCGTGGTCTGTTTCACCATCGCTTCCAGCCGGTCTGTCCTTAGATTCATCGACGGGTGCCATCAGTGGAACACCTTCTGCGGTCACTTCCTCTGCATCCTACACCGTCACTGGAACCAATACCGGTGGGAGCGATACGGCAACGGTGACAATCGTTGTGAACGATGTTGCACCATCTTCGCCCTCATACAGTCAAAGTTCGTTCTCCTTGACGAAGGGCACCACCATGACAACGGCCACTCCAACGGCAAATGGCGGTACAATCACTTCCTGGTCTGTTTCGCCATCACTCCCTGCTGGTTTGTCATTGGACTCCTCAACAGGTGCCATCAGCGGAACACCAACTGCGGTTACTTCCTCCGCCACCTACACCGTGACGGCAAGCAATACGGGCGGTAGCGATACTGCAAGCATTACGATCGTCGTCAACGACGTCACACCATCTTCTTTGGCCTACAGCCCAAGTTCGTTCACGCTCACCAAAGGCACAGCGATGACAACAGTCACACCAACCGTGAATGGTGGTACGATTACCTCATGGTCCGTTTCACCATCCCTGCCTGCAGGTTTGTCCTTGGATTCATCCACTGGTGCCATCAGCGGAACCCCAACTGCAATCTCAAGCTCGGCATCTTACACCGTCACTGCGAGCAACACCGGTGGTAGTGACACAGCAACCGTCACCATCGTCGTCAACGATGTTGCCCCGTCATCCTTGGCCTACAGTCCAAGTTCGTTCTCGCTCACCAAGGGCACGGCCATGACAACAGTTACACCAACCGTGAATGGTGGTACGATCACCTCCTGGTCTGTATCCCCATCGCTCCCTGCAGGTCTGTCCTTGGACGCTTCCACCGGCGCAATATCCGGCACACCTACTGCGATCACATCCTCTGCATCCTACACAATCACCGCAAGCAACACGGGTGGTAGCGATACCGCAACCGTCACTATTGTTGTCAATGATGTTGCGCCATCTGGCCTCTCATACAGCCCCAATTCGTTCACATTGACGAAGGGAACTTCAATGACAACGGCTACGCCAACAGTCAGCGGTGGTCCAATCACCTCCTGGACAGTCTCCGCATCACTCCCTGCTGGATTGTCCTTGGATTCCACCACTGGTGCAATCAGCGGAACGCCAACAGCCGTCACGACCTCTGGAACCTACACGATTACCGCCACGAACACTGGTGGTAGCGACACTGCGACCATTACCATCGTGGTTAACGACGTTGCACCATCTTCGCTCTCATACAGTCAAAGTTCCTTCTCACTGACCAAGGGTACCGCTATGACAACGATCACACCAACCGCAAACGGCGGTACAATCACATCATGGTCCGTTTCGCCATCGCTTCCTGCTGGTTTGTCATTGGACGCCTCAACTGGTGCAATCGGCGGAACCCCAACAGCAGTTACGACATCAGCAATTTACACCATTACAGCAGGCAACACTGGTGGTAGCGATACTGCGACTGTGACCATCGTTGTCAACGATGTCGCTCCGTCCTCGCTCACATACAGCCCAAGTTCGTTCACGCTCACCAAGGGCACTGCAATGACAACAGCGACCCCAACTGTCAACGGAGGAACCATCACATCATGGTCAGTTTCGCCTTCCCTCCCTGCTGGTTTGTCTTTGGATTCGTCAACTGGTGCAATCAGTGGAACACCAAGCATTGTCACGACTTCAGCATCCTACACAATCACAGCAAGCAACACAGGTGGCAGTGACACTGCAACCGTCACCATCGTCGTCAACGATGTTGCCCCGTCATCCTTGGCCTACAGCCCAAGTTCGTTTACGCTCACCAAGGGCACTGCAATGACAACCGTTACACCAACCGTGAACGGTGGTACAATCACCTCTTGGTCAGTATCTCCATCGCTCCCCGCAGGACTGTCTTTGGACGCCTCAACAGGTGCAATATCTGGTACGCCGACGGCGATCACATCCTCAGCATCCTACACAATCACCGCAAGCAATACGGGTGGTAGCGATACGGAATCAGTGACCATTGTCGTGAACGATGTCGTGCCTTCATCCCTCACTTACAGCCCGAGCACGTTCACACTTACGAAAGGAACCGCAATGACGACGGCAACTCCAACAGTGAGTGGAGGTCCAGTCACCACCTGGTCTGTGTCTCCATCGCTGCCAGCTGGATTGTCATTGGACGCCTCGACTGGTGCAATCAGTGGAACACCAACAGCGGTGACTTCCTCTGCAACCTATACCGTGACTGCAGGCAACACGGGTGGTAGCGATACCGCCACTCTCACCATAGCAGTCAACGATGTCGCTCCATCATCGCTTGCTTACAGCCCGAACTCGTTCACACTCACGAAAGGCACTGGCATGACAACCGTCACACCAACCGTCAACGGCGGTACGATTACTTCGTGGTCCGTTTCACCGACCCTCCCTGCTGGTTTGGCCTTGGATTCAACGACAGGTGCGATCTCGGGAACGCCAACTGCGGTGACTTCATCCACCTTGTACACCATCACAGCAAGCAACACGGGCGGTAGCGATACTGCAACAGTGACCATCGTTGTGAACGACATCACACCGTCGATCTCCTACAGTCCATCCACATTTACGCTCTCAAAGGGCACTGCCATGACAGCGGCAACCCCAACCTCCACCGCAGGAACGGTCACGAGTTGGACAGTCTCGCCTGGCCTCCCTGCAGGACTTGCCTTCGATTCCTCGACAGGTGTCATCAGCGGAACGCCAACGACGGTCACTTCCTCAGCGTCTTACACGATCACTGGAACAAACACTGGTGGTAGCGATACTGCATCGGTAACGATCATCGTCAATGATGTTGCGCCATCATCGCTCACGTACAGCCCGAACTCGTTCACGCTGACAAAAGACAGTGCAATGACCGCAGTCACACCAAGTGCAAGCGGCGGAACAATCACATCATGGTCCGTTTCACCATCGCTTCCAGCAGGTCTTTCTCTTGATTCTTCAACAGGAGAAATTTCAGGAACACCGACGGCCATCACATCGTCTGCTTCATACACCATCACGGCAAGCAATACTGGTGGCAGCGACACAGCAAGCGTGACCATTATCGTCAACGATGTTGCGCCTTCGTCGCTCACCTACAGCCCGAACAGTTTCACCCTCACAAAGGGCACTGCAATGACAACAACAACACCATCAGCGAGCGGTGGAACCATCACATCTTGGTCTGTTTCCCCTTCGCTTCCAGCTGGATTGTCCTTGGATTCATCCACTGGTGCAATCAGCGGAACACCAACAGCTGTTACTTCATCCGCCTCATACACCGTCACAGCAGAGAACACAGGTGGCAGTGATACAGCGGTTCTGACCATCGTCGTGAACGATGTTGCACCGAGCTCAATTGCATACAGTCAATCCTCGTTCTCATTGACAAAAGGAACCACAATGACCACAGCCACTCCAACCTCGAGCGGTGGTACGATCACCTCATGGTCCGTTTCACCATCCCTGCCTGCTGGTTTGTCTTTGGATTCCTCGACAGGTGCGATCAGCGGAACACCAACCGCAGTTGCATCGTCTGCCGCTTACACAATCACAGCAAGCAACACGGGCGGCAGTGATACCACAACAGTCACCATCGTTGTCAACGATGTGACACCGAGTATCTCGTACAGTCCGAGTTCATTCTCGCTCACAAAGAATACGGCCATGACAACAGCAACACCGACCTCCACTGGAGGTACCGTTACTTCATGGTCGACATCACCATCCCTCCCTGCAGGACTTGCTCTTGACTCCTCCACAGGGGCAATCAGTGGAACGCCGACTGCAGTCACGACATCCGCTTCCTACACCATTACTGCAACCAACACCGGTGGCAGTGATACCGTAACGGTCACAATCGTGGTGAACGATGTAGCGCCTTCATCCCTAACATACAGTCCGAGTACGTTCAGTTTGACCAAAGGTACTGCCATGACAACGGCAACACCGACAGTGAACGGTGGAACAATCACAAGTTGGTCGATCTCTCCGTCACTCCCAGCAGGTTTGTCCTTGGACGCCTCCACTGGTTCCATCAGCGGAACACCAACTGCAATCACAGCCTCTGCAGTGTACACCATCACGGCAGAGAACACTGGTGGCAGCGATACCGCGACCGTGACCATCGTCGTCGACGATGTCGCACCGTCTTCACTCGCTTACAGCCAGACTTCATTCACATTGACCAAGGACACAACAATGACAACGGCAACACCAACGGTCAGCGGAGGCCCAATCACCTCCTGGTCTGTCTCCCCATCGCTTCCTGCTGGATTGTCCTTGGATTCATCCACTGGTGCAATCAGTGGAACACCAACTGCAGTCACAACTTCTGCATCTTACACCGTTACGGCAAGCAACACCGGTGGCAGTGATACGGCAACCCTAACCATTGTCGTGAATGATATTGCACCGTCTTCCCTTGCTTACAGCCCGAATTCGTTCACATTGACGAAGGGAACTTCGATGACAACAGTGACGCCAACAGTGAGTGGTGGTACGATCACCTCCTGGTCAGCCTCTCCATCGCTCCCGGTTGGTTTGTCCTTGGACTCCTCCACTGGCGCAATCAGTGGAACACCGACAGCGGTCACTTCCTCTGCAACCTACACCATCACAGCGAGCAACACTGGTGGTAGCGATGCTGCAACGGTCACCATTGAAGTGAACGATGTTGCCCCAACAGCAATATCTTACAGTCCAAACTCATTCACATTGACCAAAGGTACTGCAATAACAACAGTGACACCGACATCAACTGGCGGAACAGTCACAAGTTGGACAGCATCTCCATCGCTACCGGCAGGCCTCCTCATCGATGGTTCGACTGGAGCAATTTCAGGTACGCCAACTGCGATCACCTCTTCCACTTCGTACACAATCACAGGAACGAACACCGGTGGCAGTGTTACAGCAAGCATCACAATCGTTGTCAACGATGTTGCGCCTTCCACAGTAACATACCCCTCGAGTTCGCTCACATTGACCAACGGAACGGCCATGACCACGGTGACCCCGACAGCCAGTGGCGGTCCAGTCACCTCATGGTCCGTTTCACCGACACTACCGGTTGGTTTGTCCTTGGATTCATCCACAGGTGCCATCAGTGGTACGCCAACATTGGTCACCTCGGCCGCAGCCTACACTGTAACAGCAACCAACACTGGTGGCAGCGCAACTTCGACCCTGACCATCCAAGTCAATGTTGCACCTCCATCCTCTATTGCCTACAGCGGAAGCCCATTCACGTTGACGAAGGGAATCGCTATGACTGCAGTCACGCCAACCACAAGTGGCGGCCCTGTCACATCATGGTCGGTCACACCATCGCTTCCAGCAGGCCTCTCGATCTCGAATACAGATGGTGCAATCTCTGGAACCCCAACAGCCGTCACCTCGTCTGGAACCTATACGGTCACAGCAAGCAACGGCGGTGGCAGCGATACCGTAACAATCACGATTCAAGTGAATGATGCCACTCCATCTTCTGTAGCGTATTCTCCAAGTTCGCTCACATTGACAAAGGGCACAACCATGTCAACGGTCACCCCAACCTCCGCTGGCGGTGCGGTCACATCGTGGTCCGTGTCTCCAACTCTACCTGCCGGTCTTACGTTCTCGACTTCAACCGGTGCGATCTCCGGAACACCTACAGCGGTGTCTTCGACCTCGACCTACACGATCACTGCAACCAACACTGGCGGTAGTGCAACAGCAACCGTGACAATCCTCGTCAACGATGCTGCACCGTCATCAGTGACGTACAGCCCGAGTTCATTCACACTCACCAAGGGTGTCGCAATGACGACCGTCACACCGACGGCAAACGGAGGAACAGCTACATCTTGGTCGATCTCTCCAACGCTTCCAACAGGACTGTCCTTCTCGACATCCGACGGCGCAATCTCTGGTACGCCCGGTGCGGTTTCTTCGTCGACAACCTACACGGTAACCGCAACCAACGCAGGTGGCAGTGGAACAACGACAGTGACCATCCAAGTCAACGATGTCGCACCTTCGGCAGTCACTTACACTCCGAACTCGTTCACGCTCACCAACGGAACAGCAATGACATCGGTCACACCAACCTCGAGTGGCGGAACTGTCACCTCTTGGTCGGTATCACCATCCCTCGCTGCTGGCATCTCTTTGGACACTTCAACCGGTGCTATTAGTGGTACACCAACCGAGATTTCCTCCTCGGCGAGTTACACAGTCACCGCAACCAATACGGGTGGCAGTGCTACGGCAATTGTTACGATTCAAGTGAACATGGCGCCACCGTCTTCGATCACCTACAACCCAAGTTCAATCACCCTGGTGAAGGACGTCGCAATGACCTCCGTCACGCCAACCACAAGTGGTGGACCAGTTGCAGCATGGACGATTTCACCAACATTGCCAGCTGGACTGAGCATTTCCAGTTCGACAGGTGCCATATCGGGTACGCCAACTGCAATCACATCGTCTGGAACCTACACAGTCACTGCAACAAACGCAGGTGGCAGTGGTACGGCAACACTGACGATTGTGGTCAATGACGTCGCCCCGTCTTCCGTCACATACAGCCCGAGTTTCCTCACATTGAGCAAGGACTCAGCCATGACAACCGTCACGCCGACTTCGAGCGGTGGCGCTGTGACATCCTGGTCGATTTCGTCAACGCTCCCTGCAGGTCTATCCTTCTCAACCTCAACCGGTGCAATCTCAGGTACACCAACAGCGACAGCCAACGTCACAACCTACACAGTAACCGCATCCAACTCTGGAGGAAGTGCAACTGCAACGGTCACCATTATTGTGAACGATGCTGCGCCTTCGTCAATCAGCTACACGCCAAGTTCGTTCACGCTCACCAAGGGCACTGCAATGACTACAGCAACACCGAGCGCAAGCGGTGGCGATGTCACCTCCTGGTCGATTTCGCCAACCCTTCCAGCAGGTCTTTCCTTCTCGACTTCGAATGGATCGATCTCTGGCACACCAACTGCCGTGGACGCATCGACATCGTACACAGTCACGGCAACCAACGCTGGTGGTAGCGGAACAGCAACGGTGAACATCGTGGTGAACGATGTTTCGCCTTATTCAGTCTCATACAGTGGAACCCCGTTCACGTTAACGAAGGGAACGGCCATGACAACGGCGACCCCGTCCGCAAGCGGTGGAACAGTCACCTCGTGGTCAATTACCCCAGCCTTGCCAGCAGGTCTCACCTTCTCGACCTCGACCGGTGCGATCTCCGGAACCCCGACTGCAATCGCATCTTCGACCTCTTACACGGTCTATGCAAACAATACGGGTGGAAGTGCAACAGCATCAATCACCATTGTTGTGAACGATTTGATTCCGTCATCAATCGCTTACAGTGGAAGTCCATTCACCTTGACAAAGGACGCTGCCATGACGACCGCCACACCGGCTTCAAGCGGTGGCGCTGTAACATCTTGGTCGATTTCACCATCAGTCCCAGCCGGTCTTTCCTTCTCGACCTCGACCGGTGAGATTTCCGGAACACCGACAGCGGTGTCGTCCTCAACATCATACACGGTCACGGCAAGCAACACAGGTGGTAGTGCGACAACAACGATCACAATTCTGGTCAATGACGCGCCACCAACCTCCGTGGCCTACAGCGGAAGCCCATTCACATTGACGAAGGGAACGACGATGACAACAGCCACACCATCCGTGAGTGGCGGTACGGTCACATTGTGGTCCGTTTCTCCAAGCCTCCCGGCTGGTTTGTCCTTGGATTCCTCCACTGGTGCAATCAGTGGAACCCCAACAGCAATCACCTCTTCAGCAAATTACACCGTCACGGCATCCAATGCGGGTGGCAGCGACTCGACAATAGTGGTCATTGCCGTAAATGACGTTGCACCGTCATCAGTCACCTACACGCCAAGTTCCCTTACTTTGACAAAAGATGTAACGATGTCTGCTGTGACTCCAACTGCGAGTGGCGGCCCAGTTACATCATGGTCGATTAGCCCATCATTGCCTGCTGGCCTTTCGTTCTCGGCCTCGACTGGTACAATATCTGGAACACCGACTGCAATTACTTCGTCGTCCTACTACACGGTGACTGCATCAAACACCGGTGGAAGCGCAACAGCAATCGTATCGATTCAAGTCAACGTTGCTGCTCCTTCATCAATCAGTTACAGCCCAAGCTCAATCACACTTGCGAAGGGTGTACCGATGAGTACGGTCACCCCAACTGCGAGCGGTGGGCCGGTCACAAGTTGGTCGATTTCACCAACACTTCCAGCCGGTCTGTCGTTGAACGCAACCACAGGTGCAATCAGTGGAACGTCCACCGTGGTTTCTTCTTCCACATCCTACACCGTAACTGCAACCAATGCTGGTGGCAGTGGAACTGCAACAGTGACCATCCAAGTCAACGACCTTGCACCATCATCCGTGTCCTACAGCCCAGGCTTCATCACCTTGGCCAAGAACTCTGCAATGACAACCGCTACCCCGACTTCGAGCGGCGGTACAGTGGTTTCGTGGTCGGTCAGCCCATCGCTCCCTGCCGGCATCTCATTGGATTCGTCGACAGGTGCAATATCTGGAACACCAACCGCAGTCAGCAACGCAACGACCTACACGGTCACTGCAACAAACAGCGGTGGTAGCGCAACTGCAACGATCACAATCCTGATTACCGACGCAGCGCCATCTTCTGTGACCTACAACCCAAGTTCGTTTACGTTGACGAAGGGCACCGCAATGACCACAACAACACCAACATCGAGCGGTGGTGCTGTGACTTCTTGGTCGATTTCACCATCCCTCCCTGCAGGACTTGCTTTGGATACCTCAACCGGTGAGCTTTCTGGAACACCGACAGCGGTATCCTCCTCGACCACCTACACAGTAACAGCAACCAACGCTGGCGGCAGCGATACGGCAACCGTGACCATCGAAATCAACGATGTTTCACCGTACTCTGTTTCCTACAGCGGAAGCCCGTTCACACTCACGAAGGGAACGGCCATGACAACGGCGACCCCGTCCGCAAGCGGTGGAACAGTCACCTTGTGGTCGATCACCCCCACGTTGCCAGCAGGTCTTGCGTTCTCGACCGCAACCGGCGAAATCTCTGGAACACCAACTGCGATTTCTTCTTCGACCACATACACGGTCTATGCAAGCAACAGCGGCGGTAGTGCTACGGCAACCATCACCATGGTCGTGAATGACGTCATACCATCGTCAATCGTTTACAGCGGTACTCCGTTTAATTTGACGAAGGGCACCGCCATGACGACAGATACCCCGACTTCCAGCGGTGGCACGGTCACATCTTGGTCGATCACACCATCGCTCCCAGCCGGTTTGTCGTTCTCGACATCAACCGGTGCGGTCTCTGGTACGCCAACTGCGGTGTCGTCCTCGGCAACGTACACGGTGACTGCAACCAACACGGGCGGCAGTGCTACGACAACCATCACCATGATTGTCAACGACGCTCCGCCTACGGCTCTGAGTTACGGTGTGACCACACTCACGCTCACCAAGAACGTCACCATGACAACGCTCACGCCTACTGCAAACGGCGGCACGATCACGTCTTGGTCCGTGTCACCTGCACTCCCTGTTGGACTTACATTTGACACATCAACAGGTATAATCTCAGGCACACCAACTGGAATTAATGCCTCGGCCAACTACACGATTACCGCATCGAATGCAGGTGGTAGCGATTCTGTCAACCTGCTCATTACAGTGAACGATGTAGCCCCCTCGTCGGTCAGTTACACACCTAATTCCTTCACATTGCAGAAGGATTCAGCGATGCCGAGTGCAACACCAATCGCATCTGGCGGAGCCGTCACATCATGGAGCGTATCACCAGCATTACCATCTGGTCTGTCACTTGATGCATCAACCGGAACAATTTCTGGAACGCCAACTGCCATCACCTCTGCTGCGACCTACACAGTAACTGCATCGAACACCGGCGGTAGCGCAACAGCCACTGTCACCATTACGGTGACCGATGCTGCACCGTCCTCAATTGTTTACAGCCCAAGTTCGTCAACCCTCATCCTGAACGTGGCAATGACGACGATCACGCCAACTGCAAGCGGCGGTACGATCACCTCTTGGTCGATTTCACCATCGCTTCCAACCGGCCTGTCATTTGATACCTCGACGGGTGCAATCAGTGGAACACCAACCGCAGTCTCAATCTCCACAGCCTACACTGTAACAGCAAGCAACGCCGGTGGTAGCGACACTGCAACGGTTACCATTGCAGTCAACGATGTTGCGCCTTCATCCGTAACGTACAATCCGAGTTCGCTCACCTTAGCGAACGATTCTGCAATGAACACGCTCACACCAACCTCGAGTGGTGGAACGGTCACAAACTGGTCCATCACTCCTTCACTACCAACTGGACTGGCCTTTGACAATTCAACGGGTGCTATTTCAGGTACGCCAACAGCTCTCAGCAACACGACAAGTTACACAGTAACGGCCACGAACTCTGGTGGTAGCGCCACTGCAACCGTGACCATTACGGTCATTGTGGCTGCACCTGCTGGTGTCACATACAATCCGAGTTCATTGACCTTGCAGAAGGACTCAATGATGCCAACGATCACACCAACAGCAAGCGGTGGAGAAGTTACCTCTTGGTCGATTTCCCCAACCCTACCAGCGGGCTTGACATTGAACACCACAACTGGTGAAATCAGTGGAACACCAACAGCCGTCACTCCACTCGGCACGTACACTGTGACTGCAAGCAATGCTGGCGGAAGTAATTCAACAACATTGACGCTTCAGGTCAACGATGTTGTTCCTACAATCGACTACCTAACCAACGATTTGGCACTGACCAACAACACTGCAAGCAGCGACCTCCCAACATCACCAACAACAACCGGTGCGGGTGTCATTGTGACATGGGGAGTGAGCCCGAGCCTACCAGCAGGTCTTGCATTCGACAGCGCAACTGGAGAGATTACGGGAACGCCAACAGAACTCTTCACTCGAACCATGTTCACCATAACAGGAACAAACTCTGGCGGTTCCGCAACGGCTTACATTAACATCACAGTTGTTGACGAAGTCCCATCCATTGAATACCTACAAAACGATTTGATGCTGACAAACAACACTGTAAGCATTGATTTGCCACTTGCGCCAACATTGAACGGAACTGGTGAATACATCACCTGGACCATCGACCCAAGTCTACCAGCAGGCCTGGTGTTTGATACCTCAACAGGAATCATCAGTGGAACGCCTACCGAATTGTTGCCTCGTAGCATGTTCCTGATCACCGGTACCAACAGCGGTGGAACCGAATCTGCTTACCTCAACATAACGGTCGTCGATGAACTTCTGACCATCGCTTACTCACCGGATGATCTGGTGCTCACAAACAGCACTGCAAGCAACGACCTGCCGCTCTCACCAACATTGACCGGTTCCGGCGAGGTACTCTCATGGACAATCAATCCAAGCCTACCAGCAGGTCTCACATTCGACACTGCAACTGGCGACATCACAGGAACACCAACTGAGATCATCGTCAGGACGATGTTTGTCATCTCTGGAACAAACTCAGGTGGAACAATGACTGCTTACCTCAACATCACAGTTCTCGACAGCGTACCTGCCTTCGAATATGCTCCAAGTGATGTGGAATTGCTTAACAACTCCAGTGTATTGAGCATGGTGCCAATTTCAATCGGTGGAAATGTCTTAGAATGGGCGATTTCGCCGGAACTTTCTGCTGGTCTTGTCTTCAACAGCACCACAGGAGAAATCAGCGGAACACCAATCGAACTCACTGGCCGAACGATGTACACGATCATTGCATCAAATGATGATGGTTCATCTTCTGCGTTTGTGAATATCACCGTTCAAGATGTGGTCTATGACACCTCATCTGAACCATTGTACATGCTGAATGGCACTGCAATTAATCCGATCGCACCTGTTTCGACCATCAGCGACTCGATGTATGAGATACACCCGTCCCTACCAGCAGGACTGATGTTGGGCGAGACAAACGGTACGATCTATGGCGTTCCAACTGAAGCAATGCCGTTAACAGAATTCACGGTTTATGCGAACTCGACCTTGTTTAATTCGAGTTACAACATTTCGTTTGTGGTTCTTGACGATACAGACGCCGACGGTCAACCAGATGAACTCCCAGAGGATTACACTGGTGATTTGATTGAAGATACAGACGATGATCAGGACGGAATCTCTGATTCAGAAGAGATTCAATGTCAATCCGACCCACTTGATTCCGAATCCCAACCTATCGATCTCGATGGCGACACCGTTTGTGATACACTGGACAACGATATCGATGGCGACGGAATTGCAAACGCTGATGAAGGCGACACACTCCAAGACAGCGCTGACTCCGATGGCGATGGAATCTGTGACGGACCACTTGTGCCAGCGTTGCCAGCTGATGCTTGCACAGCAGGCCCAGATGCATTCCCGAACGACCCTGCTGCATCCGTCGATACCGACGGAGACGGCATGCCAGATGATCTCCTTGAAGGTGTTGAAACGAATTTGAGCGTCGACGAAGATGACGACGGTGATGGATGGTTAGACACCGATGAGGTTGCCTGTGGTACCAACTCAAAGAACGGAGCGAGCGTACCGCTTGACGGTGACGACGATCAAATTTGTGACACACTTGACACAAAGGTCCTCAGTTATGCTCTGAACGGCACCGAGGCTAACACCTTCGAAGCGGTGATTAACCAAACTGGCTTTGTGATTTTGCCGAACTTGACAGGTATGGAAGAAGGAACATGGATCATCGTTCCAGCGTTGCCAGATGGATTGGAATTCGGCGGGGGCATGGCACGTTCTGCAGAAACGGGTATCATCTACGGTGTCCCAACAACAACATCCCCGATGACGAACTACACCATCTTCGCCAATAACAGCCAAACAGGAACTCTATTCACGTTCTCGATGGCTGTGCTTAGCGACACCGACGGCGATGGCTTGCCAGATGGACCGTCCGTTACAGGACTTGAAGTTGATCAAGATGATGACGGCGACGGTGTGCTCGACGAACTTGAAGTCAAATGTGGCAGCGATCCAAACAATGTAAGCGATGTTGCGGATGTTGACGATAGTGGTAACTGTGTAATCGCAGGGTCCACTGATAGCAGCGAAGATGATGGGTTGGTCCCTTACTGGTGTTGCTTCCCAATTATCCTGCTTCTCTTGCTGTTGCTGCTCTTGCTGTTCTACAAGAGGCGAGAAAAGGTCGAACTGTTTGGTCCTGAGCCAGAACACACAACCTCGGAACCGAACTTCGCATCAGGTACTGGAACACAAGATGATCCGTTTGTCCTCAAGCCTGTAAAGGCTCTCAAGGCAGGTACAGTCGCAACCACAAAGGAAGAAATTCTCATCACTGACATGACGCCAAAGATCCAAGTTAATCTTCTCGATTTGGCAGCGGATGACAACGATAAGCGGTTCATGATGTCTGAAATTGGTGCTTCCGAAATGGAACCAGGATACGTGCTTTCAGCCGACGATGAAGGGTCCCTTCGACTCCGTCTTGTCTTTGACGACAGTGAAAATCCAAGTTATGCAGGCGTGAATTACCAAGGCCTCGTTAAGCTCGGAAAGGCATCCGTCTACTTCTCATGGAGTGTCACAGTCAAGGAAGATAAGCGGAAGATGAATCAAATCCGAAAGGAGCAGGAAGCCGAAGAAAAAGCTGCAAAGGAAGCAGAAGCAAAGGCTGCAAAAGAATCCAAGACAAAGGTGACCAAGGAATCAAAGGAAACGACTTCTGATAAGGACGAAACATTGGACAAGGCTCAGATCATTGCAGATGCAACGGGTCGTTCAGTTGAATCCATTGTTGAAGATATGGAAGATGACGGAATCGTCAACTTGTCCAACGAATCCAATGAACAGGCCGAAGCTGATGCAAAGGCTGCTAAGGAAGCAAAGGCCAAGGCGGAAGAAGAGGCGAAGGCTGCCAAAAAGAAGGCTGCTCAGGAAGCCGACGCTGCCGCTGCCGCTGCCAAGAAGGTCAAAAACAAGCCAGCAACGAAGGAAGTCAAGAAGCAAGAAGAACTGAAGCGCGTCAAATCTCGTGCAGAAACAATTGACTTCAAGACCCTTGGTAAAGCGACCACGTCAACCCTCAAGACTGAAGTCAAGAAGGGAGCATCGACGCTCGAAGTTGCGAATGCATCGGATTTCACTGAGTCAGGTTCTGCAGCGATCTCTGATGAACAAGGCCGTTCAATCATCACATGGACTGGAAAGAATGGAAACGCACTCACCGGCGTGAAAGGCGTCACTCGCATCTTTGCAACCGCCTCAATTGTGACGGTCAAAGATGACTTACAAGTCATCAAGGGCGTTGGACCATTCATTGAAGAGAAGTTGAATGCACTTGGCATCACCACCTATCGACAGATTGCTAACATGGACGCTAAACTCGAAACCCAAGTAAACGAGGCAATCGAGTTCTTCCCCGGACGAGTCAAGCGTGATCAGTGGGCAAATCAAGCGAAGATTTTGCTCGGTGAAGATGTCAAACTTGATGAGAAAGCTTTGCAACAAGCAGAAGAACTTGAGCGCATCTCGAAGAAGGCTGAATCAATTGACTTCGCAACGCTTGGTGTTGCGACGCTGGATCAGAAAGATGACCTTCAAACCATCAAAGGGATTGGTCCGTTTATCGAAGAGAAGTTGAACGCTCTGGGGATCTTCACCTTTGAACAAGTTGGAAACATGACCTCAGAGATTGAAACTCAAGTCAACAAGGCCATCGAGTTCTTCCCCGGACGAGTCAAGCGAGACGAATGGGCAAAGCAAGCAAGGGAACTTCACAGCAAGAAGTGATGGTTTGACGTGTCGCAATCAGCATATTGATTGAGCATGTTTGGCAACCTGCTTAGGTGGAACCATCGGGCTCATGAACTGCGAACGCATCGTTTCATTGATGTACCAGACCCTTTTATGATAGGGTGTGGCATGCACTTTTCATCAATGCAATCTTCCCTCTG